>Ga0116161_1004745_pt1 | contig 11256 bp, 7 predicted proteins | sample AD_JPNAS3_MetaG_FD_89877 | JGI IMG/M metagenome (GOLD analysis project Ga0116161, IMG submission 89877) | Active sludge microbial communities of municipal wastewater-treating anaerobic digesters from Japan - AD_JPNAS3_MetaG | ecosystem: Engineered > Bioreactor > Anaerobic > Digestate | place... | reverse complement strand
TAGCGGCTGTTTTATGAAGTTTCATGGACAGCTCCAATATTTTGTTTGCAATTCCGTTGGTTTCTTCTGATGATTTTGATGTCTCATGAGAAATGAGTGCAATTTCCTCGATATCTTTTGTTATCGCGTCAGTCGTCGATGACATCTGTTCTGTTGCAGAGGCTATTTGTTCGATCATCAGTTCGAGTTCGTTAGCCTTTTTCACAATAACCGTAAGGGCATCTCCTGCCTGTTCAGAAAATGTAACACCTGTGTTTACCTTTTCGGAAACGCTTTTCATCGAATTGACAGCGTCAGTCATTTCATCCTGTATGGTTTTGATGGTTGCGCCTATTTCAGATGTTGCTTTTGATGTTCTTTCGGCGAGTTTTCTGACTTCATCGGCCACAACGGCAAATCCTCTGCCCTGCTCGCCAGCGCGTGCTGCCTCGATGGCGGCATTCAATGCGAGAAGGTTTGTTTGGTCAGCGATATCGTATATGACAGCGATTATATTGCCGATATGTTTTGAACGTTCGCCAAGTGAGGTGATAAGTTTTTCAAACTCTCCAACCTTATCCGCAATCTCTTTTACTTCAGTAACCGCTTTGTTTACAATATCTTCACCACCTTTTGCCACCTTCACCGTATCGGTTGTATAGATTGCGATCGAACCAATATTTTTTGCGACATCTGCAACGGTCACTGATGTTTCTTCCGCTGACGTTGCCACCTGGGTGGAACGCGATGCCTGGTCTGTTGCCCTGTGCAGCATCTTTTCCGCGCTTACATTTAGTTCATGGCCTTTTTCCTCAAACCCCTCTGATGCTGTTTTTATATCCAATACAACAGTCTTCCATTTTTCAATCATATTTTTCATCGCACCGAGAAGCTGACCAACCTCATCCTGTCTCTCTGCTATTATTTCCATGCTCAGGTCGCCTTCGGCGAGCTTATTGGCAGATTTGACCAGGTATTTGAGAGGCCCTAGAGCCCTTTTTGTGTATGTATAAATAAAAACATTTACCAATACGATCAATATAACGGATATAACAGATATAAAGAGCATGATACGGTTAAAAGCAGCAAAGTAATGACTTTTTGGTATACCTATATAAAGGGCGCCAACAGTTTTACCATCCTTGCTTCTTGTTGGTTCGAAAACAACGAAATGACTTGTGCCGTTTATATCCAGCCTGCCTCGGAAGGTTTTGCCGTTCTTGATAACGCTATCATAAATGTCTGATGGTAGTTTTGTGCCCGTAGAACGTTTTCCTTCTTTATCGAATATGCTTGTTGAAATCAGGGTATCATCCAAATATATCCCTGTTGTACCTGTAAATATCTGTTTCATCTTGTCGACAAGCTGGGTGTCATCGTTTAAGCCGTAAAAACCGATGAGCAGTTTGTTGTCCTGGACGTTGATATTGGTTGTTTTTATCCTTTCCTCGAGCGGGGACGAACTGTTTGACAGCCCCCCGTCTTTTGATAGCAAAAGCTCCCAGAATACCTTAATCTCTTCATCAAGGGCAACGTCCACCTGTCTCAACGTGTCAATTTTTATCAGCCACAAACATACAACGGCGGTCACTAAGATGCTTATAATTACAGCTACTGAGCTGAAAATCGTGAATTTTTTTCTGAGGCTGAGCCCCTTCATTTTGTTTGCCCCCTATTTACGAGATGGTATAGCACATGTGGTTTATTACATATGTTATCGCCAAATAACAGAATCACTTAAGTAAAAATAAGTGCAGAACTGGACATGTAAGCTCCATAGTGCTTAAGTTGTTAGATTATTTCTCATTGTCCGTAGCTCATAATAAGTTTAGCAATTGCATCAAGCGGAACGATCTTATCCACTGCATTTAACTTTATCGCCTCTTTAGGCATTCCAAATACAACGCAGGAGGCTTTGTCCTGCGCTATATTGAATGCGCCTGTCTCCTTCATCTCTAACATACCTTTTGCCCCGTCGTCACCCATGCCCGTCATTATAATGCCAATGGCGTTTTTTCCGGCATATCTCGCTGCAGAGCGAAAAAGTACATCGACAGATGGGCGATGGCGCGATACAAGAGGGCCGTCCTTTACCTCCACGTAATACCTTGCACCGCTTCTTTTTAGCAGGGTATGTTTATTACCTGGCGCAATAAGCGCCCTTCCACGGATTACAGTATCATCATTTTCCGCCTCTTTAACGGTTACCCTGCATATAGAATTGAGTCTGTTTGCGAATGCTCGGGTGAAGTTTTCCGGCATATGCTGTACAATGACAATACCGGGTGCATCCTCCGGTAATGCGGTAAGCAGCTCCTTTAACGCCTCTGTTCCACCTGTAGATGCGCCAACAGCAACGACCTTTTCCGTTGTCTGCACCATGGCATGCGATGTTGGTTTTGAAATGACCGCATCTGCAGTGAGTTTTGGAGGTATATAGAAGGGCTTTGTAGATATATGTCGGGGCTTTACCTTTGCGGCAGCCTTGACAGCATCGCAGATGATAATCTTTGACTCTTCAAGGTACTGTCTTACCCCCAAACGTGGCTTCTGAATGATATCGACGGCGCCGTATTCCAACGCTTTGAAGGCTGTTTCTGAGCCGATTTCAGTGAGAGATGAACACATTACCACAGGAATAGGGTGTTGACACATGAGTTTTTTGAGAAATGTGATGCCGTCCATACGCGGCATCTCTACATCGAGCGTTATGACATCGGGAACAGATTCCTTTATACGTTCTGCGGCGATAAAAGGGTCTGCCGCAACGCCTATGACTTCAATATGCGGGTCAGATGACAGAATGTCTTTCATGGTTTGGCGGACGACTGCAGAGTCATCAACAACCAGAACTTTTATTTTGTTCACCTAAATCTCCTTTGATCTTTTTGGTTTTCCGTTTATGCACACATCGCATATACAGTAGGCGATACCTGCTTTAACGGAACGTTCATTCCGAAAAGTGTCTCAGAATGTCCCATAAATATGTAACCATTAGGTGACAGATAATTGCAAAAACGTTTAAGAAGTCTTTCCTGTGTAATTTTATCGAAATAGATAATTACATTTCTACAGAAAATGATGTCCATTTTTTCGCGGAAACCAAAATCATCATCCATAAAATTCAGACGCCTGAAATTGACCTTATCCCTTAAATCGCCCACTATGCGATACAATTTTTTATTTGGGTCTTTGCTTTTTAAGAGGTATTTTCTTTTTAGTTCGATGGGAATGGGCGATATTCTGTCTTTTTCGTATACAGCGAGTTTTGCCTTTTCAAGCACCCTTGTTGATATATCGGTGGCGAGGATATGAAAATTGCATCCGAATTCTTTCAGAACCATTGCGAGTGTGTATGGCTCCTCACCACTTGAACAGCCTGCACTCCAAACAGATACAATCTTTTGCTTGCCATGGTTGCGTAATATTTCCGGAAGCGCCTTGTCTATAAGATATTGGAAATGCGCGGGTTCTCGGAAAAAATCTGTCTTATTGGTTGTCACTACGTCGATCATTTGGACCAGTTCCTTTTCGGTGCCCTCGCGGCTGAAAAGGTAATCACAGTAAGATGAAAACGAAGGCATTTCAAGTGTTTTCAGCCTTTTCTGGAGGCGAGCTTCGAGCATAGTCCTTTTGACATCGGTCATATTGATCCCGCAGTGGGAATATATAAAACCCTTTAAACGCGAAAAATCCTTTAACGACAAAGTTGCTGTCTTCTGCATTTCCATCTTAATTTCCTATGGTCTGTCAGATGTTATATCTTTCGCCGCCATCTCTATTCCAGTTTATATAAAACTGGTCGGCTCGGTGTTTTTGTATGTCATGCGCATAGGCAGGGGCTTTATCTATATCAACCATAGACGGCCTCTGAAAGTTCGATGTTCTTTGCGATCTTGGGGACGTCTATGATAAGCGCTATCGTGCCATCGCCCAATATAGTGGCCCCAGAGATATCCTCGACATCTTTATAGAATTTTCCAAGGTTTTTGATAACGGTCTGGTGTTCACCTATAACATCATCAACTACAAAGCCAACTTTTTCACCGTTTCTACCAGTGACGACAATCTGTTCTATGGGCGGTCTTTCACCGATAATACCGAACTCGTTTCTCAACCTGATATATGGGACAAGTTCGTTTCGGATACATGCAATATTTTTGCCATGTGCCTTCTTTACATCTTCCCGGGTCAGTTCAACGCATTCCTCAACTATGGAGAGGGGTAGAACAAAGTTGTTTTTGTCGATTGTGACAAGTAGTCCTTCGACGATAGCCAATGTAAGGGGAAGCGTAACGGTTATGGTTGTCCCTTTTCCCTTGATGCTTTCAATGTCGATGGAGCCTCGGAGCATATCGATTGCCTTTTTTACGACGTCCATTCCGACGCCCCTACCTGATACATTTGAAACCTCTTTGGCGGTTGAAAACCCTGGATGGAATATAAAATTGAATATCTCTTTTTCACTGAGTTCTGTGTTGTGGTTGACAAGCCCTTTTTCCAAAGCCCTTGCGAGGATTGCATCTTTATCGAGGCCTTTACCATCGTCTTGTATGCGGATAATTACATTTCCGCCTGAATGTACCGCAGACAGATTTATGATACCCGTTTTGGACTTACCTTGTGATTCTCGTACATCAGGAGGCTCTATCCCGTGGTCTATGCTGTTTCTGATTAGATGAACAAGGGGGTCGTTGAGTTTTTCTATGACGGTTTTGTCGAGTTCCGTATCAGCGCCTTCTGTGGTAAGCTCAATCTCCTTGCCCAACTCATGCGATAAGTCCCTTACTAATCTTTTAAATCGTCCGAAGGTAGTGCCGATTGGAAGCATACGAATGTTAAGGGTGGTGTCTCTTAGTTCCCCCGTCAGTCTTTCAACCTCCTCGGCGATGGCGTTTAGTTCCGCTATATTGTGGTCTGATGCCGTTTGTGTAAGACGTGCCTGGACAGTTACAAGCTCGCCTACAAGATTTACAAGCATGTCGAGCCTGTCTGCAGGAACCTTTATGCTCGATTGAATCTCTTCTTTTAGTTTTGATTTATCTCTTTCTTTACGGATATGCTCCTGTTCGATAAGTGCAGATTCTACCTTGCCAGGCGTAACCAGTCCTTTGTCAACAAGAATTTCTCCAAGATATTTTTTTTCATTAAGCGCCTTCTGCAGGTCATTTATCTTGATATCACCTTTTTCGACGAGTATTTCGCCTATTTTTTTGTATTCATCATGTTCGTCCAATGCCTTTTCACTGTCAATAATATTTATCGATACCTCACAAAAATCTTCGACAAAAATAAACACGTCTTTGATTGCATTGATGCCCTTATTGGTTGTAAGAATGATGTCCCAATAAATGTAAATATTGTCAGCCCTAATGTCTTCGAGCATCGGTATCCCATCCAGTTGGGCAACGACCTTACATGTACCAAGAGAGTTTATCTCCTCGAGCAAAAGCATAGGATTTGTGCCTGTTAAAAATATCTCTTGAGAGGGTTTGAATCTTATTCTATAAGTAATATTTTCGTATTCGGTCTTTGATGACGAAATTAGTTCAGAAGAAGATGTCATGTGAGAGGAAATGGATGGTTCTCCCTTTGGAGTCAATCTTTTAAATGCGGCAACTATCTCTTTCGAAGACTGCCTAAGGATGTCGTCATCCTGGGCGGTCTCGTCAAGCATCGATTTTATGTGGTCTTTGGCTAAAAGGGTAAGGTTTATGAGTTCATTTGTTATCTGTATAGTTCCGTCTCTTACCTTGTCGTAAACCGTTTCAATCTCGTGAGTAAATCCTGCGATTTCATCAAATCCGAACATGGCACCCGAGCCCTTTATCGTGTGCATTGCACGAAATGCCTTTCCGATGAGTTCAGCGTCATCAGGGGCATCTTCAAGCTCCAAAAGCGTTGCCTCAAGCTCCATCAATTGTTCGTTTGCCTCTTCCTTGTATATGTCTTTATATGTGTTTGTCATTTCAGCACCTTCTTAACAACGGCGACCAACTGCTCAGGTTTGAATGGTTTTATTATCCATCCAGTTGCACCGGCCTGTTTGCCTTCGATTTTTCTTGATTCCTGAGACTCCGTTGTAAGCATTATAATGGGAATAAACCTATATGAGGCATTTGCCCTTATCTGTTTTATCAGGGCTATGCCGTCGAGATTAGGCATGTTGAGGTCTGTTATAACCATATTGACAGGGTGTTTTTCGAGCTTTGACAGTGCGTCCTTACCGTCTATTGCCTCTATGACCTCATAGCCAGCGTCTTTAAGCGTAAAACTGACCATCTGGCGCACGCTCGTTGAGTCATCAACTGTCATAATCATTTTACCAATCATAGTTCTCCTTTATCCAAAAACACTGTTTATCCCTATCGAGGCTGCACCCTTTGGTTCGGTAAAAACCTGACGTTTCAACATTCTGTCTGAATGCGTCGGATATTTTTCCAATAAATTTAAGCGATTTGCTCTGAAAGATGGAGGTCTTGTGTGCAGAACATAACAACTGTAAGGAGGAGATGTCAGCATCTGTAACCATTGATAGGTCAATTTCTATATTACTTTTGTTTTCGAGTGATTCGAGCAGGAGTGATCTCAGTTCTTCAGCGTGTTGTATGACAAGCTCTCCTGATAGCTGGAGAATCCTTGTTTCTTTATCGCCATCTTTTATATATCCTTTCATGTCGTTTGCTCCATAAGCCTTAATAGGTATAAACAATTAAAATAATTCAACGTTATCTCCAAAATTATCATTGTTGTTATTTTGTTTTTGATAGTTCTCTAAGCCCCCACTGATTGAGGTCTCATTTTCATTCGATATGTTTTTATCAAAATACGATTTGTGTATATTTCTTTCAGAATGCATCGTGTACTTTTCTATAAGCTGTTTTATATATTTAGAGCTGTTGCCATTGTCGTTATTGATATCGTTTTTCGTTGTATTTAATGCTAATGAAACAAGCCCTTTTAAACCGTTGCAAACATCATTTATAACTTCGTTTGTTTTTGTGTGGGCAGTGATGCTACCCGTCAGGAATGTTACTGAATTTGCAAGCATATTTGTTTCTTCTTCGAGTGTTACCAAAAGTGGATGAAGGTTTTGATGCATACTGTCGAGTGAAATTTGCATGTTTTTTGTGATACTCATTAAATCATCTGTTTTTGTAGATTCATAGGCTTTTTTATCTCTACTGTCGTTTATGAGTTCTGATGCAATATCGCTTATATTTTTCAACAGTGCGGTAACAGAAAATGTTTGGTTTCTTGCACTATAGGACAGCGTTCTTATCGCTTCAGCAAGCACGCTGAGTGCTGCACCCTTTTCACCTGCACGTGCGGCCTTGATCTGTGCGTTTAAGGCGATAAGCTCTATTTCTAAACCTATCTCTTCGATATTGTTGACAAAAACAGAAAGATTTTTTATTGTTTCTGAAACCGAACCCATGGATTCTGACAGCCAGCCGTCAAGCTCCATGTTTTTTATAAAGAAAGATGTAATATTGGACAACGAATTACAGAGTTCTGAGATAAAAGTGGTATTATCGTTGCCAGCAATGCCTGTGAGTTTTCTTGTATCTTCAGACATCTTAAAAACGGTTTTTGACAGCGCCTCAAGGCTTTTAATGACCTTTTCAACTGCCGAAGCCAATTCTTTTTTTGCATTTTTGAGCTGTCTTATCTGGAGTTCGCCTATCTCCCTTATCACATGCATGCACGAGTTGTTTCCGTTGTTTGTTTCGCCGGTTGTTGCTGCACAAATGTCATCCAAAACGTCTATAACGTGTTCTATCTGTTGACGGGTAATATCATGGAATTGCAGTGACGAAACTATATCCGAGACATCAGAAGATATTTCCGCATACTGTAATTCCAGTTTCTTAACAACGTCGAGGGATTTGATATTTTTTTCGGATAGTATGTTGAGGTCTTTTGTTATTGTGTTTAAAGCGGTCTTTGTAATGTCTTGCTTTATGTCCTTGTATGAAGAGAATTTTGTTAATGTTTGTCTTACTTTGTCCCCAAGATTCAGAAGACCTTCAAAAATATCCATTGTTTTTGTATCTATCATTACAGAAAGCTTCTCAATATCTTCGGCAAGCACATCGAAACTGTTGTCATTGGTTCCAAGACGGGCATTCTCTATCTTTGTCGAAACACTTAATACACGGAGATGTTTCACGATCTTTTTAAAAATCTCCAAAGGCATCTTTGAATCTTTACTCTTGTCGAGCATACTTTTTAGAAAAGATGTGCTTTTATCTATCTTGTTTTGTGTGTTTTGAAGGTGCTTGTTTATCGAATCGAATACAACGTGAAGATTTTCAATATTCTCTGCTTTATTGATGTCAGTTATCAGTTGAATGGCGGAATCTGCAATCTCTGATATCCTTTTTGATTGTCCATGGATGTCATTCAAACCAGTGCCGATGGAGATAAAATCCTGTTCCGTAGATCTGTTAAGCGCCCTCAATTCATCCGCATACTGCTTGATAATATCAGTGAAATCCAGATTTTCTTGTGCAAGATACAAATCTCCATTGTTTGAATGGTCAAACGAAAAAGAACTACAATTGTTCATAACCCTATTATCGGATGTTTCGATAAAAACTTAAACATTTCAAGCTATGTATAGGGCTTGCATTTATTGGGATAAACTGTTAACTTAATAATATATCAATGGAATATTTGTATCAAAATTAAATGTGAACGCATTAAGTTTTTTGGGTAATTGTCCGAAAACATATACAAAGATGATGTAAAGAACGGTTTTTCGCTGATTGAATAATTCTGTATTTTTAAGGAGTAATGGTTATGAAGATTGAGCAGGCTGTATGGACAAAAGAGAATGGTTGGTCAAATGATATAAAAAAAGTACAGAATTTGGATACACAGTTGATTATGTTTTTTGGATCTACAAATAAACTTAAACGCCATGATTTTATAGATGGCATAAAAAGTACGTATCCAAAGGCACATATCCTTGGTTGCTCCACTGCTGGTGAGATTTATGGTACGCAGGTATTGGATGATTCAATCGTTGCGACGTTCATCGAGTTTGAGAAATCATCTTTTATGGGTTCATGTGTAAAGTTGAAGGATGTTGACAGTAGCTATCATGCAGGCGAGAGACTTGCTAAGTCCATCGATAAAGAAGGGCTCGTACATGTATTTGTCCTATCTGACGGAACTGGTGTCAACGGCAGTGAACTTGTAAATGGACTTGCGAGGAACCTGCCGAAGGGTGTAGCGATCACGGGTGGCCTTGCAGGAAATGGCGAACATTTCGAAAAGACCCTTGTGTTCTGGGATGAAACACCAAAAAAAAATAATATCGCAATAGTAGGTTTCTACGGTAAGAACCTCAGGGTCGGCTATGGCTCGATGGGTGGATGGGACCCGTTCGGGCCAGAGAGGCTGATCACGAAGTCCGACGGAAACGTACTCTATGAATTGGATGGTCGTTCAGCCCTTGAAATATACAAGGTTTATCTTGGTGGACATGCGTCGGGTCTTCCAGCTACAGGTCTTTTTTTCCCCTTGCAGATAAGGACAACGAAAGGTGAGGATAGAATCGTAAGAACAATTCTATCTATAAATGAGGATGACCGTAGCATGACCTTTGCCGGTGATATGCCTGAAGGTGCATATGCGAGATTCATGAAAGCGAATTTCGAGCGCATTATCGATGGTTCTAATGGTGCTGCAAAAGAAACTCAAAATGTATTGGGTTTTGTTCCAGCCGAGCTTGCGATTCTCATAAGCTGTGTGGGAAGGAAGCTTGTTTTGAGGCAGCGCACCGAAGAGGAGGTTGAGGCGGTGCGGGATGTGCTCGGAAGACAGGCCTTCATGACAGGGTTTTATTCATATGGAGAGATTGCCCCCTTTGGATATGCTTCGGATTGTGCATTACATAATCAGACCATGACAATCACTGCTTTTACCGAGGTATGACTATATTGAAAAGAGAATACCACAATTTACTAAAAAGACAGTTAAAGAAGATTTTCGGAGAAGATTTTGTAATCCCGAAAGAGTGGCGGGGGTTTATCAGTGCGGTGGATAATGCTTACAAAGAGTTTGATATAGACCGAAAAATGCTTGAGCGTTCCCTTGAGCTTAGCTCACATGAACTGCTCCAGAAGAACGCTGAATCAAGGGCGATATTTGAAGCGATGCCTGACCTTTTCTTTCGTATTGCCGATGACGGTACGATATTGGACTGCAAAGCCGGGAATACAAAAGATCTTTATCTTTCAAGGGAGAGGATCATAGGCAGCAATTTTTTCAATTTCCCAATAGAAGGTGTGAGGGAAAGATTCAGGGATGCGATAGGTAAAGTAAAGAAGACGTCTTCAATGATGGTAATTGAATACGATATGGAGGTTAATGGCGAGGAACGTTCGTTTGAGGCAAGGATATTTCCCTTTCAGGATCAGGTTATTGCAATCATCAGGAACATAACGCAACAAAAAAGTGCTGAACATGCGTTACGTGAGTGTGAGGAAAAATACAGAAGTATTTTTGAAAACGCTGTAGAAGGTATTTTCCAGACGACAACAGATGGTTTTTATATTAACGCTAATCCGTCGTTGGCGAAGATGCTTGGCTTCGATTCAGTGGATGAATTGATAAACAGTTCATGCAACATAGAAGAACAACACTATGTAGTAACGGAAGACCGTCTGAAATTTAAAAAGATCATCGAAAGCCAAGGTCAAGTCAATAGGTTCGAGACGCAGGTGTACAGAAAGGATAAATCCAAAATATGGATTTCCATCAACGCACGTAAAGTAAGGGATTCATCAGGCAATACCATGTTTTATGAGGGAACCATAGAGAACATTACCAATCATAAGCTCGTTGAGGAGGCGCTTTTTGAATCAGAAGAAAAGTACCGCAGCATCGTTGAGGAATCTCAATTCGGTGTCTTTATCATCCAGGATGGATTGTTCAGGTTTGTGAACAATAAGTTTTGTGAGATTCATGGTTATTCTGCCGATGAGGTTGTTGACAGAATGGGTCCGAAGGATTTTCTTTTACACGAAGACCTCCAAATGGTTGAAGAGATCATGGGGAAACGACATGAAGGCAAAAATAAAAGCGAAGAAATCTTTTTAAGGATACGTCAAAAGGGCGGGGAAATAAGGCAGCTAAGGGCAATAGGAGGCTTTGTATTATACAAAGGTAGACCAGCAATAATAGGAACAACCATTGACGTGACCAAAGAAAAGGCGCTTGAGCAGCAACTTGTCCAATCGCAGAAGATGGAATCCGTCGGTAGAC
>Ga0116161_1004729_pt1 | contig 11273 bp, 7 predicted proteins | sample AD_JPNAS3_MetaG_FD_89877 | JGI IMG/M metagenome (GOLD analysis project Ga0116161, IMG submission 89877) | Active sludge microbial communities of municipal wastewater-treating anaerobic digesters from Japan - AD_JPNAS3_MetaG | ecosystem: Engineered > Bioreactor > Anaerobic > Digestate | place... | reverse complement strand
TTCAAGGGGGAGGGCCTGGACATGGCCGCGATGCAGGCGGCCAACCAGAAGCTCTTTGAGGCGAAGCACGGCCAGTAGACGGACAGTCAGGCAGTACATCCCAACGGGCCTCGGCAACGCGCCGGGGCCTACTCGAATCGGGAGGGTAGTAGACATGGCAGATACACCCAACAGAGCGGCGCGGCGCTGTCGCGTCAAGCAGGCGCGGACGATCATTGTAGACGGCTTCGACCCGCCCATCAAACTGCGCCTTATCACGACGTTTGGTGAGACGCTCACCCTGCAAGAGAAGATTGCGCAGACGGAGGACGGCGATACCAAGGCCCAGATCGAGTTGATGCTGGGCTTTCTCGACACGGCGCTGCAGTCGTGGGAGGGCGTCTTCGGCGAGGACGAACAGCCGGTGCCCTACTCGCGCGAAGCCTTCACCAGCCTGGACGTGGAGGACGCCAGCGCCATCATCGAGGCCATTCAGAACATCGGCGAGGCTGGCAGCGGCAACCCAAAAGCCGAGACTGCTTTGCCGGAGGCTTCCGGGGAGCAGCCCACGCCTTAGCCAAGGGCGACGAGGTAGAACGCTGCCCCGCCGACCTGTCCGTGATTGGCTTGATGCAGGCGTTTCCCGGCACGACCCGCGACTATTGGCTTAACGAGGAAGCCGGTTTCGTGCAGCGCGCGCAGATCGTACTGGACGAGCAAGCCAAACATCAGAAGCTGTTAGCCCGCCGCGCCGGACGCAGGTAACTGACATGGCGAAGGACCTCAAACTCTCAATAGTCATCGGCCTCAAGGACCGCGCCACCAAAGGGCTGAAGGCCATCGGCGGACAGGTCAAGTCCTTTTCGTCCGGGCTTACCGCTTCCCTCGGCAGCAGCAACAAGCTCTTCGGGGCGATAGCACGTGGCATTGACGGCGTGGGCTTGGTCGCTACGGCGGTCGTTCCTGAGCTGGGCATCCCGTTCATGCTGCTGGGCACGGCGGCGAAGGCGGCATTGGCAGGCGTGTCGGCGCTGGGCGGCGTCATCGGCAGCGTGTTCAAGGCTGCCGGGTCCGTCGTCTCTACCGTCATTGGCAAGCTGGAGCAGGTGGCGCAGAAGGCCTTCGCCGCCTCTAAGATGCTGCTGCTGGTGGGCGCGGGACTGGCCGAAGAGGCTATCCGGCGTAGCATCAACGCCTTCGCCGACTACAACCAAGCCATCACCAATGCAGGCACCGCCACCGGGCTTATGGGGGCCGAGCTTGATAAGGCCAAGGCCGAGCTAACGGAGTTCGGCTTGGCTATCAGCCGCCACTTGGCGCTGCTGCCCAAGGAGATTGCCACCGGCTTTTACGGTCTAGCAAGTGCGGGCCTGTCGGTCAACGAAGTGATGAAGGCCTCGCCCGGCATTCTGACGCTGGCCGAGGGGACGATGAACGACATTGCCTCCACGACGGAACTTGTGGTCGGGGCAGTCAAGTCGTTCCAGCTTGGCTTTACACAGACGAACCGTGTGGTCAATGCGTTCGCGGCCAGCATCGGCGCGTCCATGTTGAACATGCAGCGCCTAGCGGTCTCGTTCCCCTACGTCGCGGCGAGTGCGGCCAACCTGGGCATTCCGCTTGAGCAGATCATCGCGACACTCGGTGTAGTGGTGGACCGTGGCATTGACGCCAGCATGGCGGGCTCGGGCCTGCGCATGGTCTTCCAGCACCTACTCAACCCGACCAACGAGGCGCGCAAGGCCCTGGCGAAGTACGGGCTGACCGCCGAGGATGTCAACATTGCCACCAAGGGCTTCCTGCCGGTTCTGGCGCGCTTGCAGGCGGCCAACATCTCACTCGCCGACGCGTACAAGATATTCGAGGCCCGCGCCGCCAACGCTTTCCAGGTGTTGATGAGTGCTGGTGTTCCGGCCATCAGCGCGCTAGAGCGCAAGATCACCGGCACCAACCGCGCCTTTGAGATGCAGGAGCAGCAGATCAGCACGGCGCAGGGCGTCTGGAATATCCTCAAGAGCACCATCAGCGAACTGTCTATCCGCTTCGGGCAGGCGCTGGCACCGGCCTTCAAGACCGCCGCGCAGTGGCTGCAAAAGATGACGGAGTATGTCATCAAGCTCAAGGTGGCGGAGCGGGCCGGGGCGTGGATTGCCAGTCTGGCAAACGCCGTCATGGCGGCTTTTACTCCGGTGGCCGCGACCGTCGGGGAAGCTGAGGGCGCAGTCAGTCGCTTCGGGCGCGCCATGTCCGCTATCGCGGGCGTCGCAGGCAAGTCGTTCGGTCTCCCCGATGGTAAGCAGTCCGAGGGCGCGGCATCCGGGTTCGAGCTGGTGACGGCCTCAGTGCGCGGACTGCTGACGGCGCTGGGCAAGTCGTTCGGTCTCCCCGATGGTAAGCAGTCCGAGGGCGCGGCATCCGGGTTCGCGCTGGTGACGGCCTCAGTGCGCGGACTGCTGACGGCGCTGGGTGCGCTGGGCCAAGCTGTCGCGGCCAGCTTCGGTGGCATGGTCGGCGAGGCTGGCAGCGGGCTCGTGGGCGTGTTCGTCAACATCGTCAACGGCATTGCAGCGGCGGTGACGTGGCTGACGGACAACGTGTTCGCTCCGGGTCGCATCGCTGGCATTGTGGCGTGGCTGAAGGAACTTGCGAACGTCGCGATCAACTTCGCGGGGCTGATTGTCGCGGGCATACAGTACGGGATGGTACAACTCGGCGGCATACAAGGGCTTGTCGCGCAGATCGGCGGGTACTTCCAGTGGCTGCTGGCGTGGGGCAAGTACCTCGTGGGCTGGGTATACACGAACCTGCCGAACATGCTGTCGGTTGTTGGCAGCACGTTCGCGGCCATAGCCAACGCGATCTTGAATCTCGTGGAGGTCGGCCTCTATCTGAAGGCCACCTGGGGCGTGATTTTCCACGCGCTGGGCATGGTTGTGACGGGAGCCGCTACTGTCGTCGGCGCGGCGCTATTGACTATCGGCAAGGTGCTAGAAGGACTGTTCTGGGGCCTGTCAAAGATACCGGGCCTGGCGGATATATATGCCCCGGTGAAGGATGGCATGAAGCAGGCGAACGACGCCATCTTGGCCTTCACACAGGCGGCGGGGCTTGAGACCGACCGGCACATGAAGCAGATCGTCTCAAGCGTCACCGACGCCAGCCGCGACATAGGGCGCATCAAACTCGCCAAACAAGCCAACGAGAAGTTCGGCGCGTGGACGCAGAAGCAGGCCGAGGATATGCGCAAGACGCAGGCATCCTGGGGCTTGCAGGTTGCTCCGAAGCCCGGTGAACTCAAGAGCTATCTGCCCCCGGACATGGCCCCGACTGCTGGAGCGCAACAGGCAGGCATCAACTTCCGCACACAACTGGAGCGCACCAGCGCCTCGGTACAGGCGCTTGGCACGCCAGCGATGCAGTATGGCGGCACCGGCATGGCGCAGCCCGCTACGCAGGTCACGAACAACTACTATGTCCAGGGCAACGGTGACACGTTCCTACTGGGCAAGATACGCGAGCTGACGGACCAGCAGCGCCGCGAAGACCGCTGGGCTCCGGCTTGACAAGCCCCAACGTACAGGCGCAGACTCTCGATGCTGATGGCTGTCGTCACGCGCTTTCGAGAGCGCGCATTACCTGTACCACAACTTTGACCCCGAGCCAGCCACGGCAGCCATCAGCAAGCCGCAGTGGACACCCTGGCCGGGGTCTTAGCTTTGAGAGGGGCGAGTCAGATGAAGACGCGCATAGCCTTGTGGGCAGTCGCGGCGGTCGTGGTGTTGGCCGTGGTGTGGCGTTACGTGGTGCCGGTGGAGTGGCGGGACCGGGTGACGGGTCCGGTGGTGGAGGTGGGGCACTGGGCGCTGGTGGGCGAGCAGAAGCGGGAAGTCTACGACTCATTCGGGCCTTGGGAGTTCCGAGCGAAGATGCCAAAGACGAATGTAGCTGTAGATGGCATAGGATTTAGTTTCACCTTCAAGCAGGCCATCTGGAGGAACATGGGTGGCCCTGGTGGGTACAATCTCGGTGCATTCAACCTCTACATTACCCCAGAGATTGGCTTTGGCTTCAATGGGGTCTACAACGACCCGTCACACCCTGGACAGTGGGGGCTGACGATCCAGTGGGCATCTGCCGATCCGTGGGGGTACTCTCACACGATCTGGTATGACGTGCCATCCGAGGAAGAAGAAGTCTACTGGATCGAGGTCCCTGTTTCCCTAACGCTCAGCGGGAATTCACATCACTGTGTATGCGGGTCTTCTCCCATTGGCGCGAAGGGGGCCACACACGCCAAGGAGCAGACAATCACTGAGAGCTACGTCATCGAGGATGATGCGTCTCTTTCATACGCCATTGGCGGGACTACGTACGGAAACAGAACGCCCCCAACAATGGTGTTGCCGTTGGGTTTCAATGTTCAGGGCCTCTTCATCGACTCCCGCGACTGGGTGCAGGGCGACAACGGGATGAACCCCGGCGTCAAGTACGTCATGTCCATCGAGGACATCAAGTTCGGGGATGTCGAGATTGACACCTCCACCTTCACCGCCCGCAACTGGGGCAGCACTCCCGCCTCCGCAGGCAAGCTCTGGGTGGAGGGCTTCGGCGGCAACAGCATCGGCTTCTGGGCCTCGGAGTTCTTCGACCAGCCGCCGTACACCTATGATGACTACACGGGCGGGACGATTGGCGCCCCGTACAGCATCGGCGTGAACGCCAAGCTCAGACTCATGGACGATACGGAGGTGGACGATAGCCTGTTGATCGTCTGCCCGACGATCCGCAACATTGACACCGACACGCACACGGACCTGGGGCCGAAGGAATATACCTACGGCGCGTTCAAGGCCCTGCGCTACACACAGCGGCACGGGTGCTACTACTGGGACAGTAACCCGCCCGACGTGATCCCGCCCTTCAAGGCGTACATCAAGATGAGTTCGGCGGAGGCCCTCGGGTATGAGATACGCGGGCCGCGACCGGCCTTCAAGGTCGAGGGGTGCGGCTGGTCCGGCGGCAACGAGTGGACTGAGGGCTACGTCTCGCCCTATGATGGTCAGTACGCGCCCTACGGCACCCACAATGGCGAGCCCGTCTACTCCAACGGGTATGCCTTCCTGTACTGTACGGACCCCAGCGCAGGAGACTGGGGCCTCGGCCCCGGACCCCCAACCGCACCATACTACATACAAGACGCCGGAGGCCCCTCCGGCGTTTTTGTTGTCAACACGGACTCCTACTCTGACGCCATCATTTTTGAGGAGACGGGCCAGCGTCAGTTCTCGGGTCTGTTCGGCGAGGGTCTAGGTCCGGCGGTCAGTGAGGACACCACCGAGGCTGTCGCCACCGACGCCGACTGCGCCACACCGTCATTCCAGCACAACGCCACGCTTGTCATCAACGGCTGGGGTCTGGACGCCACCAGCCGCACCGTCTCTCCCTACATGATAGACATCGTGGGCATCGCCGCAGACGCCAACCAGGGAGTCTACGCCAATGCCCACGATCATACCGACTGGGTAGGCGTCAACTGCACGACGCCCGACAGCGGCGGGAACTTCACGGTCGGAGCGGGTGGGGGCTCGTTGACGCTCACGCTCAAGTGCAACTACCGCGACCGGCAGGCGGCGGTCGGGGCCGTCGGGGCCATCGCCGCGCCCGAGGCCTACCGGGAGCGCCGCCACGACTCGCGCCTCGGGGAGGGCGACCCACCGGAGACAGCGGAGGCCGTATGGGATTGGCGGGGGCGCTACCTGTCGCAGGCCTTCAAGGGCCTCACGCTTCCCTGCGACCTCACGGTAACGATCCGCTACTACATGGACTTGCTGGGTGTCAGTGACAACCACAAGACCGACAGCACCCGCCAGACCGACTACGCCTACACGGCAGGCGACCTCTATACCCTTACGCGCACGATCCCGGTGAGTTACGCCGACGGGGCGGGCTGGGCGACGGTGTTGGTGGACCTGTACGACGAAGCCAACGCAGGTCAGCCGGTGGCAATGGCTTATGATCTCAAGTGGGACCTGCCCGCCGGGACCTACCAGATGGCCGAACCGCAACTTGTGACGGACCCCGGCGACCGCCAGGAAGTAACCAGCGTCTCGCCCTACTATCGCGAAGCTCCCAGCGGCGACGGGCTGGCCCTCAAGGTAGACGAGTCTTGGCGGTACGCACAGGGCGTCGTCTCGATGGTCTACAACGGCCTGTGCAACATGGCCCTGTTCGTGCCGGACCACGCGAAGGGCTGCGTGATAGAGCGCTGCCTAGACACCCTTGACGTCAAGATCGGCGCACAGACGGGTCAGGACCTCACCTCCTGCTACCCCCTCTCGGGTTGGCCCCTCACGAAGACCGGGGAAGCACTCAGCTACAGCCATAGCGCCGCCGCCGAAGAAGGGCACATGAAGGACGCGGACGATGCGGTCCTGAAGACCCTCGCGGTCTCAGACATCGTGCCGCAGATGCAGGGCGGCAGCATCGGCGCGGTCGCGGTGAGATGTGCCACGTTCCACTGCGTGAACGGCCTGCCCTACGTCTTTGACATTGTGCACTATGTGCACGGGCGCGGGCACGGGATGGCGGTAACACCGGCCGCCGACGCGGGCGCAGGCGAAGCCTTCCCGCGCAAGCGCAGCGGCACAACCGGCGACCTGTACGCGCGGCCACTGGGCAGCACAGACGAGGGCGACTGGACGAAGGTTGACGACGGCTACACCGTTGACGAGCACGGACACTGGACTTCCGATGCCATGCCCATTGTTGGCACCGACGAGGCGCGCACCTTGCGGGAATATGCCCTGCGGCAAAGCGGTGCCTACGCCAGCCTGGGGCGCTTTGCCACGCGGGAATTCGCGCTGCTGCAGGCGATCATCACCGGAGGGCCGTCGCGCCCCGCCCTATGCGTCGAGCCCGTCACCGGCATCTGTCACCTCGCCTACGTCTCAGGTGAGGACGTGCGCTACACGCAGAGCGACCCGTGGATCGCCTCCGGCTTTCGCGGGTGGCGCTACGGCAACCTCGCGCCTATCAAGGGCACCCCGCAGACCATCGCGGTCTTTGAGGGAGGCTACACCGACCCCTCCGTAGTAGTCATGCCAGGGCGCACCGTAATCGTCTCGGCGCGGTCCACCACCGCACCCTACCCGGTGACACTGAAGCGGTCCCTGAACCAGGGCCGCACGTGGGAGGACGTTCCCGTGGGTAGCTTCGTCGCCGACCTTACACAACTATCCCTCACCCAGCATCGCGGGGTGCTGCACGGGGCGGGGATCATCGGCAATAACGCCGTCTATCGCTACTCTGACGACGGGGGCACGACGGCCAACAGTCTCGACCGCACCGCGACCGTGACCGCCACTATCTGCGCCGCCGAAGACGAACAACCGGACATTGTACGCGACCCGACCGGCGTGCTGTACGTCACCTGCAACAACGGGACCGCCATTGTGATAATGACCAGCAGCGACGGTGGCAATACCTGGGCAGAAACGGACTCTATCGCGTAGCCGCCGCGCCTACACCTAAGCCGCGCCATCATGGCCGCCCTCACCGGGGCGGCCTTTTCGATTCGGGACACTCATGGCACACGAAATCGCCCGCGCCCAAGTGATCGTGGACAACCCGCACGCCGAGGGGCACATCAGCAAGTTCTCGTTTCAGCGCGACTGGCGCTTCGAGAAGCGCAAGCAAGACGATGATGTGTACGGCGGTGCCAGCGGCCAGTTCACGCTACACACCGGCACGGAATATCTGGAGGCGATGCACTGCCTCAAGCCCGCACCCTACCTCGTGGCCGGGGACATGACCGACACCTGGACGGTGCTGGCCGGGGACTGGCGCTTCACGTCACCATCGGTCTGCAGTCCGCGCTCCACCTGGGCCGACTATCACAACTCGGGGCCGCAGGAGTATGGGCAGATTCAGAGCGCCAATGACTTCAGGTGCAATGTGGCGCTGGGCATACTACGCGACGCCCTGCCTGACGATTTGGCCGACTATCCCCGCTATGTCAGCATTCGGTTCAATGGTAGCACTGAGCAGGCGAGCTTCCGCAAGACGGCTTTCGTCTTTCCCTACGGGATGAAATCGCGCCCACACCCCTACGTGCTTGACGCGCTCACCTCGGAGGCCCCTGGCGGCCTGGACGACTCGCACCTCCGCGCCTACTGGGAACTGAGCAGCAACCACGCGGCCAAGCTGGACAGTGACACGCGCGTCGAGTTCATTTTCTTTGAGTTGATAGACGGCTGCATGGTGGTGCGGCACTCGGAGGTGGACAAGGCCTTCGTCTACCAGCCTTACGAGCGCAGCGACTTGCGCTTCTCGCAGTACGGGGCCTGGGCGAAAGGCACCATCTCCATAACGGTGTACGGGCACTCGGCGATGGTCTACTGTGACCACCTGACCTACCCGACCAGCAGCAACGCCATCGCCCAGCCCTACCAGCCCTATAGCGACACGCTCTATTCCGACATCAACGACCTCACGAAGCGCAGTCTGCACAAGCACGGGTGGACGCCAGCAGGTAACGTGGGGCAGCTATTTGACTATGACGACGACCCGGTAGGCTACTGGGCCACCATCGCTTCGCTGCAGGGCGACAACAATGGCGGCTATGCCCCGCGCGTGACCTTCAACTGGAGCGGCAAAGGCAGTAACCCCATTGACTGCCCCGCGGTTTACGTCGCGACGCTGGACGTTATGTCTACCCACGCGGCGGCGGTCTCGGCTCCCGACGCGCTGGAGGGCGAGAAGATCGTTCGCTCCGTCGCCTACACGCTCAAGTACAAGGGGCGCGGACAGACCTGCACGGTTGTTGTGGACGACCCCACTGGCGTCAAGGCGGCGGCCTGGAAAGGTCAGAATCTCGTCACCGTCAAGTGCGGCTTCAACGACGTAACGCCCGTGCAGAAGTTCAAGGGCTACCTCGGCGAGAAGGTCGAGATCAAGCGCGAGGCCGACGACGTAGGACGACCGCGCTACCAGCTTGACCTGCAGGACCCGGTGGACGCGCGACTGGCCGCCAAGTTCATGCTCAACCGTTCGGCGGCTGGCTATGAGAAGCTGGCGGTGTGGCTGTATCGCCTCCTGTATGATGCGGGCGAACCGGCCTCCTCGTTGACTGACATTCTCGCCCTATCCACGGGGAGCATGGTAGACATCATCATCCCCGGCAACCACGGGGCGAAGAACTTAGCGTACGACTTCGAGCCGACCGTCAGCGTCCCCGACGCGGCGGACAAGGTGACGGAGGCGCTGGGCTACGAGTGGGGCTGGAATTGCGAGACCGGGCAATGGTTCCTGCGCCCCGTCCTTCAGACCTACACGGCCCCGCCCGCCTATACGCTGACCGGGGCGGTCGAGTGGGAACTGAGCCACATTCGCAGCAAGCATGAGTTCCGCAACTACCTGTACATGATTGCCCAGACGGCCAGCGGCGCGGAGAGTTGCTTCCTCTGGGCCGACCAGAACAGCCACATGGTTGACAGCGCCAGCAACTTCATCGGCTGCGACCTGTGGGAGGTCGTCAAAGAAGCCGACATGTGGAGCGCGCAGGCCAAGGGTCAAGCGCGCTGGTTGGAGCTGCAGCGCCTGCCCTCCGTGATCGGCTGGGGTATGCCTGCCGACGTGACGCTGGGGCCGGGCAAGTACGTCAAGGCCCAGGTAACACTCATGGGCGTAGCGACCGATGCCATCTACCGGATCGTGGAGGAGCGCGGGGAAATGCCGGGGACGCCGAGTCTTACCTACAAACAACACTTCGTGGCGGAGTTGGTGCAGAATGCCTAGAACACGGGACATCATTGGCCGACATGCACAGCCGCGCGCCCTGACCGCGAAGGCCGGTGCCGTGGCCCTCAGCGGCACCAATGCCGGGCGGGACACGACGGGACGCGCACTCTATACCGGGGCCTGGCGTTACGATGGCACGGCGACTTACGGCGACGGTGGACGGCTGACGTACAACGGCGAGGGCTACTACAACGAGGGCAACGAGTATTACATCCCGTAGGGAGCTTGAGCGGCATGGGCAAGGACAACTACCAGTACAAGCAGGCCATCGCCAGCAACGACCCGGTGACGCCGACCGAGCACAACAACGCGGGCGACGGGGTACAGCGAGACTTCGAGTTGCGCATGATTGCCGAGGGCATGGTGGCGGGTTTCGAGTATGGCGGCAGCGCGCCGACTCTTTCTGGCACCACGGCCATCTATCTCCCGGCGCAGACGGGGTATGCCAGCGGGCGGCGCTTCACGGCTTCGGCCCTCTACACCTTCGCGGCGGAAGATGATGGCACCTACCTCGTCTACCTGGACGCCAGCGCCGAGGCGTTGGCAGTCACGACCGGCACGGTGGATTGCACCGACGACCTGCTGGTGGCCGAGGTGACGTGGGCCGCGCCGACGCTATCGGGCGTCACGGACAAGCGCCTGTATGGGCTGCTGCCGAAGGTCTATGAACTGGACGTGCCGGGGGCGCTGTCCGCCTCCACGGCCTCTGCCGTGGGTACGTTCCCCGTACCCGATGGCTTCCGTTTCCAGTTTGACAACGACTGCTTGAGCGGCTTCTGCAAGAAGCCGGGGTCAGCCAACACGACCTATGTTGACATTCACGCAGGAGCGGCGGGCGCGGCCCCGGCCACGATCTTTACCACGCAGACGCGGCGGCTGGAGATTGCGAACAGTGTGACGGCCTACACCTTCGTAACGGCAGGCGCACCACAGGCCAACCGCTGCATTAGCGGCCCGGCCATCATCGAGGTCTATGTGGACGACATAGCGACGGGGGCGGAGGACTTGTCGCTGAGTATCAAGGGCCGCTTGCTGCCGAAATAGACGGAGGGTTGCGCCGTGAGACACAACAGGATTCTCGCCCGCCGCAAAGAGGAAGCACGCGAGTTGGCTCAACCGGAGCAGGCCAAGCAGAGCATGACGCCAGTAACCAAGCCACAGCCACAGCCGCAGCCGTCAGTCAAACCGAGCGCGCCCACGCCCGCGCCAGTGCCTTGACGACTGGTGGCCGGGCGACGATCACGCGGCCATGTGGGGGCATCTGCTCAAGTGTCTGGCGGGAGAGGCGGAGCCAGTGGCAACGTTGCAGCACGCGGCGTGTGCGGTACAGGACTGCTGGCGCTGTTATGAGGCGGCAGGGATCGTCTAGTTTTCCACGGGTGGCTGCCCCTCCCAGCCACTTGTGACGCGCCCCGGCTTCGGTCGGGGCGCGAGTCTTTCTGGGGAGCAGCACAGGGACACGGCATGTTTGGCAACGCGACCTTCGGGATGATGGC
>Ga0116161_1004727_pt1 | contig 11274 bp, 6 predicted proteins | sample AD_JPNAS3_MetaG_FD_89877 | JGI IMG/M metagenome (GOLD analysis project Ga0116161, IMG submission 89877) | Active sludge microbial communities of municipal wastewater-treating anaerobic digesters from Japan - AD_JPNAS3_MetaG | ecosystem: Engineered > Bioreactor > Anaerobic > Digestate | place... | reverse complement strand
ATGGGGCTGTTTCGCAATGGGGGATTATCCTTGGCAGTTCCAAGACCGCCTTTCAGGGAGAGGGAGACCAGATCTGGATGACGATGCGCGCGGGAGCCCCGGCGGGCGCGATTTATCCCCAATACAATCCCTACCACGATGGTCTGAATGAAGATAACGCCTATTCGAGCGATTTCGGCTTCAACGCAGGCCAGGCCGGCGATACTTGGCGGCTTCGCATCACAGTACGCGAAATCAGCGCGAGCGGCTGGAAGGTGACCTGCGCGGTTGAGAAGAACGGCGGGGGCTTGGTCAACATGCGTCTCGAGAATGGGGATCCTTACTTTGAAATCGGATTGCCATACGTGGGCCTGTTCTTCGGACCTCAAGGTGTTCCGAATACGGTGGAGGATGACTTCATCGCGATGGATGACTTTGTGATGGTGGCAACGGGCGAAGACGGACCCGGCCCCAACGCTGCCTTGGGGTGGAACCTTTTCGAATAGCGGACCGTACCAGAATACCCGGCGGATGACTGCTTAAACTATTGGCGTCTCCGAACATTCCACAATGAAATGGGGTGATCACTGTTCAGCCATTGTCGCTTGTTGATGTAGAATCCACAAGGAGTCTCCCTATGAGAACTCACGCGAGCATATTTAGGCTGTTTGTCATGACATTTGTGGCGCCCGGACTGTTCCTCGGGACCGTCGCCTATGCCACGGACACCTTCACCGAGGCCTCCGAAATGAGTGCCCGGGGATACACCACATTCGGGTATTTCAACGGCGGCAGTCAGAAGACGTATACCGTTGACAGTGGCGTCCTGCAGATGGACTGGGACGGAACCGGCAACAACCTGGGCGACTTCTTCTTCTACGGCGATGGCGAGGTACTGACCAACGTCGGCGATATGGTTCAGGTCGATGTTGTCGTAAACAAGGAGTCCGCGGATTACGGCGACGGGGGCGGCGGGCTATACCGTTCCGGCCCGGGACTCTACCTTGCCAGCGACACCTCCACCGTCCAGGGAGTCGGTGGCCACTACAGCATCTCGTACATCCTGGGCAACATGGACAACGAAAGTTCGCGATCGCGGCAGGTGATGTCGATGGCCAACCTGGGGGCCTTCGCCACCGGGAATGTACGTTCTGCGGACAACACCTGGGCGAAAGGACAATGGGTTACGCTAAAAATTACCTACACCAGCGATACCGCCGGCAGCGGTAGTGATCACGAATATACCTTCGAATACGACGTCGATCGCCTGGGCTCTTTCATCACGCTCGGGACGCACGTCTCCCCAACGAAAATGCCCTACGTCGGCATCCAGTTCCACACGGCACTCTATGACAGCGATACCGGTGACATTACCTTTCCTGTTGCAAACATGATGTCCGCCGACAATTTCAGTGCCGCTCCGGACTATTCGGCGCCTGTTCAACACACAACTACCGAAACCTTCGATTCCGACGGCACGCTCGCCGACTATCACTTCACCTATTACGGCGACGATCCCTGCTTTTCCGGCGGTGTATCGTCCGCTTCCTTCCCTGTCAACGGCGGGCAAATCACACCTTCCTTTCCGACCGACAATTGGGTGACAGACGTGTGGTGGTGGGAGCCCTCGTACGAACCGATCCCCGTCCAGGTCGGTGATTACGTGGAGGTCGATGTGATCCAGTTGGCGACGGCGATATCCAGCCAGTGGTCGCAGTGGGGCATCGTGCTTTCCGACACGAAAACGGGAGCACAGGGCACGGGCGATCAGATCTGGATGACGTTGCGGGCACAGGGGGCCGCCATGTATCCGCAATACAATGCGTATCACCAGGGTACGAATTACGATAACGCGTATTCAGGCGATTTCGGATTTGGCGCCGGCTCTCCCGGTGATGTCTGGACGTTGCGCGTTACCGTTCGTGAGATAACGGCCAGTGGCTGGAAGGTGACGTGCTCCGCCAGCAAGAACGGCGGCCCTTTCATTGATGTGCGTTTTGAGAATGACGCAGGCATCGGCGCCGACCCACCCTTCCTGAACGGGTTCAATTATATCGGCCTCTTCTCGCAGCCGGGTGGGGCGGGTGATGAGGACTTCGTGGCATTTGATAATTTCACGGTTGTCGGTGGCGATCTGGTCCCGGCCGAATTGTCCGAATTTGTCTTTGAATAAGTCGCGATCGCAATTCCTGTAACCCCACGGATTGGGTCCGGCGCGGCCGCTCCGGTCGCGCCGGAACCTGATGAGAAAGGCAAGAGCATGCGGAACAAGGCATTTACCTTAATCGAGTTACTGATCGTCGTCGCGATTATCGCCATTCTGGCGGCGATTGCCGTGCCCAATTTCCTTGAAGCCCAGGTCCGCAGCAAGGTCTCCGCGGTTATCGCTGACATGCGCTCGCTGAATGTGGCCTACACTTCCTATGTCGTTGACTACAACAAATCGCCCATCTTGAACAACAATGACTATCCCGTCCGCAAGGTGACGACACCGATCGCATATATTACATCGTGGCCCATCGATCCTTTCCGTCGCGGGGATCCCGTTAACTCCTATGTCGCCCCTTATCCGGATTTGCCGCTTAACGGGGTCTGGCCGTCAAATGTTCAATGGTTGTGGCTTTACCCGTACAACCAGAATAATGCCACGGGGGACATCTGGGCCACCGGTGGCCTGTGGAAAGCATATTTCACGGCGGGCGATCCGTATAAGGGAAAAGTTGGAGGCGATATCCCTCGTACCTTCACGTGGTCCTTCCAAAGTGTAGGGCCCGACCGCAATCTTGAATTGGGTGTCTTTCAGGTCTACGACCCGACGAACGGAACCGTCAGTAGTGGGGAAGTCTGGCGACTGGGTCCCGAATGACCTGACAGCCCCCCGATCCCGAGAATACGCGGGAATCGAGGCGGGTTTTCAAAAGTTCTCATCACAACTGAGTTATTCATAGCGCGTCCAGAATAGCGAAAGATTGGAGTCTACTTTCATGTCTATTCGATTTCTCATTCCCCTTCTCCTCGCGATTCTGGTCGCAACCTCACCCAGGCTCTGCGCGCAGGTGGATCGCCCCGACCCGACGGAGGTTCCCCTCTATCACGCTCCGGAACCCGTCGACCCGGAGCGCGATCTGACGCCATTGCTGCAGGCGGCCGAGGGCGACTGCATCCTGGTCGTCCAGGGAAAGGAGCCACCCACCATTTTGCTGGGTCAGGAAGATCCAGTGTTGCGTTTCGCGGCGAATGAACTTCGGCGGTACATCGAGAAGATGACGACGGTTCTTCCCACGGTCGAACTGTCTGACGGCGGATCTCCCTCGTGTAGCATCACGATCGTATCGTTCCGGGGGGAATCGCCCGATGATGCTGCCAAGCCCGCAAATTCGGCCGAGCTTCCCGAAGAGGGCACCGACCAATACGCCATCCAGGTGATGAAGGATTGCGTTAAAATACATGGCGGATCACCCAGGGCCGCCCTCTTCGGATCGTACGATCTGCTCGAACAGCTTGGCTGCCGCTGGTTCGGTCCACTTGAGGAGCATGTCCCGCAGACGCCGGTGCTTGCCATTTCTCCCGCCGTCCGAAATGAACAGCCATCATTTGAATGGCGCATCCTTGAATTCATCGCCGGAAGCGACCCGGCCTGTGTCGATTGGATGGCCAAACTCCGGATGAATGGCGCCTGGCCCGAGAAATACACACCCAATGAGGATATGACCGTCCACTCCGCCTCAATGGAGGCAACGGGTGTTCCGGCGATGGTTGAGCGTGGCCTCAGTATTTTCTGGGGCGGACACATCCTGCCCCAACTCCTCTCACCCACCACATATGCTGATCATCCCGAGTATTTCGCGTTGGTGAACGGCAAGCGCCTTGATTCCACCGTCGCTTTTCAGACCATGGCGCAACCCTGCACCAGCAACGACGAGGCAATGAAGGTGTTGACGGAAAATACGATTGCATTCCTGGAGAACCATGACTGGATCGAGGTCCTCTTCATCTGGGGAAATGACACTAATGTCTGGTGCGAATGCGAAGGCTGCCGCGCCCTCGAAAAGCAACCCGATCGTGAGTCGTCCTTTGGTGGGCTTGACCGCTCCGCGTCCTATTGTCGAATGATCAAGATCATCAACGAAGGCTCTCTCCCCGGCATGTCCGTGCAGTTTGACGGTGTGCAGAAGGTGCTGCCGGGCCGGAAAATTGGCTTTAATCATTACTATAATCTTGAGGATCTGCCCCTGGATGCCGAGGGGAACGTGCGGACGGAAGTGCTTCCGGAAAACTCCAGCATCATCTCGGCGGTGGATGCTTACCGGCAATGTGATCGCCATACCTTCGCGGATCCCAACTGTCCCCGGGGGAAACGCGTCGAACCTATCGCTCATATGTGGAGCCCTTACTATCCACATTCCGTAAGTTGGAGTTATTACTGGTCGTGGAATTTCATGAAGGGTCTGCCCGTGGGAATGACTCATAAAATAGCCAATGACTTCAGGTTTCTTCATTCCCTCGGCGTCAATGGCGTCGTCGATAATGTCAGTTTAGTACCCAGCACGCTGGACCGTTATGACTTGCGCCCCGCCATCTGCATGACGGATCATTGGCGGTATAATATCATGAATTTTTACACCTACGCCAAGGCAGCCTGGGATATCGACCTCGACGTCGATGCATCCAACCGGGATTTTATCGCGCACTACTACGGGCCGGCCGCCGAGCCGATGGGGCACTTCTGGACTCATCTGGAGGACGCATGGACAGGATTCGGCCAGAAGCCAGAGTTCATGCCCGAAAATGAGGAACTCAACGATCCCAGGAAGATTCACAGCTGGGTGCAAAATCTGCATTATGTCATTCCTAATCGCGACGTCTTTAACGTCCTGGTAGACGACTTGGAGCGTGCCCGATACTTGGCGGCGAGCGCTTATAGCCAGCCGCTCAAGGCCGAGTTCATGCCCTATCTGGAACGTGTGCAACTCCTTGAGCGCGCCCTTTCTGTCTGGCCATCAACCAGTCCGACGGCGTCCTACATGCACGATTAAGTATATTGTTCCCTGATGTGCCCGGCAACGGTCGTGCTTCGGACAACTTCACGATTTCGTCAGGAGCGGTGGACACATGATCCACTGTTTCCCAAGCATTCTTACTTGCTCATGAGAGGCGATACATAACACGATGAAGCGCCGCACATTGCTGTCTCTCGTCTGCTGCCTTGCCCTGCAGTCCTTCCTCCCTGCCGGATCTGGTACGACGATCGACACGAATATCCTGCAAACCGTATCTATCTCTGCGCCCGCCGAGCCGGATGAGCCGATTAAGCTGGCGACCGACGATCTTCGGAAATACCTGGGCCGGATCACCAATCAAGAGATCGATGTTGTCGAAAGGCCGAACTCTGCTAATGGTTTTCCCGTCTATCTGATCAGTCGTGCTGACCGGCCAGACGGGAATGTCTCGCCCGCCGATGCGCTCAGATCGGAAGATTCCGATGCCTTCCGTCTGGTGGTTCAGCCAACCGGAGTCAGGATCATCGGCAATTCTTCGCGGGCCGTTCTTTACGGTGCCTATGACTGGCTGGAGCGTCTTGGTTGCCGCTGGTTCGGTCCACACGAGGAGTTTGTTCCCAGTCTGGACCAGGCGACCTTCACGGAACTGGATGTCGAAGAATCGCCTTCCTTACGCTGGAGAGGCTTGGAGTACATCACGGGGTGCGACGCGCCCATCGTGGACTGGATGACGAAGCAGAAGTTGAATGTCGCCTGGCCGGAAGCCTATCGACCCAAGGATGATCTGAGCGAAGATCCTGATCTCTTCAAGCGCGAGGCCGTCGATGAGATGGTCCGGCGCGACCTGACCATCTTCTGGGGCGGGCACATCCTGAATACACTTTTCCCCCCCGAGAAGTATGCCGATCATCCCGAGTACTTTGCCCTGGTCGGCGGCCAACGCCTCAACCCTGATACCGATGAGTTCGGCCGGCATCAACTCTGTACCAGCAATCCCGAGGTCATGCGGATCCTGACGGAGAATACGATCCGCCTTTTACAAAATCATGATTGGATCGATACGCTGTTCATCTGGGGCAACGACACGACCCAGTGGTGCGAATGCGAAGATTGCCTTGCCCTGGAACCCGCTCCGGATCGAGAATCACCATTTGGCGGTTATGACCGGTCGGCCTCGTACTGCCGCATGATCAAGATCATCTACGAGGGCTCGCTGCCGGGGATGGAGGTTTCCTTCCCGGGGGTACGCGACGTACTCCCCGGACGAAAGATCGCCTTCAACCATTACTACAACCTTGAGTCAATGCCCGTCGACTCGAAGGGCGATCCCTTAAAAGATTACCTACCGGACCGCGCGGTTCTTTCGTCCGTGGATGACTATGTGCAATGCAACCGCCATCCCTTGCGCGATTACGCAATCTGCCCGCGCGCCGCTCGACGCGGCGTGGAGCAGATTGCGAGGGAATGGAACCCCCTGTATGACGACAATGTCTTTTGGAATTATTATTTCGCCGGGAATTTTACCAAGGGGCAGCCGCTCTTAATGGTTCACAAAATCGCCTCGGACTTTCAATACGCCCGGTCTTTGGGGATCGTTGGTACCATCGACAATGTCACTCTTTCACCACCCTCACGGTCCTCATACGAACATTGGCGTTACAATATGTTGAATTTGTATCTGTATGCGAAGGCGGCCTGGAATTCCGAAGTGAACGTGGATGCGACGGTCGCAGATGTGATCGAGAAGTACTACGGACCCGCGGCTGGGCCCATGGCTGAATTCTGGAGCGAACTGGAGCGGGCGACGCTTCACTTTGGTATGCATCCGGATTACATGCCGGACGATGCCGCGTTGACCACCGCGCCGGCTATTCATGAGTGGCTTTGGAATATTCGCTATTTGGTCCCGAATCAGCCGGTATACGAACGTCTTGTCACTCATCTCGCTGATGCACGGATTCTCGCAGCGAAGGCGGAGGATCAGCCAATGAAGACTGATAGAATGATATATGGCGAACGCGTTGGCATACTTCAGGATTATCTGGCTTTCTGGGAAATCACCCCCACCGAAGAAAGATGGACCTATTAGCAGCGAGAGGTTGGCACGGAATCTGTAGTCGTAAGGCTCGGATGAGCAGCAGGTGAATTTTAGCGTGCTTGGAGCCGAGGTGTCGTGATGGTCGCAATTGTCAGTTCGAATCTTTCTATACAATTTCATCCCGTGCTGGATGATTTCTGCCAGGTTCATCTTGTTCAGGCCGCGGGTCAGGTGCAGCCACGGAAAATGCTGGACGATGTAGAAATGATCGTGCGGTCGGATCGTTGGATTTCCTTTGACCGCTTTGATGAAACGGCCGAATTCCTGCGTAATCGTCTGGAGGAGAATGGCCTTCAGGCGGAGATCGAACACCTGCCAACTTCGCCGATGGCGGGCGATGGCCGCTGGCGGATTCCCGAACGGTGGACCGTCCGTCGTGCCCACCTCGACTTAGTGGATCCTTTGCCCATGGAGTTGGCAGACTGGCACCGACAGCCTTTTTCATTAATAACGTGGAGCCGTGCCACTCCAGCGGAAGGCTTGGCGGCCGAACTGGTCATTTTGGATCGGCGGGAAGAGATTGAAGGCTTGAGAACGGGCGAGCTAGACCGGAAATTCGTGCTGACGCGGCTGGAAGTCCGCCCCATCCGCCGTCGCCTCGTTGAAGCCGGCGCCCTTGGCATCATCACCGATGCCGGTGTACGATTTTATCCGGAAGCGGTTCTCTGGCAGAAATTTGGCTGGGGCGGCTGGCCTTTCGATCCCGATGATTTGCGTTGCATCGGGTTTTCTCTTTCGCGCGAGACCGGCCGTGCGCTCCGTCGTGCGATAAGCGGCCGCAAGGCTTCGGTTCATGCCCTCGTCGATTGCTCCTTCGAGACGGGGACGCATCCCATGGTGACGGGCCTGCTTAAGGGAGCATCCGCGCCGCGGGAGGAGATCTGCATCGTCGCCCATGCCTTCGAGCCGGGCGCCGGCGATAATGCCTCGGGCGTCGCCACCGCCATGGAAGCCGCCCGCTTGATCGCAACCCAGATTGAAATGGGTCACTGGCCTGCGCCCCGCCGCTCCATCCGCCTGCTTTGCGGCTACGAAAACTATGGGTCTTTTCAGCGTCTGGAAGAGGGAGAATCCATCCGGCCCCTGGCGGGGATTGATGTCGACGTCGTCGGCGTTCGTCATGAGTTGTGCAATGGACGCATGACGATCTTTCGCGCCCCCGCCTGCCAGTCCGCGTTTATGGATGAGGTTGCCCAGCGGACCTTTAACGCGGCCAACAAATTGTGTGGCGCCAATTATTCGATGCGCCTCCGCCCAATGATGGGAAGTGGTGACGATCTGGCCAATGATCCAATCTTCGGTTTTCCGCTGCCATGGGTATCGACGTTTCCCTACCGCTCCTACCACAGCTCGGCCGATCTTCCTTCCGTCCTGTGCGAGACGGGCCTGGCAGCGGCCGCTGTCGGCCTGGCCGGGTATGCGTACTGGCTCGCCGCCGCTTCGGACGGAAGCGTGCAGCACCTGGCGGAACAGGTGGCGAGCAAGACACGCCGCGCCTTGCCGGGCATCCTGCGCCGACAGGGGCCGGCGGGCGTGGAGTGCGCGTTGCAGCGGCTTTCAATCACGCTGGAGAGCGCCAAGGCATGGGCCGGCAATTTGAGCGATGCGGCCAGCCGGGCGCGGCTGCTCCGATCCTGCTCACGGCGTGCCGATGCGCTCCTCGGCGACGGGGACTGGAGGGGCGCAATTCGCAAGAGCGTGGCGGGGCAACATCGCCTTGCGGACCGCATCGTGCGCCGCATCCGGCCTCTGATGCCGATGCACGAGGCGATCTCGCCTGACCTGTGTGCCGAGTATCAGCGGCTCTGCCCGTCGCCCGCCGCGTTGTATTACGCCAATGGCGAGCGCGACGTCCGCACGCTTGCCGGCCTGATTGCCCTTGAAACCGGTCAACCGCCCGATCTGGTCCGAACGGCCGAGTATTTCGACCTCCTTTCCAGAATCGGATCCATCGAATTCTTGCAAGAACCGAACGAGGAGCCAACATGAGCACGCAATCAACTCCGGCCCGCCGGGCCGAGCTGACCACCGAACAACTCGAGTCTTACGAACACGATGGCTTCCTCGTGATCGAAAACCTCATCTCGCCGGAGGAACTGGCTGCCCTGCACCAGCGGCAGTATGAGTACACGCACGGCGGGCGCGATACGAGCGCGCTTACCATCCAGTTGGAACCGCGCATCCAACGCGGCGAGTTGAAGGTGGAGCATCCCGGTGACGGCATCCGTAAGATCGATGGTCTGCTCGAAAGCGATGACCTTTTCCACCGACTCGGGACGCATCCCAGTATCGTCGGCGTCCTAAAGCAGATCCTCGGGCCGGACATCAAGCTCTACCGGAACACACTTCTGTTTAAGCCGCCTCGCGTCGGTTCGGCCAAGGGAATGCATCAGGACTCGCCTTATTGGCCATCGAGCCGATGGAACTGTGTTCGTGCTGGTTCACGCTGGATGCCGCCACGCCTGAGAACGGCTGCATGGGGATTATACCCGGCGGGCACGTGCGAGGGGCGTTACCACACAAATCCGTCACCGATGATTATGTGATGGACGAGGCGACATATCGCGAAGAAGATGTGCGGCTTGTCCCCATGCCCGCCGGGGCAGGACTGTTTTTCCACTCACTGTTGCCGCACGCGACAGCGCCGAACCTGTCGAACAAATGGCGCCGCGCGATCACGATGTCCTACATGTCGGCGCGGTCGCGCTTCACGGGCGAAGGGAAACGCCCGATGTTCATGAGAATTACCGGCCAGGATTATCCTGGTTGCGTCTAATGATCTCGGCCATCCGCTATGGCGATGCCCCCGGCGTTGCCTTCCGCCAATATTGAGCTTATTCGCTGAGATACAAGGAGACGTGACATGGCTACCAGGGAATTCCCGCTCGAACCGGTCGAGGTCGACCGGGTCGAAACCCGATGCCGCCGGATCGTCACGCCGCTGCCGGTGCCCGAATCGGTTCCGCTGCTCAAGAAGATGCGGCAAATCGAGCCGCGCAGCATGGGCGGCCAGCCGCCGGTGATCTGGCATCGCGGCGCGGGCGCGTTCATGCAGGACCCGTGGGGCAACCAGTGGATCGATTTTTCCAGCGGCGTGCTGGTGACCGCTTCCGGTCACGGCCACCCCGCGATTCTGGATGCGATCCGCCGGATGGCCGATCAGGGCCTCTACCATGCCTATTGCTTCCCGACCAAAATCCGGCTGGAGCTGACGGAAAAGATACAGTCGCTGCTGCCCCCGCCGCTGGCGCGCGTCTTCCTGCTGACGACCGGGTCCGAGGCGGTCGAATGCTGCCTCAAGCTGGCGATGACGTGGGGCCGCACAATCGGCAACGAACAGAAGAACATCATCGTCAGCTTCGACAATGACTTCCACGGGCGCACGATGGGCGCCCAGCTTTCGGGCGGCGCGCCGGCGCTCAAGAGCTGGCTCGGGGCCGATCCGCGGTTCGTCCAGGTTCCGTTCCCCGACGGTTTCCGCCAGCCCGACGTCTCGTTCGCCGTCTTCGAGCGGCGCCTGAGCGCTCTCGGCGTCGATCCGGACCGCGTCTGCGGCGTCATTGGCGAAACGTTCCAGGGCTGCAACGCGACGCTTTTCCCCGCAGACTACGCCAAGGCCCTCCGCCGCTGGTGCAACCAGCACCGCGCCGTCCTGATCCTGGATGAGGTTCAGGCCGGGTTCGGCCGCACCGGCCGGCTGTTCGGCTTCCAGCATCTGGGCATCGTCCCCGACCTGGTCGCCTGCGGCAAGGGGATCTCCGGCGGCATGCCGCTGTCCGCCGTGCTCGGCACCGAGGAGCTGATGAGCCTGTATGGCCCCGGCGAGATGACCAGCACGCACTCGGCGAACACCGTGTGCGCCGCCGCCGCGCTGGCCAATCTGGAGACGCTCGAGCGCGAAGGGCTTGTTGAACGGGTCGACCGGCTCGCCCCCGCGCTGGCCGACGGCTGCCGCCGCATCGCGCAGGCCAGCCAGGGCCTGATCGGTCATTGGGATGCGGTCGGCCTCGTCGCGGCGCTCCAATTCACCCGGCCCGGCACGACGGAGCCTCAGCCCGACTGGGCGTTCGAGTTTGTGCAGAAGGCGATCCAGCGCGGCATCCTGCTGTTCGCGCCGGTCGGCGTCGGCGGCTGCGCCATCAAGCTCTGTCCGCCCTACGTCATCGGGGAGGATGCGCTGGCGGAGGGTCTGGATGT
>Ga0116161_1004714_pt1 | contig 11295 bp, 5 predicted proteins | sample AD_JPNAS3_MetaG_FD_89877 | JGI IMG/M metagenome (GOLD analysis project Ga0116161, IMG submission 89877) | Active sludge microbial communities of municipal wastewater-treating anaerobic digesters from Japan - AD_JPNAS3_MetaG | ecosystem: Engineered > Bioreactor > Anaerobic > Digestate | place... | reverse complement strand
TACGCCAGGACGTTGGCCGTGGACCTGCAGGACTCCAACCTTCTCTGGGCCGGCGTGTTCTGGAGGGCGAGCGACATGGACGCGGTCATCGTCAAGAGCGAGGACGGCGGCCGCATCTGGGGCAAGGCCGATTACGGTATCGAACTGGGCGGCGTGGCGGAGCAGATGCTGGTCGACCCGAAGAACCCCAACGTGCTCTGGGCGAGCGCGGCCCCAGCTCGGTATGAAGGGGAATCCACAGGTCCACGCTGGAACCCAACGCGCGCAGCGCGCGTCTTCAATTTGCAGACAATCATCTGGCGCATCCCGGTCGGGCTGGCAGACATTCGCAGGCGAGCGCAGGAGGTAGCGATGAAGCTGACGCGGCTGGCCCTGGTTGCCCGGTTGACGGTAGTGCTTCTGACCCTCGTGGCTGTGCTGCCCGCAGGCTGTGGGCGGAGCGCGGCGCCCGATGGCCGGCAGGGCGTGGGGCGGGTGATCGTGCGCGACGAGCTGATCGCACCGTATCCCTTCTGGAGCGCCGGCGGCCTGCTTGCCGCCAACCGTGAAGCAACGCTCTCGCCCGACGGCCGCAAGGTGGCCTACCTGCCCGACGTGCAGGGGGCACGGAGCGTCGTCGTCCGCACTCTCTCCAGCGGCCAGGAGCGCAACCTGACCCCCGCGCCAGGCTATCAGTACCTCTGCCTGCGCTGGTCGCCCGACAGCCGGTCGCTGGCCTTGGCCCAATATGGCGACCAGGAGGGACAGGACGCGGCCACCGAGCTGTGGCGCGCCGACGTCGATAGCGGCAATCTGCAGCTCCTCTACCGCCAGGAGGCGCCGGAGGGCGTACGCGGGGTGGCGCTCTGGATCCGCTGCTGGTCGCCAGGTGGCCGCTACCTCGAAGCCAACGAGACGTTTGGCAATGGCCCCGAGCCACCGGCGCTCCTGATCCGCACCGATGGCCAGGATGCTACGGGCGGCACGCCGCTGCCCCGGAAGGAGGCGCCCAGTGCGGCGCAGCTCGGCCTCGACCCGGGCGCGCTGAACACGCTCAACCAGCCGCTCTACGATCCGACGGGCGCCTACGCCCTCGTGGTGGCCCGAACCGACGGCGTGCGCGAGCGGCCCCGGGATGCGCCGGCGGGCGGCGATTCCCTCCTCCTCTACGATCTGAAGGCCCAGCGCCCATGCGTCCTGGCCTCCTTCCCGGGGCACATCTACTTTGGCGATATCAGGGTCTCGCCGGATGGTGAGTGGATCGCCTTCGTCGTGGAGGAAAAGCCCAACGAGGCGTGGTCGTACTGGTTCGTGCGCCGCGATGGCACCGGCCTGCGCCAGGTCGAGGGGCTCAACGCCGGCAGCTTCCTCTGGGGTGCCCCGGGCCGCGCCTACCTGGCCACCCCTGCGGGCCAGGCGCTGGGCAGCGTGCCCGGCGCTCTCTACGAGCTGGACCTCGAGAGCGGGGCCAGAGGGCTGGTGGCGGACCCGTGGCCGGCGCAGCACGTCCTGTCCGTCTCGCGTGCTGGCGACCGTTTTCTCGTCATCCGTGGCGCGGGGGAGAGCGCCGATCTGCGCTGGCTCGAGTTGGCACCAAGGGCCGCGCTTGCGCCTGAGGGGCCACCCTCCGCCGGCCGTGCTACCTTTCAGGCACTGTTGCACCGGACGGCCGCGATCAGCGTGGCAGAAGACAGCCCCGTGCCCCTCTCTCGGCCGGCCCGCATCACTGATCCGCGCGTGGTGGATGAGATGGTCTCCCTGCTCCTGCAGGCGACGCCGCTGCCTGACGTTGATGGCCTGACTACCAGCCACCGGCTGACCCTGTACGAGGCAGGGGGCGAAGAACGAGCGGCCGCGGCGGTGACGGCGACACCTCCTCGGTGGCGTGCTCTTGGCGAGCTGCAGCCTGGCGAGCTGGCCGTCATTCGCTACGATCTGGCGTCGAATCGCTTCTACTACTGTGGCGTGCCCGTGCCTGAGGGCTTCCGGGGGTTCTTTGCCGCGCCACCCGCGCTGAAGGAGCTCCTGTCGGCGCAGCTCTCGCCAGCTACTCCCACCCCGGCGCCGACCGGCGAAGGCGCATACAGAGACGACTTGCTGGTGCCGCTTGCCCTGCTGTTGTGGCTCTTGAGGCTCCTCGGGCTGGATGTGACGCGAGGAGCGCCTTGGGTCTTGATCACGGAACCCGGCGTGCGCTGGGAGCGTCTGTAGCTTGTAGGCACAATCCATGGGTGAAGACCAGAGCGTGGCGTGCTGCGGGCGCCCGAAGGAGGTGGCAATGAAGCACACAGGAGGGAGGCCGTATGCGGACGCGTGACCGCAACATCGTGATCCTTCTTGCCCTGGCGCTCACTCTGCTGGCTGTAATGCTGACAGGATGCGCAGGCCAGAGCGCGCCCTCACCCACGCGCATCGTCATCTACGACCATGGCCAGGCCACGGCCGTCGAGCCGCAGTCATCGCGCTTTCGCTCGATCGGCGAGCAAGCGGCGCGCCTGGTGTCGCAGGCCCGGGATGAGATCGCCGCCCTGGGCTTCCCCTGGGAAGCCGCGGCGCGCTGCACGCAGGAGCAGGTGGCGGTCGAGGTCGTCTTTGCCGAGCCGGGCGTGCAGGCGGGGGTGCACGGCGCATACACCTCCGCCCTCATCCCGCTGGATCAAGAGCACGAGCCGGGCCTCGTGTCCGTCTACCTCGGCCGCGAGCGCTACACCCTCCTCGTCCCCACCCGGGGCGACGAGGCGCTGGCCGCCCTCTGCGAGCTGGCCGGCGTGCCTGCGCCGCCCGTCCGCCGCGGGCCGTTGCCTCCCACCGTGGCGCCGGCAGCGCCAACCGGGCCGGCCGCTCTGTCCGATGCCATCGCCATCTGCGCCACCGTCATCCGCCGTCTGTGCACGCGCGACGACTCCTTCGGCGGCTCCTACCAGCCTGCGGTCGTTTACCTGCTGCGCCGGACCAACGACGCGGCGGGCGACCCCCGCGGCCCCGCACGGCATAGGAGTGGTGCTCCCCGCAGCGATGCAGGAGGGCGTGGCAGCGGCCCTGGCGGATCTGCCGGCCCGTCTGGTCTGAGTCGACTCAGCCGCGGATGTGCCCAGGGATGCCAACACGGGCGAGGTCGCGGGCCGCGCAGTGGATGAGTTGAGCGAATGCTGCCCACCGTGGCGCCGATCTCAAAGGAGATATGAAGATGAGACAATCGACCTGGCGGAGCTTGCTCCTGGCCGCGGTGGCCGCATTGCTCGCGGCGTGCAGCACCCCTGCAGCGGGGCCGTCGCCCTCCACCGATAGCGGCACGGCCGCCTGGGTGGCGACCCGCAGCCCAGGCCCCACGACGGCGCCCAGTGCGACGAGCCAGCCGCCGCCGGCTGCCACGATCACCCCTGGCACAGCTTGGCTCTCCCTCGGTGGGGCGGTCTGGCTGGGCCGCGGGCGCATCGTCGACGCCTGCTTCACGCCGGATGGCCGGCTGCTGGCGATCGGCTGGGGCAATGGTGTGTCGCTCTGGAGCGCCGAGACGGGGGCGGAGCGTTGGTGGCAGCCCACCAACGTCTGCCTGATCGCCGTCGCTGTGCAGCCCCAGGGCCGCGCGGTCGCCGCACTGCTGCAGGATGGCAGCGTCGCGCTGTTCGACGCCGCGACCGGTGATGCCCGCCGCTTCGAGGGCGCCGCGCCCAACGTCTACTGGGGTGCCATCGCCTGGTCGCCGGGCGGGGAGCGCATCGCCTTCCAGTGCATCGGCCCGCGCCGTGGCGACCCCATCTACCTGCTGGATGCGCAGAGCGGGGCTGTGCAGGAGGTGCCCCTGTCTGCGATCAGCGACTCCGTCCACCCCCATCTCGCCTGGTCGCCCGATGGCACGGCCATCACCCTGGCCAGCCTGGCTGGGAGCTGCAGTACGGTGATCGACGTCGAGACGGGCAGGATGCGGTTCAGCCTGGGCGGCAGCGATGCCTGTTACTCGCCCTATGCGCTCGCTTGGTCGCCCGATGGCAGGACCATCGCCACGGTTAGAGCGGGCGGGCTCGACCTGCTCGATGCACGGACCGGACAGGTGGCGCACAGCATGGAGGGCGGGGTGCGTGGGCTGCCCGTTTCCGGCTCCGGCCGCGCCCTATCCTTCAGCCCCGATGGCCGGCTGCTGGCGAGCCGAGGCGGCCAGGGGCGGCCACCCGGTGGGCTGGACACCGGTCGTAGTCTGGGATGTGGCGACCGGCCGGGTGCTGGGCCAGCTCCGGGGCCAGTCGGAGCGCGAGGACCGGATGGCCGTGGGCTTTGACGGTGACAACGTGCTCAGCCTGTACGCGACCGGCGAGATCACCCACTGGCCGATCGGCGCGGGCGAGGCGGAGGAGGCGACGATCTCCCGTCTGCCGGCGTTGGCGCCAGAACGGTGGCTGGCCTGGTCGGCCGACGGCAGCAGGTTGGCGGCGGCCGGGAGCGGCGGGCTGGCGGTGTGGGATACGGCCACGGCCCTACCCCTGGCCAGCTTTGGCCCCGGCTTCTCCGTGCCCGCGCTCAGCGCCGACGGCCATCTGCTCGCCATGACCGACATCGAGCGGCACGAGGAGGTCATCTACGATGTGGCGGCGGGCGCGGTCGTGTGCACGCTGCCCGACGCCTCGTCGATCCTGCAGGGAGCGGCCTTCTCACCCGACGGCCGCCTGATCGCCTACGGCGCCGGCAGCCGGGCGCTCGTGGCCGAAGCCGCGACAGGGCGGGTGCTGAGCGAGCTCGCGGGGTACCCCGAGGAACAGAGCATCGCCCGCGTGGTTTGGTCCCCGGACTCGAGCGCCCTGGTGGTCGCGAGTGGCTGGCCCAATAGCGGCCCGCCAGGGCTGGTCATCCTCTGGGAGCAGGGCAAGGACGGCGCTTTCCGGGAGGCCTTCCGCACGCAGGCGGTGCACACGAGCTACCCCGGCATGCCGGTGGCGCTCTTCTGCCCCAGTGGCGTCCTGGTGGCCTTTGAGGACATGCCGCGCGGCGAGGCCAGTGCGGCACACATCCCGGTCTTTGACCGCACAACCGGTGAGGCCATCATCACTCTCAAGGAATACGTGTTGGGTACTTGGGCTTCTGACGAGGTCCTGTTGGCCGCCGAGGCGCAGTACGACACCTGGCTTACGAGGTGGAACGTGCGCAGTGGCGAAAAGGCCGTGGGCCGGGGGAGAGGCATCAACGCTGCGGCGTACAGCCCAGGCGGAGCCTACTATGTGACCACTGGCGATGACCGTCGGCTGGGCCGCGGCGGGATCGATGTACACGACTGGGCGACGGGCCAGGTGCTATGCCGCATCGCCCACGGGGCGGACGTGTTCCACGTCAGTTGGTCGCCCGACGGGCGCGGCATCGCCTCGCTCGCCGCGAACGGCACGACGGCGGTGTGGACGGTGGGAGATGGGCCTGGCGAGGGACGATGATGGTAACGGCAACACGGGCACGCGGTGGATAGGCTGAGCGAATAGCGGGCGAGGAGGTTGAGGTGAAGAGACTTGCTGCGTTGGCGATCCTGGCCATCCTGCTGGCGGCATGCGCACCCAGGCCGGAACCCCCTGCCCTCGCCACGGTCTCCCCCGACGAGGTGGGGCTGACCTGGCGCGAGTGCGAGGCCGACGTGCCCAACTTTGACCTCCAGGAGGCCTGCTTCGGGCAGCGCTTCCTGCGCCGGACCGCGGCCGAGGAGGCCAGGCGCGGCACGCGCAGCGACGATGCGCTGCGGCTGAGCATCGGCGCGGATAGCTACGAGGCCCTCGACATCGGCTTTGGGCTGTGCGTCTACCTCAAGAACGGCCGCCCCGCCAAGTTCCTGCGCAGCGAGCAGCCGGAGGGCTGGCCAGCAGCCATTTCTCTCGTTGACGTGGGCGGCAAGGCGGCGCTGGAATTCGACCACGACGGGCACATGACTACCGTCAGCCACAACGGCGCCTCGATGGCGGTGCACGATGGCCGGGCCACGGTCCTGTACGACGGGCAGGACGTCTGCTCGCTCTATGGCCTCGATGCCGCCTACCGGCCCTACGAGATGGCGGGCAAGCTGCTCTTCATCGCCCGCAAGGATGGCCAGTACTTTATCGTCTACGATGGCCGGCGCATGGGTCCCATCTTTGACTGCATCGCGCTGGCCAACCGCGGCGGGCCCGACCCATCCTTGCCCCAGTGCGGCGGGGGCCGCTTCTGGTTCTGGGGCCTGCGGAGCGGCCAGCTCTATGCGGTGGAAGTCGCGGACCCGGGCGCGGAGCAGCCGCCGGCGGTCACGGACGTGGCCTCGGCGACCGTCAGCCGCCTGCAGCGCGTGCAGGATCTCTGCTGCCCGCCCCGGTTCGGCCCCAACGGCGACAACTATCTCACGGTCCGAGACGGCAGCCTTTGGCTGCACTCCCTCGCCAGCGGTTCGGAGCGCAAGCTCGCCGACGACGTGCTGACGGCCGATTGGGCCGGCCGCGCCATTATCTTCACGCGGCAGGGCCAGGGGCCGGCGGCCGAGGTGTGGCTGCTCGACGAGGGCACCGGCCAGACGCGCCGCGTTGGCGAGACCCTCAACCCCTCGCGCTTGGTCTTCGACGCCCGCGGCCGGCTGGCCGTGGTGGCCGGGGATGGCTTCTACCTGCTGGACCCGGCCAGCGGCGAGCGCAGCGCCCTGCCGCTGGTCCAGGCGCGCAGCCCCGGCTCGCAGGAATGGACCGAGCTCGCCTTCTCGCCCGACGGCAGGCACGTGGCCGCGCTGGAGGGGACGGCGCTCTCCATCGTCGACCTCGAGCGTCAGGGTAAGATCCTGGTGAGCGATGGCATCGATCCGCGGCGTTGGGGGGCCTTTGCCTGGTCGGGCGATGGCGGCCAGCTCGCCTATGCCACCATATCGCAGGAGCGTACCCCGGCGCTGTGGCTGGTGAATGCGGATGGCTCGGGCGCGCAGCGGATCCTGGCGCGGGCCGAGGGCGGCGCCTTCGCCGGGCTGGCCTGGCTGCCGGGCACGCGTTTTGTCGTCTACCAGTTCGTCCCCAACAGCAATACGGCGACCCTGCAGGCCGAATACCAGGTCGTGAGCGCCGACGGGGGCGAGCCCAAGACGTTGTTCAAGAACGGCCTGGGGCTCAACCTGGCGCACAACGGAAAGGTCATCTCTGTCGTGCGCGACCTGCCGGGGGCCGAGGAGACAGGGTATTGGATGGCTGTCCTGTCCTACTATGTGACATCGTAGAGCGCTGCGAGCTGTTGCGCATCGAGTTACACCGCCCATAATGCCTGGGCGAAGGAGGATTGCAGTGGCTGGAAAGCGTGCCGCAATCGGTGCAGCGGTGTTTGTCCTGCTGATTGTGGCGCTGGCCTACGCGGGGTGTGACGGCCAACCGGCGGCCACGCCCACCGCCACGCCGGCGCGGCCGGCGATGACCACCACGCTGGCGGGCACGACCCTGGCCACAGTTCCGCCGACGGCGTCGCCAAGCCCCACGTCCGGCCCGACGCCGTCAGCCACGTTGCAATCGGTCCGGCTCTGGTCGCTGGACCTGGCCGGCGACCAGGCGGTCAAGCTGGTGGAGGTCACGGATGGGGGCGCGCTGGCCTGGGCTGTGGCCAGGTCGCCCGACGGGCGTGAGGCGCTCTTCGCCCAGGGATGCTACGTCGACGGGCAGCGACTGACCCGGCTCACCCTGCAGGCCGTCGACGCCGCCGGCGCGGTGCGCGAGATTGGCACGCTCCCGGCTGAGAGCCAGCTCATGGACCTGCGCTGGTGCCGGCCCGGGTTAGCCTTGGCCATCCCCTATCATCCTGGCAGCGCGGCCAGCGAGCTGTACACGGTGGACCTGGCCAGCGGGCGCATGGCCTTTGTGGGCAAGGGGCAGCAGGTCAGCGTGCTGGGGACCCTGGCAGCCAGGGCTGGCGACGAGGCCCCGCCTCCGCCCACGCCTGCTGCCGAGACGGGGATGCCGCCGTTCCTCTCGCTGCACATGGTCGATGACAAGGTTGGCTGGGCGATGGCTACCGGCCCTCTCCTCCTGCACACCACGGATGGTGGCCGGCACTGGGCCGACGCGACGCCTCCCGGTGTTGGAAATGACGGCTTCAGCCCGGCCTTCGTGGATGGCAGCCGGGCCTGGGTGGCCTTCTCACGCGAAGGGAATCCGGTGGTCACGCTCTGCCGCACGGCGGATGGCGGGCGGAGCTGGGAGACCAGTACTTTCGCGCAGACCTTCTCCTCCACGGTCATGGGGTTGGACCTGGATGCCGCCGACCTCGCCTCGGCCTGGCTGGAGGTGATCCCCCTGCACGGCATGAACTCGTCGCCCGCCGCGCTCTTCCGCACCGGCGACGGTGGCGCGCACTGGACCGAGTGGCGAGCACGAGCGACACGCTGCCCTACGGCGGCGGCATCCGCTTCGCAGACTCGACGACCGGCTGGCTCTCGGGCGTCACCGAGAACACGCAGCCGCTGTCGCTCAGCGTCACACGCGACGGCGGCCGGAGCTGGCAGGCGGTTGAGCTGCCCCGGCCGCCCGGCTACGAGGACGGCCGCCTGAGCGTCGGCCTGCCCACGTTCTTCGGCGCAGGGCAGCAGGATGCGCTCCTGTGCGCGGAGTACCAGCCGCAGAGCGGGCGAGCCGAGTCCGCAGCCATCATCTACGCCAGCCACGATGGCGGGCGTTCCTGGCAGGCCACAACGCCTGTTCGCAATGGGAGCGCTTCCGACCTTATCAGTACGAGTGAGGGCTGGATATGGGCCGCCGAGCCGCACAACACCGGCTCCGCCGCGCCGGTCAAGGGCACGCTGTATTACACGCGGGATGGCGCTCAGACCTGGGAGGCGTTGCCGGGCACGCCGGGCCTGGATGCCTTTCTGCAGCAGGGCGGTGATGTGCTGCAATTGGATTTTGTGAGCGCGGAGGCTGGCTGGGCTATCGTGCGTACGGCCGACGGGCGGGCAACGCAGCTCGTCGCGACTCAGGACGGCGGGCGCAACTGGGGGCTTGTCGACGCGCAGATGGCAATGGGTGCGTTGCATGTGGCCGACATGAAGGGCTACCGGGGGTACTAACCGCGCAGGCGATCCTCGAAAAGACCAATGCACTTCTGGAGGAAAAGGCCCATCGACCCGTAAGCTGCGAAGGTGATGCCTCGGCAAGCGCTGCTCTCATCGGCAGCGAAGAGGAGATTGCCTCATGAAACGATGGTTGGTGTTCTGGCCGTGTCTGATGGCGACGGCCGCTGCACTGCTCGTGGCCTGCCGTGCCTCGGCGCTGCCGCCTGCTCGTGTGGGAACGGCTGCCCCTGTCGCGGCCAACAGCCCCACTTTCATCGCAGCGCCCAGTGCGACCGGCCAACCCGTCCCCGCTGCCATGACGACGCCAGCTGCCGCCTGGCCCGTCGAGCTGCTCTTCCAGACCGGCGACCTGCCGGAGGGCGTGCAGGCCGGCCAGATCGACACGGCCATCCCCGAGTACATGCGCGACAAGTACACGCCACCCGACGCGGCGGCGGGGCTCACCTTCGAGCAGCAGGGGGTTCAGACGAGCTGCGGGCAGGTGCAGGTATTCGTCTACAACGATGCAGCGCGGCTGCAGACGGCCTACCGCCAGCTCGTCGGTGCGGTGGGGATGGCCACTGGCCCGCAAGGGGTGCCCGTGCCAGGGCTCGGCCGGCAGGCGGTCCTCTTCCCGGCGGCGAGCGACGAGCAGCCGGTGCGGCTCTACTTCCAGGTCTGCCGCAGCCTGGTCGAGGTGCGCCTGGCCCTGCCCGATGGCGAGCGTGCGCTCCTCGCCTATGCAGCGCGGCTGGCCCTGCGGCTCGACGCGGTGCAGTGCCGGGGGGCGGCGGCCGTCCCCGTCCTCTCGCCGGCCCCGGCACAGCCCACGCCGACTCCCGTGCCCACCGTGGCCGTGGCGCAGGTCATCTCGCCCACTGTGCAGCGCCTGCCCGATCCCGAGGGCGCCAATCTGATCCGCGCCTACGCCTTTGCCGACGCCGGGCACGGCTGGCTGGCCCTGGGCGCCACCATCCTGGCCACCGCCGACAGCGGCGTGACCTGGCAGCGGCAGGCGGAGGCGCCGGCCCGCGTCCTGGCCATGGGCGCCGCCTCGCCGCTGGCCGCCTGGGTCGAGACCGAGGCGGGCCACCTGCTGACGGCCGACGGCGGCCAGAGCTGGCATCGCGCCGAAAGCAAGCCCGAGGGCGCTGCACCCCGCCTGCCTCCGCCGGAGCTCGTCGCGGCCGCGCACGGCGAGCGTGGCTACCCCTTCTGCGGTGGCCAGGCCCCCTTCGCTGGCGCCTATTTCGCCCTCGACGGTCAGACCGCCTGGGCCTCTTGCACCTCGAACGGCGGCGATCACTACACCTGGCGCCGCCTCTACCGCACTGACGACGGCGGCCGGAACTGGGATCTGCTGACCGACGACCCTCCCTACTGGCGCTATGGCGTGCCTGACCTGGTCTTCATCGACGGCGCGCACGGCTGGCTGGCCGGCTGGGGCGCGCTGAGCGCCACCGACGACGGTGGGCGCACCTGGCGCAACCTGGGCCTGGTCGAGGAGGGCGAGACGGCGCGCGCCCCACAGTTGCTCTCGCCTCAGCAGGGGTTCGTGATCGCCGAGCGACACCACGACGGCCGCAACGCCATCCTGCGCACTGACGACGGCGGCGCGACCTGGCGCCAGGTGTATGGTGCGCCGCCACCCGCGCCCTGGCCCACCGGCCCTATGCGCTTCTTCGCCGACGGTAGCGGCGTCGGCGTGGGGGAGCAGGCTACGATCCTGGCCACCCGCGACGCCGGCCGTAGCTGGACGCAGGTGGGAACACTCAGCGCCAATTGCCAGTTCGGCCTCCAGGTCAGCGCCCTCAGCTTTCCGGACCGCACGCACGGCTGGGCCACCGTCACCTGTGGCAGCACGCCCCTGGCCGCCCTCTACCGCACCATGGATGGCGGCGCCACCTGGGCGCTGGCCGGCGCTCCCGGCCCTGCCGCCGATGGCTATGTCGCCGCCTCCTTCGTGGACCAGGAGACCGGCTACGTGGTCACCGAAGCGGGCTACCTCCTGCGCAGCGACGACGGCGGGGCGACCCTCGCGCCGGTGGACGGCGTAGCCGCCCACACGCGCAGCCTGGCCTTTGTGACAGAGGAACGCGGCTGGGAGGTGCGCGGCGACCGGCTTTTTGCGACCGCCGATGGTGGCCACAACTGGGCAGAGGTCCCGCTCGGGCGCTCGGTGCAGCAGTTCGCCCTGCTCCCAGATGGCATGGCATGGCTCTCCACCGGCGGCCCCTGCCTGGGCGACGCCGACCCGGCCCGCGTCCTCCTGGTCACGGCCGACGGCGGCGCAACCTGGAGCG
>Ga0116161_1004699_pt1 | contig 11316 bp, 8 predicted proteins | sample AD_JPNAS3_MetaG_FD_89877 | JGI IMG/M metagenome (GOLD analysis project Ga0116161, IMG submission 89877) | Active sludge microbial communities of municipal wastewater-treating anaerobic digesters from Japan - AD_JPNAS3_MetaG | ecosystem: Engineered > Bioreactor > Anaerobic > Digestate | place... | reverse complement strand
GCATTCCGCGTTGAGACGGCAAATGGTCCGGAACCAACGCAACCGCGAACGGGTCTCAAGCCTGTTCGGCCACCCCTGCGTACGCTACGCGGCTGTATAACTATATAATTACCGAATTAATAAAACGATATTCACATCCCGGCATTCCTGCCGACTGGGAAGCATTCCCTTACCTACAAGTTGGGTTGCAAATGACAAAATCTTTCCTCAATGCCACACAACAGGCTAAGCTCGGCCAAGTACTGACCATAGCGTCTAAACACGGCTCCCGTGTGGGCCCCATGTATGGTGACTTGCACCATGAAAACATCTTAAGCCTGTCTGCCGATCGTTTTTATCTAATTGATCCAACTTGCTTCATGCTTTCAGGCATCCAAGCTTATGATGCACTTCATTACATCGCCTATTGGACCTGGAAAAGCTCGGGTCTGGACTGGTCATATTGGATGGACGCGCTGACCGCGTGCCATAATTCTGGCTGGATGGCTCCTGGTTGTGAACATATTACCCGGAACTTCATTGATATTGATCTCGGTTCTGCCGCCGTTTTCTACGGCACAGCTCGCCTTGGTCAATTGTCCATTTCATTTGGAGAATCCTGGAAAATCCCTGAACGGCAACAATCTGGTTTGTCAGCGCTTATCGAGCAGTGTTAAGGATGAATGGCAATCCGTTGCTGGTCTACAAAACTGGAGCATGCATGAATTTTAGTACGTTCAAGAAGAAAATTGGAAACCTGCCGATGGTAGGCCCGTGCTTACGCAAAGCATGGCGTGTGCTGCATGGGAAACCCGCAACATTGCCTCCTGCGCCCTTTGTTCGGGAGCCTCTCGATCCCACCGCCGCCCCTGCACATCAGCAGGTCCGCCAATGCCTGAACTTAATCAACTACGCCAAGGCTGGCGGCAAACCCTACTCCGCCACAAAGTATCCGGGTGGATACCATTCTATGACCATCGGCAGCGTGCGCCTGGCCGGACAGCGGGATCCTGAGTACCGTTTGAACCTTGCTCCCTTTAATTTCAAGGGTAAGACGGTACTAGACATTGGCAGTAACCAAGGCGGCATGTTGCTGCCTCTCGGCACATGTCTCCGCTGTGGTGTGGGGGTCGATTACGATCCGAAAATGGTCAACGTGGCCAACCGAATTGCCGCAGTCCAAGGCTGTGGTCAACTTCGTTACTACGTGTTTGACATCGACCGGGAACCGCTGGAACTGCTCAAGGACTTTCTCCCCGACGAGCGAGCGGACATCGTCTTCCTTCTGTCCATCTGCATGTGGATCAAGAACTGGCGAGAGGTTATTGCCTTTGCGGCAAGTATTGCACCGGCCTTGTTGTTCGAAAGTAACGGCACGCCCCAGCAGCAGTCAGAGCAGGAACAGGAACTACGCCGCCGTTACGCCCGCGTCCAGCTACTCACCGGAGAATCGGTTGACGATGCCAATCAGAAACTACGAAAGCTATTTTTCTGCGACCAACCGGTCACGACTTGATCGCGTCGGAAGTGGAATCCGCCACATCAGCGGGTCCAAGTGGCGCTTGAATTCGAACGTTTTATACTGCATCATAAAGAGTATTATTTAAGAAAGTAACCTGCTATACTCCGGTTTTGCGAGAGGAGTACCAGCGGTTGTTCTGTCTTTCGAGGAGCGGAAGTCCTTGGGTCAATGGGCCAGGACACGAACGTTTTGAACGCCACGCGGCAGACACCGCCTCGCTGATACCGACGCCAACCCAGACCTCACCTCACTTTTTTATAGTACGCTTTCGCCACTCGCGTCAGTTCCCCGCTGTGATGCCACCCAATGGTCATTATGAAGATTGCGCGAAGATTGCACATCCGCTACAAGCTGACGATAGGTGCTAACCCATGAGTGTTCCCGCCATCGTCCATCTGATGTATTTTCCCTGGGATCGGGAACAACAGCTGAAGACGGACCCGGAAGACTTTGATCACACCCCGGTAGATTTACTGCGCAAATATGCCGTGGGGATGGAGGTGAAGCTCTGGACTTACCCGGCTGCAAAGGCGTTGTGCGAGCAATATTACCCGGCGGTTTGGGAGGCCTTGCGGAACATTGCCCGGCCGGTGATGTTGGTGGACGTATTACGGTGGGTGGTCGTCCATCATTTTGGCGGACTCTATTGGCAAATCAATACGACACCGCTGGTGCCAATGGAGGCTTACCTCCCGCCGGCGGGGAAGAATGTTCGCCTATTCACCGAGTTTGATTTGACACCCGAGCAGTGTCGGCGGGCCATCTTTGAACCGATTCGGGCGGGAGAGCCTGAAGAGGCCAAGCGGATTATGATTCAGGTATTTGCCGCCGAGCCGGGCGCACCGTTTGTGACGAATGTCATTCGACTGCTTCAAGAGCGGGTTCAGCAATATCGGCCACAGCGGGACTACGACATTCTGTTCATCACGGGAAATGCGGCGGCGAGTACGGCTTATGACCGGTTCGGGCGCAATGATCCGGGGGTGGCATTAACCAGCTTGGCCGAATCACGGCGGATGATCAAATTGCATTACCAAGGATCATGGCGCACCGACCCGCGCAGCACAGAGACGGTAACAACTCCGCGTATTGCGCGCGCGGGAATGCCCGCATCTGCGGGGTGGCGTCGAAGTTTGCGGAACTTCTATTATCGTTTCTTGGCCCCTCATCCTCATGACACAGCCATGGGCCAACACGAGTTGATGGGCGGCGAGCGAACTCTAGGGCGGTTGCTTTCTGTGGTCCATAACCTCAATATTTCCCGAGTGGTGGAAATTGCAGATGCTCCTCTCGGAACAATAGGGCTGCAGGCCGTATCCATTCACCCGTCGCGGGCTGTAATTGCCAGGCACAAGCAGGAGCCGGGTGCCGTTTGGCGGCATATCAACTTGTTCTATTCAACGCTACCGAAAGGCGACCTGTTTATTTGCCCGAATTATCTGGAGTGGATTTCATTTGGCGAGGCACACCGCATTTTGTCACGAATTGCTGCGGCAGGGTTTCGCTATGTGGCGTTGACCGACCATCCGCTTTTGGCTAGCAATTGGGATGCCGCCCTCGGGGATTTCCGGCCATTGAATATGGGTTTGGAACCTTTTCTTTTGGGCCAAGCAGTCGCCAGTGTGGAATGGCCCGATTCCACCGGCCGACCGGATCGGCGTGTTGCCACCTGGGAAATGCCCAGCCGGTAAACTACTTTTCCACGGGGACGACAATGCCGCGGAGGAGGACGCGTTGGCAGGCGAGGAAGACGGCGAGGGTGGGGAGGGCGGCGAGGAGGAGGGAGGCTTGCACCACGCCGGGGCCGGAGCGCTGTTGCAGTTGGTAGAGCCAGACCATCAGGGTCCACATTTTGGGGTCCTGGCAAATGAGCAGGGCATACATGAAGTTGGCGTAGGCCAGCGAGAAGGCTTGCAGGGCAATGACGGAGAGAATGGGGGTGGAGAGGCGCATGGTGATGTGCCAAAAGAGCGTCCATTCGCCGGCGCCGTCAAGTTGGGCGGATTCGTAGAGATCGCGCGGCAGGGAATCGAAAAACCCTTTGAGGAGGAAAATGGAGTAGCCGCTGGCCATGCCGGGCAGGAGCAGCGCGGCGAAGGTGTTGAGCAAGCCCAACTCGCGCAGAAGGACAAACACGGGGATTTGCGTGACCATGTGCGGGAAGGCCATGGTCAGCATCAGGAACAGCAGGATTTGCGGCCCGACGGCCGGCTTGAAGCGGCTGAGGGCGTAGGCGGCGAGCGGGTTGACCAGTAGGGCGAGCAGCACGGCCAGCGCGCAGTAGATCGTGGTGTTCAGGATGCCGCGACCATGGAAGAGGATATAGTCGAGCACGGTGCGGTAGTTGCGCCACAGCAGTTCATGGCGGATGGCGGCCCGGTGTTCGCGAAATAGTTGGACATGGTGCGCCAACTGAGGCATGGGGGGGACGGAGGAGCCGGGGGCGATGACCGAAGGGTGGGCGCGGGCCAACCAGTCGTGCCAACGGGTTTCCGGCGTATCGAGGGCACCGTCCACGAGCCAGAGCGGCGCGAGCGAGTATTGGGTGAAGTCGCGCCAATCTTCCTGCACCAGCGGCGGGGCATCGGCGGGGCAGGTGCGCGGCAGGGGAATATCAGCATACGCGGCGTAAGCCGTGCCATGTGCGGCATTGTACGCGGCGATGTCCGCCGAGTAACGCGGTTTGAGGTAGAGCTTGTGGAAAAATCCGGCTGGCGAAAGGACGGTCTGGCACCACGGCGGCGCATTGAGCTTGAAGGAATCAAACTCCGCGGCGAGCGGCGTGGCGGCCGGAACAGTATGCGGGAAGAGGTAAGCCGGCGGCTGGATGAAAACCGCGTACCAAGCGGCAAAGTCGGCGCCGAGCGCGGTATTCAGCGCGTCCAGGTCGCCAAACTTGGCGCGCAGATGGCGGCGGAACTCCCGGAGCTGCACGGGAAATGCGCCGGCCTGTGGCGCCCAGTAGTGGCCGAGCGCGATGGATTCCGGCGTGAGTGCCCCCGTCGCCAAAAACTCACGCCACAGCGGCACCAGATCCGCGCCGGGCGCGGCGTTGGGTGCGGGCAGGGGGATGGATTCAAACGAGGGATAATCGGTATCGAACGCAATGTTGAGCGCATCGAGCGATTCGTTGAACAGCGCCTCGAGATGTTTTTGCCAGAGAGCGGTGTCGGAGACCAGCATTCGTGGCAGGAGGACGTTGTCGCGTTGGTCCGCGATGGATTTGGTCGAGCCGGCCAACATCAGGCTCAGCGGATAGAGCATGGCCAGGGCACCGATGGCGAGGGCGGAATACATCGCGCCAATGCGCAGGCGCGTGCCCCACGATTTGCGGCCGATTTTGGCGAGGATGGGCATGGCTAGGCCGTTCCTTCGCGGTTGGCGCGGAATTCGACGCGGGAGAGGATGCGGAGTTGATAAAGCGTGAAGCCCACCAGCAGGCAGCCAAGCATCCAGGCGGCGGCGGTGGCGGGGCCCAGGCGCAGGAAGATGAAGGCCTTGTAGAAAATATGCAGGCCGGCGACTTCCGTGTTGGCGCCGCCGGCGGTCATGGCCAGGATGTTGGCTTCGGCCTGCCAAGCGGCAATGAACACCCCGACAAAGTTGATGATGAGCAGCGGGCGCAAAGTGGGAATGACCACAAACAGGATTTTATCGGTGAACGATGCGCCGTCCATATCGGCGGCTTCGTACAGTTCATCCGGGATTCCTTTGAGCGCGGCGAGATAGATCAGGCAGCCCGGCCCCATGCCGGCCCACAGCATGGGCAGTACGCAGGCCAGCAACGCGGTGCGGGAATCATCCAGCCAGCGCACGGGTTCGGGCAGCGTGGCGAACAAGCTGACAAAGCTATGGCCCGTGGTGGCGGTGCGCATGATTTCGCGCAGAGGGCCCAGCGGCGCGGCTGCCAGCAGGAGACCCGCCGCCACGGTGAAGAGCGCCGGTCGCCACAACTGGTGTCGCAATAACCGGCGTGCCAAGTGCAGCGCCACCAGCAGCGCCCCGGCGCTCAGCAGCAACCAGCCGCCGGCGGGAATGGGCAGGATCAGCCGGTTGAGCAAGCCGGCTTCCGAGGGTTCATAAAAAGTTTTCCACAGCAAAATTACCACTAGTCCGGTCAGGGCGGCGGGCAGATAGAAAATCAGGCGGAAGGCGATGCGTCCGCGCGGCACTTCTTGCAAAAGAATGGCCAGCAGCACGGGCGGGATAAACGTGAGCGTGATGACGAGCACGGCGTAGCGCGCGGAAGTCAGCAGCGCGCGCCACCAATCGGGGTCCCAGAGCAGGTCGGCAAAGTTGTCGAGAAAGACCCAGGTGGAATCGCCAAAAATCCGGTAATCAAAAAACGCCATGGCCGCGCCGCGCACCAAAGGCACATAGCCCCAGACCGCAATGGTGGCCGCGGCGGGGAAGAGCAGCAGCAGCGCACGCCAGTGGCGGCGCAGCCAGCCGCCGGTTGCGCGCGGGCGGGGGGGGGCAGCGCCGGGAGCGGGCCGCGTTGCGGGGGCGGGTAAAAAGAGGCGGGCCATGTGGCGCAGCACCAGCAGCACGCTGGCGAGAATCACCAGCAGCAAGGCGCTGGCGGCGGTGCGCCGCTTGGCCAACTCGGCGGGCGGCACCACGCCGAGCATGTCGGCATCGGCCTTGCGCCGCGCCTGAACGAGCAACTCGCGCAATTGCGCTTGGCGCGCGGCGGGGTCCGTGGCCAGCCGGCCGGCCAGCGACAGTTCTTCGGCTTGGCGGATGGGCGTGGTGAGGATGTCGTAAATGACGTTGGCATTTTTGCCGTAAGGCTCGGGGCGGCCGGCGGCGATGGCAATGGCGTGGCTATCGCGCCATTCGGCAGGGATGGTGCCGACGATGTGCTCATAGCCCTGCGCGCGGAGCTGCTCCGGCGGCAGGAAGCGGCCCAAGCCGCCGGCCACCAGCGTCTGAATCCGGATGGCTTCGGCGGCCGGCGAATACTGGAAATTGATGTATTCCCACGCGGCATCGCGCACGAGCGGATGCGTCACTCCGGCAAAAATACCCATCATGCGCGAATTGATTTCGGTGCCGCGCGTGACGGGGCCGATGGGCAGGGGGGCGATGCCGGTCAGGTCCGGATTCAGCCCGGCGAGCAGCTTGTCATCAATATAAGCAAACATCATGGCCAACTGGCCGCGCCGCCATTTCAGGTTGGACTCGGCGGTATCCTTGATGACGTAGCCGCGGCGACGTTTGCCCTCGGCATCGGTCCACGGCTCGGTGGTCAGGCGCACATAAAAATCGAGCGCGGTGGCCGCGGCGGGGGAATCGAACACCGCGCGCCAGCGGTTTTCTTGTTCAGCGAACACGAGCGCCTCGCCGCCCGCGCCCCAGAGGAAGGGCAGCCACAAATAGGATTCGTGTTTGCCGCGCGAGAGTCCCAGCGCATAGATGCCGCGCGCGGGGTCGGCCACCTGCCGGCAGACGCGGTAGAAATCGTCCCACGTCCAATCGGGCTGCGGCGCGGGGAGGCCGGCGGCCTCGAACAAATCGCGGCGGTACAACACCACGCGGCCGAGTGGCGGGCCGCTGGGCATGGCCCACACGTGCACCGCGCCATCCGGCCCCGGGCGGCGGATGACGGGCTCGATTTTCGGATGCACCCGGCGCGCCCACTCGGCGGGCGGCAACGCGGTGGCGTAGCCGTCCGTTGGGCGGTCGAGGGGATACAAAAACCCCTGCGAAATATAGGTTTCAGATTGGCGGAAATTGACGTAGAGCACATCGGGCGCCACATTGCCGGCGATGGCCAGCAGCGTGCTTTCGATGCCCTCCACCTGAATGCCGGAAAAGCGGTGGAGCTGCACCGCGAGGTTGCGCAAGTCCAGCGCGCCATAGCGCGCGGGGTCGGCGGCTTGGCGCGCGCGCAGGAGGTCGGGCGCCAACCGCAAAAATTCGCGCTGCACGACCAACTCCGCGCGGGTCGCCGGATCGGTGCGGGAGGGGTCCGGCAAGTTGAAGAGCGTCAGGTTCAGGGTGACCTGATTCGAGGTTTGCGCGATCCACCCCGCGCTGGCGGGAGCGGCCGCGGCGAGCAAAAGCAGGGCGCTGGCGATCGCCCGGAAAAAATGACGCGGGATTTTTTTGCGTGCGGCCGCCGGGTTTTCCACACTGTGGAAAAAAGTTTTCCACACTGTGGAAAAATGGCGCGCGAATTTTCCACACTGTGGAAAATATCCGGTTGTTTTTTCCATGGCGTGGAAAACTGTAGGCATTCGCGCGGAGCCGCGCAACGCCCAAGTCGGCACGGGTTGGTCAGCGGCGCGGTTTGGGGTCAATGGCCAGGCGGATGCTCTTGATGCAGTGGGCGCCGAACTTGTTTTGCAGCCGCGTGAGGATTTCCGCGCTCAGGGGGCCGCGCAATTCCATCAGCCAGCCGGGATGACTGACGAAGATGGTCAGGACGCGGTTGGCCAAGTTGGCGGGGCGGGTGTTGGCGGCAAGCTGTGGGCCAACCAGTTCTGGCCAGGCGGCAACAATGGCAGCATCCTGCGCGTGGTCGTCCAGCTTTAGTCCGTTCAGCACCGCCGGAATGAACGCGCCGATGGACTGGATGCCGGGGTCTTCCAGGGGCGGAGTCTCATCCGCGATTTGGAAGCGCTCGCGGGAGATTTGCCACTTGCCCTTATGCCATGGTTTGCGCCTTCTCATGCAAAAACCGTAGCACAGCCCGGCGGCCAAGGGAATCGGGTTTCCGTGTGCGGGCGCTCGACGTTGGCGAGGGTGGGATGTAGATTGCGCGGAGCATGGCGGAAGAGGAATCCATTTTATTGCGGTTGCGCGGACGGGTGCAGGGGGTGGGGTTTCGGCCGGTGGTGTTTTGCCTGGCGCACGAGCTGGGCCTGCGCGGCTGGGTGCGCAACGATGGCGATGGCGCGGAGGTGGCGTTGGCGGGGCCCGCGGCGGCCATTGCAGCGTTCCGCGCGGCGTTGCCCGGGCGCCTGCCGGCGGCGGCGGCAATTACCGCGGTGACCGAGCACTCCGCGCCGGACGATTGGCCGGCCGGTTTTGAAATCCGCAGCAGCGCCACGCCGCACGGCGCGCGCGCGGCAGGCATTCTGCCGGACTTGGCGACATGCCCCGACTGCCTGCGCGAAATCCTGGATCCGCGCGACCGGCGGTTCCGCTATCCCTTTGCCAACTGCACGCACTGCGGACCGCGGTTCAGCATGATTGAGGCGTTGCCCTACGACCGCGCCAACACAACGATGCGCGGCTTTACCCTATGCGCAGATTGCGCGGCGGAATATGCCGACCCGCGCAACCGCCGTTTTCATGCGCAGCCAAATGCGTGCCCAGTGTGTGGTCCGCATTTGACGTGGACGGCGGCAGATGGCACGGTGCAGACCACGCACGATGCTGCACTGCTGGCGGCGGCGGCAGCAGTGCGCGCGGGTCGGATTGTGGCGGTCAAAGGGTTGGGCGGCTTCCATCTGATGGTGGCCGCGCACGACGCGGCGGCCGTGCAGCGGTTGCGTGCGCGAAAACGACGCGACGAAAAACCCTTCGCGCTGATGTTCCCCTCGCTGGCGGCCATCCAAGCAGTGGCCGAAGTATCGGCGGCGGAGCAGACGTGGCTGGAATCGGCCGCCGCACCGATTGTGCTGCTGCGCAAGCGCGCGGCCACGCCGGGCATTGCTGAGGAGGTGGCCCCGCGGTTGCCCTGGCTAGGCGCGATGCTGCCCTACACCCCGCTGCATCATTTGCTGCTGCGCGAAATTGGCTTCCCGGTGGTGGCCACGAGCGGCAACTTGAGCGATGAGCCCATTTGCATTGATAATGAGGAAGCGCGCGAGCGGTTGGGGGATATTGCTGATTTCTTCCTGCTGCACAACCGGCCGATCGCCCGGCCGATGGATGACTCCGTAATGGCAGTTGTGGATGAACAGCCCGTGGTGCTGCGCCGTGGCCGTGGGCTGGCGCCGTATTCGCTGCCGGTGGCCGGCGCGCCGGATGGCTTGGTGGCTGCGGGCGCGCAGATGAAAGGCGCGCTGGCTGTGGCGGTGGGTGGCAACGCAGTGATGAGCCCGCACCTCGGCGATTTGGATCACGACGGCGCGGCGCGCCTCTGGGCGCGCACCGCGCGCGATCTGACCGCGCTGCACGGGCTGCGCATTACGCGCGCGGCAGTGGACCTGCATCCGGATTATGCCGCCACGCGCGGCGCGGCGGAGTGGGGCGTGCCGTTGACAGCGGTGCAGCATCATCATGCGCACATTGCGGCGTGCCTTGCGGAAAATCAATTGGCCGGCCCGGCGCTGGGAATTGCGTGGGATGGGACGGGGCTGGGGCCGGATGGCACGATCTGGGGCGGCGAGTTTCTGGTGTGCACCCGCGCGGAGTATCGCCGCGCGGCGTGGCTGCGGGCGTTTCCGCTGATCGGTGGCGATGCCGCGGCGCGGGAGCCGCGCCGCGTGGCGCTGGGGCTACTGCGCGAAATGGGTGCGCCGCTGCCGGAGCTGGGTTTTAGCGCGCAGGAGATCGCGGTGCTGGATGGCATGTTGCGGGAGAATGTGAATGTGGCGCGCACCAGTAGCGCGGGGCGCTTGTTCGATGCGGTGGCCGCGTTGCTCGGGATTTGCCACGTGATGGCACACGAGGGGCAGGCGGCGATGCGCCTCGAAGCACTGGCTGGCGACCTTGCCGCCGAACCGTATCCGTTCGGCTGGCGTGGGACGGAACTGGATTGGGCGCCGATGATTACGGCTTTGCTGGCGGGGGGGGAGCCGCCAGCCACGGCCGCGGCGCGGTTCCACGAAACGCTGGTGGCAATGATGGTGGCCGTGGCGCAGCGCGAGGGGCTGGCAGATGTGTGCCTTTCCGGAGGGTGTTTTCAGAATCGCCGGCTGCTGGCGACAGCCACGCACGCGCTGACCCGGGCCGGCTTCCGGGTGTGGCGGCACCGGGAAATTCCGCCCAACGATGCCGGAATTTGCCTTGGCCAGTTGGTCGTAGCCAGCGCCCAAGCAGCGGAGCATTGACCCGTTTGGCAAAGGCTTGCATTTTACCCACACGGCTGGTGTAATGCGGGCGATTTCGAGGAATGCGGAAGGAGATCAAGATGAAGAAAATTTTCTGGATGATCGCAGTGGTGGCCTTGGCGCTGAGCAGCGTGGCGGTGATGCCGGCGGCGGCGCAGGCGGACGCGGTGCTGCTGGTGGCACCGGCGCGCTTCCCCGTGATGCAAGTGGCTTTTGATGTGGCGCGGCGCTTCCCCACGATTTTGGTGAGCTACCAAGGCTCGCCGGACAAGCCGGCGCTGCATGCGTGGAACGGCTTTGAGTGGATGCCGCTGTCGTTGGCGGATTACCAGAGCGGCGCGTTTTTGCAGGCGTATCCGGGCCGCACAATCTTCCTCGGCGATGACGCTTTGCTGCCGGCCAGCCTGCGCGGCATCAGCGCGTGGTGCGAGCAGAGCACGCAGATTCCGGAATTGGACAATGTGGGGTTGATCAACGCCATCGGCAACTATCTGCCCTTCACGCCGGCGGATTGGCGCTGGTTTGCGGGCCGCTACAATCTTTCGCTGACGAACCTGAAGGCGGAAGAAGCGGAAGCCGCGCGCCATGAGACGTGGTACAGCGGCACGGGCGCAGTCAAGGATCCGGCGCCGTCGTTCTTCAAGTATTTCACCCGGTCGCGCCGCCACTCGGCGCCGGCCCCGGTACGCATTGAGCCGGTTGAGGCCGAGACGCCGTAAGGCTCCAGCGGTTCATGACCATGCCGCGCCGTTTCCAGCGCACGATCCGGGGCCTGTGGGCCGCGGGCGCGTTGGGGGCGGCGCTGTT
>Ga0116161_1004696_pt1 | contig 11320 bp, 11 predicted proteins | sample AD_JPNAS3_MetaG_FD_89877 | JGI IMG/M metagenome (GOLD analysis project Ga0116161, IMG submission 89877) | Active sludge microbial communities of municipal wastewater-treating anaerobic digesters from Japan - AD_JPNAS3_MetaG | ecosystem: Engineered > Bioreactor > Anaerobic > Digestate | place... | reverse complement strand
TGTTGCCTACTATCTTTGAAACAATATCTATGGGGATGCGGTACTTTGACCTTAAACAGGATATATAGGCTTCTTCAGTCTTTCCTTCACAAAAAACCCAGAAATGAGGATTTATTTTTTTGCCTTTTGATGCTGAACGTTTCCTAGCCATTAAATAAAGTTTTTAATTTCTCCTGTGAGTCATTTATTAATGGCACGGCATCAAAACGTCCTTGCAAATAGGCTTTTTCCAAATCCATAGTATCCCGAAAATCACTATAGTCATAAAGTGAATATAAGTCTGTAGAACCATCCTCCTTTTTATTTGCGAAAAAAATCTGGTCTTTTCTGAACTTCTTTAAGTCTAAAAACTTTGTGTTATGAGTTGTACAGATAAGTTGAGCCTTTTCTCCACTCCTGAAAATGTTAAAAATATATTCAATGATCTTAGGGTGCAAACTATCTTCAATTTCATCAATTAAAAGAACTTTGTTATTCTTCACAACATCAAGTATGGTCAGCATGATAAAAAACAACTTAATCGTACCCTGGGATTCCTCCGTTATAAAATCGAATGCTATATCGGGAGAGGCTTTGTGATAAGTCTTTATTTGCAAATGATCCTGCACGACATCTTCAACTGTAAGAGTCATACTTGTAAGGTCAGCACTAATGTTTTTACCTGGTTTTTTAAGGACCTTGATTCTTACATCTACAATATCACTGTCAGCAATTTTTAATGCTTCAATAAGCTGCTGCTTATTTTGATTCGAAAGTGATTCTATCGTCGAAACACCAAAACCAACGTACTGCAATATGAACCTGCTATGAAAATAAGTAAAAATCTCTTTGGCAATTTCCCTGTCCATCTGGCTTGCCCTGGAAATATACAGGGTCTTTTCCGATGTATTCTCAGCCACATCCAGGGGTCTTTTTATCTGGTCACCAAAGGAATATTTTTCTTTCTTGGTTTTGCCTATTCGTTCATCACGGGTAAATACTTTAGTTATTCTGCCCTTGGGATAATAATACAAGCTTTCAGTTAAAATCTTAAATCGGGTAAATGAAAATGAGTACTCATATTCGATGCCAGCACTGATAAAGCGTATAAAATAATTGCTGGGTTTATTATCGTACCCATTAAATTTAAAAGGTTGAAAATTGTAAACAGTATTTTCATTATGCTTATGAGATTCGAATACCATCGCATTACAAAATCTGATTGCTTTAATAATGTTACTTTTTCCCGAGGCGTTTGCCCCGTAGATTGCAATAGTCTTTAAAATGCTTGTGTTATTTTCAGTAAAAATATTATCAGCAAGAGCTTTAGCGTTTGCTGATTTAATGGTTGCCGCCCGGAAGTCAAGTGTAATTTCGTCCTTAATGGAGAAAAGATTACCTATACGTATTTCTAAAACCATCTTAAGGCCTGTTTTTGTAAATATTTTACAAATATATGCATTAAAAACGAATGTCGTGCCATTTAATTGTCATTTTTAAAGAATTTTTCAGGAATCCATGATTCATAACACAAGGTAGCTTTTCATAAAAAGGCCTCGATTCAGGGTATCAACACTTAACCGCTTCCTTCAATGACATTGTCTTATCTCACTGTAAATGATTATATTAGCTTTCAGAGTAATAATTATTTTAATATGGCACATGAAATTTTAAAACCACTAACAGACGACGAATTAAAGATCAGGGTGGGTGAATTCGTTAATTCTTACATTGACTTGAATAAGAAAAATCAGGCCTCGTTTGAAGAGCTGAAAGAGAGCTATCACGATGCTGATCTTATGTTATACCATATTCTAAAGGGCAGTAATGGTATTGTTGATAGCACAAGACTGCTGGATATACTATTGACCCTTGTAATAAACTACATGCTTGAAAATGATATGACAGATGGCCGGATAAGATCCATCAGCGCGCCGGACAAAAGATTCATCTGCTTTTTGGGAATTCTTTTGACTAGATATATCGAAGGTCAACAAGGGCCAAAAAGGGAAGAGTGGATTAATAAGGTAATCGAAACGGCTCTTCGTAAAAAATGGTATGACTAATATCTCCCCTCCCAGTTACCGAAACATTATGAAAAATATTTTTGAAAACCCAGACCCTGAAGCTTGTTCCCTCATATAATAATAAAAATTATATGGAAAATGTATTTGCTGTTATGGAAGAAAGGCTGGCAGGAATTGAGGAGTTATTAAATACCGTACTTGCCAGACTTGATGGTCTGGAACGACCTGATGAGGAAGTAATCGGTGATCTCGATGATTGTGCCAGGTGGATTAAAAAATCCACATCCACAGTTTATAAATATGTCTCGAATAAGCAGATCCCCCATATCAAGAATGGTAAGAGGGTTCTGTTTAATAAGAAGGAGATTTTTACCTGGCTTAATTCCGGTGCCAGAGGTACACTCTCCGACATCAGGGCTGAAATTGATCAGGATCTACACGAACTGGTTAAGAACAGGAAGAGAGCATAGTTGTTATTTCAGTTACTTTTTCATTATGCATATGGCTCTTTTTATCCCGGAATCTGGCTGATAAGCTTAATAATTGCTATTCTTTTGCCTATCATCTTGATTTCAGGATGCTTATCTATTTTTAAGGAGGATAAGCCGGGCATTTCACCATCAGGAGTCCCGTTTCTTGTCTCCATTCTTTATCGTCTTTCGGTTACTCTTTCGAGGATTCCGGTCACCTGTTGAGAAGAGCTACACTCAGAGCAGGGTTTTTTGAAAGACGGATGGTCCCTACCGGATTCTTTGTTATGAATGACTAATTTTCAGTGAGGGCATTTCTTAGCATTTCTATATAGCAACCAGCCAACCCCCGATTTCTCTGCACTATTAACATAATGTAACGGGTCCTGCACTGTAGCAATACTATATTATATTTTCGACAGTTTCCACTCTACTTACTCCTTAATCCCTTTGGGGTTTATCATAATCAAAGAACCTCCAGGCATTTTAATTCAGGTTTTTCCTAACCTGAATTCCTTGCCTTGTTAAAAAACAGACCCACCGGAAAAGGGAAAGCAATCCAATGGGTCTTAAAAAATCGTTATTTAAACTTTCACCTTTTAGTATATATCTGTGATTCATAGGGATTTTCTGTCAAAATTTCAATAAAGTGAGCTATACATAGCTTTTGTAAAGGAATTATTCTGAAGACTACAAGAAGGGATATAAATTAACATGAATATACCGCTTGTTATCTATAACCATATGCTAACTATTCTGTATGAATAATCTTTGAATATTAGGTGTTTACCACTGTTTTATGCTCATTTATCAATCAGCATCCCACATTGCTGGAATAAATTTGCATCTTCCTTTAGTTTGATATTATATTTGCATCTATTCCTACCGGAATTTTCTCTGGTCACCCCATAAAGTGGCTAGTAGTAACCAAACAGGAATTAGTTCTTAGTTGAAACTAATACAGGTTACTATATGTACTATTACCACTTCAGGGGTATTCCGTTCCAAGATATCCCATTATTAGACACAGAAGTTCAGGCATTATTGAATGATAACTGTCTGGACGTTGAAAACTATGATGAGATCGTTGCGGTCAGAAGAAAAGATCTTATCTCAGAACTTAAAGAGCTAGGCAATCGTAAAATGCTTAAAGGTGTCAGATCCATTAAGCATGATTGTTATTTCCTTCTGCTCAACTCAGATACAAAAAGACTGAAAATAATCGGCCTCCCAAGACGGCCCGAATATAACAGGGAAATAATTTACGTATATGAACTGGCTGTAAAAATTCTATTTCGACATTACAGGAAACAGGAAAGCAAAAAATAAAACAAAAATCATATGAAAAAGTCAGCTTTTATTAAACGAAAGGAGTCTGAATTTCCTGACTCCGTGAAAAATTTTATCGGGAAAACCGATAAATCAGATGTTACCATCACTGCGGTAGAGTGGATGGGGTTAAGTATTACTCTTATAATCATTAACAGATTGACCAGGTCGGCTGAAGAAACTATCTTGTTAATGGAAGATCTTTTACATCACACCCTCTCTAGGCATAGAATTCAGGACTTCGAAAATCTATGCCCAGAAGAATATTATTCACCTCAGTTCTTTTACCACGGCATGACTGTCTTACATTCATCATTAAAAGATGCTATTGATTTTGCTGCTTATTTGCAAAATTTTGTCATAAGCAGATAATAAAAATTTGCCTCTCCGTAGTAAACAGGTGCATAATTTAACCTGTGGCTTTCTCGGTCAGGATATTATCAAACCCTTAAAAAATAATATCATGTATACATACTTAGCAGATAAAAATAAGCCTGACCAGGTCAGTATTATTTCACAGGATGAGATCATCAGAAGAATTACCGGAGATGAGGAACTAAAAACTGAAGTTTCCGAAATCCGGCGCCTTACAAAAAGGTATGAGCAATCAAACGATCTTGCAGATCGAGATGAGAAAGAAGCATTAAAGACAAAATTACCGGCATTTGTACCGGCTGGGGAATTTTCTCACCGCAAAACACATTCACTAACGAAATACTGGGGCAGAATAGTGATGGATATTGATCATATTAAAGATCCCGAACGTCTCAGGGCTATGATTAAATCAAACCATGAGCCATCTGTGATTATGTCATTTCTGTCCCCATCAGGAACAGGACTCAAAGTGATTCACCAGCTTGAGTACCCTGAGTTAAAATCCATAGAGGAAACCGTAGATTTTCATAAACAGGCATTCCTTTCGCTAATTAATCTGTATAAAAGCAAATATAAGGTTACAGAAATAGACCTATCAGGGTCAGATTTATGTCGCCTTTGTTACTACTCATATGACGATAAAGCGTATTATAATCCTGATGCAAAAGGTTGGTCTTTCGTCTATAATCGTAAAAGTATTTCTACAGAGCCAAACCTGAATTCCAAAATTGAAGGATATTACCTTCGGTTTAATAATGATGACGAGCGATCAAGCTACAGGATAGTCCAGAATATTGTGCAGTGGTGTGTCTCTGAGAATATTTCCCTCCTGGAACACTATAATGACTGGATAAAAGTGATGTTTGTCCTTAAAAACTCCTTCAGCGACTCGAATACTGGTTTGGAATTATTCCTGCAATTAAGTTCAACGTCTTCAAAATTCAGGCAGGAAGAATGCATAAAGAAATGGCAGGGAAACACAGCTTTGGCCAATACCAATAAAGCAACTCTGGGAACTTTAATTTATATGGCCAGGCAAAATGGCTGGCGGCCACCCAAAAATCTTTATGTTGGCCCCAACTCAAAGCTTAACTCCCTTATTACGGCAATGGAGGAAAGTAATATCAGGCTTAAGTATAATGAGCTCACACATCAATTGTATTATTCCGAGTCCGCGGACTCGGAAGCCTGGGTCCTCGGTGATGATTACATGGCAGGTAAGATAAGTCTGGCAGTACTGGGAGGCGCATTAAAGAAAGATGACCTTTTCTATTTCATTAACTATATCCCTCCCAAATATAATCCGGTTAAGGATTTCATAAGTTCTTTGCCAATCTGGGACGGGCAGGATCGTTTCCCGGATCTGGTCAATACGTTGACCCTTAAAAACAAAAATGATTCTGATATTGCAAAAACTCTGTTAAGGAAGTGGCTCATTGGAGTAATAAATGGCTTACATAATCGTCCTGAAAACTATCTGAATCCGGCAATTTCACCAAATGAAAACCTGTTAATACTAATTGGTCCTCAGGGAATTGGCAAAACAAGGTGGATGAGGAAGCTTGTCCCTGAAAAGTGGTATAACATCTTGTTTGCAGAAAAACTAAGCTTCGACTTCGCAAACAAAGATGACGAGTTACTTACATGTGAAAAAGCAATTATTGCGATGGACGAACTATCTCCGGTTCTTAATGACAAAACTACAAATGAGCAGCTTAAGGGATTCCTGAGCCAGAAAACATTTAATACCAGGGTCGCTTATGGCAGATTTAACTCTGTATTTTACAAAATCGCTTCTTTTATCGGCACCTCGAATCATAGTGAAATTATTACTGATCCTACAGGTTCGAGGCGTTTCTGGCCTATCGAAATCGAGGCTGCAAATTATATTCATTCGATTGACATGGAGCAGCTATGGGCACAAGCTTACAAGCTCTGGACAGAGGGAGAACGGCACTGGTTATCGGCTGAAGAACAGGCAAAACTTAGCCGATACAATGAGGGATTTACTAAAATCCATCCATACGAGGAGTATATTGGCCGGTTCATAACCAGAGGACAAGATTGTTATACAGCTACTGAAATATGTGAATTCATTAATTCAGAGCTTGATAATAACAATGCTGTTAATCCAAGACAGTTGGGTGTTTACTTGAAAAAGGCCGGGTATGAGTCCGAATTAAAATGGAGAGAAAATAAGGCTGCCCGCCTCTATTCAAGTATCCTTCTATTGCCGAAATCGTCTAAAAAGGAATTCGAGGAGCTGAAGGAAAGGACCCGGATTACAGTTAAGAAGCTTAGGAAAAAGGAACTGGAAGAGCTGGAAAAGGAAGGAGATCAAAAATCTGCTGAGCTGTATTCAGCATAACAACATTACATTCTTGGCTGAAGAATAAAATTTATAAGGGTTATACGGGTGGAATCAGATGCAAAATTAAGATTATTTATAATAGCGTTGTAATATTGTTATAGAGGATATAATATGAGGTTTTGCGATGTTTTTTAATAAGTGTAAGAAGATGTAAGGATGTAAGGTTTTTAAGTTTACTTTTTTAGTGTTAGTTACTTTTATGCATGTTTGGAAAGCCTGCCTGAACGAGATTTCGGCAGGCTTTCCTTTTGGTTCGTCAGAAAAACATGCAGGGCTGTTCTGAGACGATCGGGGTAAACATATCTGTCATGATGATAATTAATATGACTACTGTCCGAAAGTGCTTCCAAGGGCCTCAGAATGCTGGCCTGAGGCATAAAAAAAGTCCGTCTGGTAGTGACGGACTTTCAGTTATAACAAAAGGAATTTACTCAGAGGGCTTTTTTCTGAACGGATCAGGCAGTTCCTTTTGCAGTTCTGCCAGTTCTTTCTTAAGCTCGGTGATCTTTTTCTCAACGGCATCTCCGACCGGAAGCCCGATAACCTTCATTGATTCGACGGTTCTTTCGACCTTCCGCAATTCAGACTTTTTGCCATTAAGCTCACGCTTCATCTGAGACACTACCCCCCTGTTTACAATCGTTAATACTTTCTGAATGGTTTCAGTGTCCGGTTTGGATGATGTCCATTCCTCAATTGTTTTAAACATTTTTGCTTTCATTATGTGTGTATTTAGTTTAACATAAACCTGCTGCCAAATTTCAGCCGGGTTACAGATCATATAATTTTTCAGCCCATTCCTTCTTCGTACTGAAGTCAAATGCGGCCAGGTAGCTCTCAGTGGTACGTATATCTGAATGGCCAAGACTCTCGGATATGAATTCCAGTGATGCCCCGTTCCTTTTCATGACAGTTGCAAAGCTGTGCCTCGCTGTGTAGGTTGTTACAGGTTTTTTAATCCCTGCTTTTTCTGCTATTGTTTTCATACCCGCATTTATGTCGGAATAAAAGTCATGAATCCGGCCATGCATCTGTTCGGGACTCAGACCTGGTTTAAGAATATTAAATACATAGTTGTAAGGCCTTGAAGGATCGTTTCCCCATTTCTTAATAATCTCCTTTACAGGCTTAGTCAATGGAACTACAACAGGCCTCTGCTGCTTCCTGGTAGAGCTTGTTTTTGAACGGATAAAAGTGATTGTCTCTGTATCTATATCCTTAAATTTCAGGTTGGCTATATCTTTTGTATTTATGCCATTGCACAGGTAGCTGAACAACCACATATCCCTTGCCCACTCTTCCCTGCCACCCGGTTCGGGCTGATATTCGATAATCCGTTTAATTTCGTCTTTATCAAGTGCCTTCTTAAAATTTCTGCTTGTGGGAATTTCATATTTGCCCTTTCCAAAAGGATATTGATCTCGTGTTACTATGCCGTCCCTGATTGCTTTGTTGAATACAACCCGAAGACATCTTAAATACATCCCGATAGTTGTCGTGCTGTTGCTTCGAGACATATATCTTTCGTAGGCTTTTAACCATTCGACAGTAATGTCGTCAAATGTGAAACTCTGGCTTTTATTGAATGCCTTAAATGAGTTCATGCTGCACTCCGACATTCCTTTGGAACTGATCCTTTCTGTATCCCTTGCCTGGTCTATTTGTTCCTGCAGGTATTTGTTGACATTATTATGGTCTGCACGGGGTCGGAACAACCTTGTCTCAAACTGGGTTAATGAAAACGGATCAAGGCTTTTTAAAATGTCATTTGCCTTACCTTCAATATCAAGCAATCTGATTCTTATATCATGAAGATCACCTCTTACCTGACCATTGAAGATTTTATTGAAATCCTCCTCGTATACTGAGTATGGAAGAGTATAATATTTAGGCCGTCTGTTATAGATAATCCTCAGTTGGACAGGTTGCTTGCCATCTATTTTGCTCTTTCTGCTTTTGTGAGCAAGAACGATCTTTGCCGTTGCCTTATACCTGCTAATCATGCAATTTCCTCCTTAAATTTTAATATTGTATGAAGCTGAAGGCTCGCGGTTGTCGTTTTCAGAAAAAATATTTTCAGATGATAAACAAAAGGATAAACAATTCCGGTGAATAACGGCAAAAGCCGGAAAAGTATCGGAGCCAATAGCCATTGATTACCAACCATTTGGAGAACAGCGGTTAATTCATACAGACAATGACTACTGTAAAAATATTACTCATAATCAGGGGGTCGCTGGTTCAAGTCCAGCTGGGCCCACGGACAGTAAAAGCACTTGTGCATAGCACAAGTGCTTTTTTTTTGTCCACAGGTCCAGGATCCTCCGATTTTGATTTCCCCTCCAACGCCTCTCCTAGGGGAGGCCCTGCGGTCTGCTGCCGCGATCAGTCCTGCAGCAACGGCCGGCTATGCGACTGCGATCAGTCCTGCAGTAACTGCCGGGTCTGGTGTAAACTGCGTGGTGCTCTGCAACTCAAGATCTTATATGACCGACCCGGACGGCACTACTTTTGACGATGGATTGTACATCCTGATGGTGGAACTGTACAACCTGGCGCTATGAGTGCCGCGCACTCTTCATTCATCCCTCTGGCTTTCAGCATACTAACAAAACAGCTCCCTAGGGGAGCTGTTTTGTTAAACATCTGTTATATAGAATAATACATCAAGAGTGCGCGGAACGATTTCCTGATTTTTTTTATTTATCGTGTATTTATATTAAAAATCCACAATATTTATCCCGATTTTCTCAGCACCATTCTCAACTATCCTGTTTGTATCCATTAGTTACCTGTTGTACCTATGGTACCTATTGTACCAAATAATGCCCCATTGTACCTGTGTCCATTTTTCCGTTTGATTCTCTTGGTTCCCTGGATTCCCTTTGTCCTTATGCTTCCCTTAGACCCAACTTTGCTCCCAATTGAATAACATTACAAATTTATTATTACTACCATGAAAGTAAATGAACAAGAATCAGATCTGAAAACTCCTGAAGTTTATGAGCCACCTGAAATAGAGGTGACAGATATGGCCATTGAACAGAACGTACTGGATGCGGGCAGTGGCAACGTGGGTGATTTTGGAGGTTCCGATTGGTAAATTATTAAAGAACAAGACGTCATGAAAAAGAAACATTTACTCTTTGCATTCATTTTTCCGGTTTTGTTGACCGGCTGCATATATGATTGCATCACAGATCCCCCGCAATCGGGTACCACTATCACCATCACGGCAGACTTGCCCGGCAACACCGCAAGTACTTCCGGCAACGTAGCAGGTACGCCCAACATAACCGCAAGTCCCTCCGGCAATAACACAGATGTGCCCAATACACGGATTGCTTTGACACAGGATGATCTGGATGTTGACCTGACCTGGGAAACAGGGGATCAGTTGTATCTTTGCGTGGTATATGGCGGCGCGAAACAAAAACAGACCGTAATCGTTACCGTTGATGACGAGAATTCGAAAAGAGCCACTTTCTCCATCACCCTGCCCGAGGGTGATTATACTACTTTTGATCTGTACGGAGTGTACGGTGGCGGCGGATTGTCTGCTACAGAGGGCGAGGAACATTTAGCCCTTCTACCCACGGCAGCCCAATCCGTATCAAGCAGCCTTGACGCGATTCAGGAGAGCAAGGCGGTGATGCTCAAATTTGCCAAAACCGGGATCAGCAAAGCCTCGCCAAACCTGTCTGTCAATTTTGAACACATGGGATCGCTGTTCCGGATCCTGTTCAAGAACACAGGGGGAAGCACCCTGAACAACATAACCGCTGCACAACTTGCAGCCGTATCAGACATTCCGGCTTATCCCAATGCGGGAGGGGCAACATACAATCTGATTGACGGGACATTCTCCGGATCACAGGGCACCTCACTATCTTTTGCCCCTATCTCTTCCTCGAATGTGGTTTCCGGGGGCATACTGGCATTCTGGGCCTGGTTCCCGGTAGACAAAGGTGGGGGAACGGGAGCAGACTGGCCGGCACTTAACCTTACGGTAAATCCGCAAGGCGGCGATCACACCACCGGCTCGTCCAAGGCGGCCAGAAAAGCCACTACCGGGAAAGCTTATTACCTATATGCTACAGACAATGGCACCACCTTGTCTTTTGCCGCCAGCGGGGATATGACGATTGCCGAAGGCAAACTGGCCGATACCCGCGACGGGAACCTGTACAACACGGTCACCATCGACACACAGATCTGGATGGCCGAAAACCTGAAGTACCTGCCTGCAGTGGTGGGCCAGAGGACAGGCTCTGAAGATGCAGGCCATGAAACAACGCACTACTACTACGTATATGGCTACAACGATACAGACGTAGCCACAGCCAAAGCCTCGGCCAATTACCAAACCTACGGTGTCCTCTATAATAACTGGGCGGCGACAGAAAGCGCTTGCCCTTCAGGCTGGCATTTACCTTTTGATATGGAATGGACCCAGTTAACGAATTATCTTGAAGGTGAAGGTGTTGCCGGCGACAAAATGAAAGAAACAGGAACAACCCATTGGCCCAGCCCAAACACAGGAGCCACCAACGAAAGTGGTTTTACAGCCCTTCCGGGTGGTTTCCGTGGCATCGAAGGAATCTTCGACAGCATTGGGGACTTAGGCTACTGGTGGAGTTCTTCGCAGAACAATACAAATAACGCCTGGAACCACAACCTGAACTACAATAACAGCAACGTAAACAGGAACAACAACAATAAGGAAAACGGGTTTTCTGTTCGTTGTGTACGGGATTAAGATTAATTTA
>Ga0116161_1004689_pt1 | contig 11334 bp, 10 predicted proteins | sample AD_JPNAS3_MetaG_FD_89877 | JGI IMG/M metagenome (GOLD analysis project Ga0116161, IMG submission 89877) | Active sludge microbial communities of municipal wastewater-treating anaerobic digesters from Japan - AD_JPNAS3_MetaG | ecosystem: Engineered > Bioreactor > Anaerobic > Digestate | place... | reverse complement strand
GTGGAAACGGCATACCAGGGCATTGCAAACCCCTTTAAAGTCATTACTGTGAAAACAGAATCATGGCAAAGCTTTCAAGCGCACCTAAAGGTACGCACTACACAAACAATGTAGCACGGGTCTTCAGAACCGTGAATGACTATAGCATGTGTTTGTTTTTTGCAATGGAGAAATGATGAATGAGATTCGCCTCAACGGTCTGACGCTTGCGCTGGATGAAAAAGAGGAAAGCCTGAAGGAAAAGACGGCCCGCGCGCTGGGTACGGCGGCTGCCGACATTGCTTCCTGCCGTGTTGTCAAAAAAGCTCTGGATGCCAGGCGCAGCAAGCCTCCTCGTTTTGTGTATGCGCTCCATGTTTCTCTCCAGCCAAACGTCATCTTGCCTGACGTTCTGCCGGAAGGTCTTCAGATTCAGAAGTGGGAAGGGGGACCGGATGGTTGTTCCGTGGTCCGTGAAACAAAGGAGACAACATCCTGCGTTTCAGCACAGCCGGAAAGTGCATCGCTGCTTCACGACGGCGGCCAGTTCGTAAAAGCGTCGAAAGGGGAAATGCAACCCGTGGTCGTGGTCGGCAGCGGGCCGGCGGGGCTTTTTGCCGCCTACAGGCTTTCCCTCGCGGCCATTCCCGTAATCCTTCTGGAAAGAGGACGGCCCATCGAACAGAGGGCGGCGGACGTGAGGCTTTTCTGGGAGCAGGGCATTCTCCATCCGGAAAGCAATGTTTTGTTCGGCGAGGGCGGCGCGGGAACTTTTTCCGACGGAAAACTGACCAGCCGGTCCAAAAATCCCGCCGCGGGATGGGTCAAAAAAGTGCTGGTGGAAATGGGTGCTCCGAAGGCAATTCTAACGGACGCCAAGCCGCATATCGGAACGGATCGGCTCCGTCTTGTGATTCTGCGCTTGAGGCAAAAACTTATAGAGCTGGGGTGCGACATTCGCTTTGAAAACCGGGTGACGGATATTGTGATCCGCGACGGCAAAATCGCGGCGGTGGCAATCAACGACCGGCAGGAAATCGAAACGGATTGTGTGATTCTCGCCATCGGACAGAGCGCGGACGACACCTACCGTCTTTTGCAAGAGCGGGGCGTCAGCATGGAGCCGAAGCCTTTCGCGATGGGGCTGCGCGTCGAACATCCGCAGGACCTGATCAACTCTATTCAATACGGCAGGTGGGCCGGTCATCCCCAACTGCCGCCGGCGGAATATTTTGTGACCGCCGCCGTGGAAGAACAAAACCGCTCCGTTTACACGTTTTGCATGTGTCCGGGAGGGCAGGTGATCGGCTGCAGCGCGTTTCCGGGCCGCGTGATCACCAACGGCATGAGCAACGCCGCCCGAAGCGGCGCCTTTGCCAACAGCGCGGTCGTCGTCAACGTGCGCACGGACGATTTTGCCCGGGCGGAAGGCCCGCTTTCCGGCCTTGCTTTTCGTGATGAATGGGAGCGGAAGGCCTTTGAGGCGGGCGGCGGCCGTTACGAAGCGCCGGCGCAAAAGCTTGTCGAATTTATGGAAGGGAAATTTTCCGGTTCGGTGGGCCAAACCAGTTTCATGCCCGGCGCCAAGGCCGCGCGCCTCTCCGATGTGCTTCCCGATTTTGTCGCAGGCGCACTGCGGGAAGGGCTTCGGCGGATCAACCAGAAAATGCCGGGCTTTATTTCGCCTGCGGCGCATCTGATCGGCGTGGAAACCCGAACCTCGGCGCCCGTGCGCATGCGACGAGGCAGGGACGGTCAGAGTGAAAACGTTCGGGGACTTTATCCCTGCGGGGAAGGATCGGGATACGCGGGAGGGATTATCAGTTCGGCGCTCGACGGCCTCAAGGCCGCCCAAAGCGCGGCCGCGGCTATAATCGGGCGTCCATGATCACATCCGGGCCTTTTTTCGAAAGAACGCGAACGGACAGGATTTTCGCGTCTGTGAGCTCCCGAATGTTCAGATCGCCTACGGCTTCAATGCCTTTGCCGAGAATCTTGGGCGCTGTAACAACGACCAGTCGATTGACCAGGCCCTGCCCCAGCGCGGAGGTGATGACCGCGGCGCCACCCTCAATCAGTACCGATGATGTGTTTTCGCGGGCCAGTTTTTGAAACAATTTCTTCAAATCAACATGTTTTTCCCGGTCGGGCGCAACCGTCATCAGACGGGCGCCGGCTTCTGAAAGCTTTCTGTAGCGGGGATCGGAAGGTTTTTGGGTCGTCGCGATCAGGGTAGGGGTTTCGGACAGATTGCGCATCACATTCGCATCAGCCGGCGTGGCCAGATTGGAATCCACGATCACCCTCAGGGGGTTGCGACCCCGGACCAGACGGACCGTCAGCGTCGGGTTGTCCCGAAGCACGGTTCCGATTCCAACTAAAATGGCGTCGTGCTCCGCGCGCAGGCGGTGGGCGTATTTCAGGGAAGCGGGAGAGCTGATCCACTGGGAGTTCCCCGTGGCGGTGGCGATGCGCCCGTCCAGCGTCTGGGCGTATTTGACCGTGATAAAGGGCAGCCCCGTTTCCATAAAATGAAAGAAGACTTCATTGAGACTTCGGCTTTCAGCCTCCAGCACGCCCCGGGTGACTTCGATTCCCGCGTTTTCCAGGCAGGCGATGCCCCGGCAGGAAACCAGGGGATTGGAGTCGGCGGCGGCAATCACGACGCGCCTGATTTTGTGGCGGATGATGAGGTCGGTACAGGGGGGCGTCTTGCCGGAATGGCAGCAGGGCTCCAGCGTCACATAAAGCGTCGATCCGGCAACCTTTCCCTTCGCGTCCGCTATCGCGTTCACTTCCGCGTGATTTTGCCCGCAGCACTGATGGTATCCCCGACCGATGATTTGGCCGTTTTTGACGATCACGGCGCCCACCATCGGATTGGGGCTTGCATAGCACCGGCCTTTCGCGGCCAGTTTGATCGCCAGCTTCATGTATTCTTCGTCGTTCATGAAAATGCCATTACCTCAATGAAACAATCAAAGCAAAGAAATTCTGATGGCATGTATGTGTTAGAAATGTCTTGACATAAGTATCAATATTGATACTATCTTCAGCATGGCTAAAGTAGAAGATATCATTGCGCAGATGAGAAACAATCCCGCGAATGTTCGGTTTGCCGATTTGAGCAATGTTTGCAATAAATATTTTGGCGCGCCGCGACATCAGGATGGAAGTCACCATATATATAAAACGCCATGGAAAGGCAATCCGCGCATAAATATTCAAAATCAGAAAGGAAAGGCTAAAGCATATCAGGTAAAGCAGGTGCTTTTGGCCATTGAGCTAATGGAGGTTGAACATGCCACTGAAGAATGATCGTTATACCTATCGGGTAACCTGGTCGGAAGAGGATCAGGAATATGCTGGTTTGTGCACTGAATTTCCCAGCCTGAGCTGGATGGATAAGACACCGGAAGAGGCGTTGAAAGGTATTCGCAAGATTGTCCAGGGTGTTATCGAGGATATGAAAAAAACGGGTGAAGAAATACCCGAACCCATCGTTAGTAAGAAATTCAGCGGTAAATTTATGGTGCGGGTTCCCCCTGAGGTTCATCGAAATCTGGCCATTGAGTCATCGGAATCAGGCATCAGCCTGAACCGTCTTGTCGGCGCGAAGTTAAGCCGATAAAATCACGCAAGCTGTCATTCCGCGATCAGGCAGTGTCGCAATGGCGGGAAACAGAATAAAAGTCGTCATACCGGCGTAGGCCGGTATCCAGAAAATTATAGAAAATACTGGATTCCGGATCAAGCCCGCAATGACGGCAAAAGGTATTATTTATGATTATTTTTGATGTTTTTGCCTTCATCTTCGGCGCGGCGATCGGCAGCTTTCTTAACGTCTGCATTTTCCGCATTCCGGCGGAAGCCTCCATTGTGAAGCCTGCTTCCCGCTGTCCTTCCTGCGGACATCCGATTCGTTTTCACGACAACATTCCGATTGTCAGCTTCCTGATTTTGCGCGCCAGATGCCGAGACTGCGGGGCCAAAATCTCCTGGCGCTATCCGCTGGTCGAAATGATCACAGGCCTGCTGGCGTTGCTGCTTTTTCTCAAATACGGTCCAACCCTTGTTTTTCTATCTTTTTTCATTTTTACAGCCGTTCTCATCGTCATCACCTTCATCGATCTGGATCATCAGATCATTCCCGATATTTTGTCTCTGCCGGGCATCCCGGTCTTTTTTCTGGCCGCCGTTTTTATCGTCGGCCTGCCCTGGCTGGAGGCTTTGATCGGATTGCTCATCGGAGGCGGCGTCCTTCTGGCCATTGCCTTCGTTTATGAATGCATCACCAAACGGGAAGGCATGGGCGGCGGCGACATCAAGCTGCTGGCGATGATCGGCGGTTTTCTGGGGTGGAAATCACTGATCTTCGTTTTGCTGTTCAGTTCTCTGACAGGCGCGGTTGTGGGAATTGCGGCCATGGTCGTCAAAAAGCAGGACACCAAATACGCCATTCCCTTCGGGCCTTTTCTGTCGGCGGCCGCCGTCGCGTGGATTTTCTGGGGAGACGCGTTTATAAGGTTTTTGATTTTCAGGCAGTAAAAGCGGTGAAAAGCGCCGCCCGTGCCTGCAAAAAACCGGTGGAATCTCGAATCTTCAAGCCGGAAAACATTGACAACGGGCTTTTAAGAACGTAATATACCGCTACAATAATAATATTGATGCTTTGCCGGATAAGGAATGTAGATCTGGCATATCATTTGCTGTTCATTAAACGGGTGAAAAGATGAAATCGGCAAGCAAAAGACGGCAGAATGGTTTCACTTTATTGGAGTTGATGGTTGTTATCGCCATTATCGCGGTATTATCGGCCATAGCCGTTCCCAGTTTCCTGGAATACGCCAGGAATCAAAGGTTGAGCGGCGCGGCGCGGCAGGTCTATACGGATCTGATGAATGCCAGGCAGCAGTCCGTGACGGAAAATAAGAAAATCATCGTGCAATTTATGAATAACCATCAGTACCAGTTTGTGCGGGACAATGACAAAAGCGAAACCGTTACCACCGGCGATGAAACACTGCTTTTGCGGGATATCCATCCGGAGTATTCCGACATCACGTTTTCCGCTAATTTCAATCCCGCTTTTCGTCCCAACGGAACGGGAAAAAATCCTGTGATTACGATGACAAGCTCCTCGACGGGGAAAACAAAATGCATTGTCATAACCACGGCGGGACGGATAAGAATCGGCGGCTGCTCCTGATCAGTCGGAGCATGGATGCATCCTGTAGTGAGATCACAAAAACGGGCGGCGTATGAATAAAAAAATATGGAATCATTTGAAAAAGGGAAGGGGGTTTACGCTTCTCGAAATCGTGATCGCGATCCTCATCCTGACCGTTGCCCTGCTTGGTCTGGCTTCGCTGACCTCCATGATCATCAAGGGCAATGCTTCCAACAAGACTTTGACCATTGCGACTACCCTTGCGAAGGATAAGCTGGAGGAGCTCAGAAGTAAGGCCTATACCGATATTCCTGCAGGGCCGGTCACGGATACCAGGGCGGCCAACGGGATTTCGGCGGGCAACTTTTACACACGCACCTGGCGCTCCACGGCCGGAGCGCAATCGAAAACCATTACCGTCACGGTCACCTGGGCGCAGGGTCGAACCGTGGAGTTGAAAACTATTCGAGCGAAAGAATGACACAATGAAGACAAAGGACAGGGGCTTCACACTGATAGAATTGCTGATCGCCATGGTTGTGGGCCTGGTGGTCTTGGCTGCCGCCTACGGCATCTTCACCTATCAAAACAAGACGCTGCTCGCGCAGGAAAAAATGGCGGCTGTTTATCAAAATGCCCGCATCGCGATGGACATGATGATTCGGGACATCAGCATGGCGGGGTATAATCACAGGGAAACAGGCTCTATGTTGCCCCGGTGCACGAACGCTCTGGTGACCGCCGGAACACCCTGCGCGGGAATTACGGCGGCAAACGCCACTTCGATCAGCCTCACCATGGATGTGGACGACGACGATGGCACGGGTGTTCCGGACGGCGATCGCGACGATGCCAATGAGAATATTACGTATGACCTCTATACCTCAGACGGCGTGAAGGTGCTGGGACGCAAATCTTCCACTTCGGCGTCTCATCAGCCTGCCGTGGAATATGTGGATTCACTGGGATTTGTTTATGAGGATAGCGCCGGCAACCCGACGACGGATCTGGCGAACATCGCCAGGGTGAAAATCACGATCCGAACGCGCGCCGCCGCTCCGGACCCGGAGTATACCGATCCCAATTTCGGCGACCACTACCGTCGCTACACACTGACATCCTATGCGATCCCCCGGAACCTGGCGATGAACACAACGACGGCGACAACATCGGCTGCAACCACCGCTACGACCACGTCGACCACCACTGCGACAACGACGGCCACGACGACCGCGACAACATCAGCGACCACCACTGCGACAACGACGGCCACGACGACCGCGACAACATCAGCGACCACTACCGCGACAACAACCGCTACGGCAACTTCTACGACGTCGACCACGACAATCCCCACCGGTGTGGAGGTTACTACGTCGGTAAGCAGTACGGTTAAAAAAGCGACCACCACGATTGATGTTTTGGTTACCTATGCTGACGGGCGCAAGGCGAAAACGATTAAGTTGTGCACCCAGGTTGACGCAGGAGGCGCTGCCTGCACAGCTCCGGCCGTTCCGTCTTATTCCGCGTCAGCGCCTTATACCTCGACAGGTGCCTTTACTTACACCAATCCCGCCGGAAATGGTAAAGTTGTGTCCTACTGGTTTGTCATCGTTGACGAATACGACAATGAACAGACCAGTGACAAGAAGTCATTCACAACAACAAATTAATCTCCTGAGAGCAGGCAGGGTTATGGGAGTTGTATGAAAAACATCAACATATACAAGATCATGGGCAACGAAAAGGGCATGGTGATGGTTATTGTGCTCATGCTAGTGGCCGTGCTGGTGATTCTGGGAACAACCGGTATTCTGACCGTAACAACGGATATGAAGATTTCCAGCAACTATAGGGAAAACGCCAGGGCTTTTTATAACGCCGAAGCCGGTGCAGAGTCAGTGCTGGCCGTGCTGCGCACGTGGACTAAAGCAAATTATCCCACGTCGGTTGGCACTCCTGTAACAATAAATTTGACGGTGCCTTCAGGCTTTGCTTTCAGCTCTGCGGTGCAGCTTTATTATGTGGCTGATAATCTTTACAAATTTCAAATTCAAGGAACAGGATACAACAATGCTTCAAAAGTTCTGGAAATTTACGTTAAATATACAGATCCCCTTCCCGGAGGCGCGCTGGCAGCCGTACAGGCCAACAGTGCCGTGGAAAATAGTGGCAATATGGATATAGACGGAAGGGATTATGATATTAGCGGCAATCTCATTACACCAGTAGTCGGTACAAAAGGAGTCAGCAGCAAATCCACCGTAAGTACTGGCGGCGCCGGTGCAATCGGAGGTGTAGATAGCGCAGGAAATGTGTCTGCACCAGCCAAGACCCCTGCTTCAGGAACCGTTGAACAAAACGCCACTTGGACACCGCCGCTTACGCCTGATGCGGCTCTAAAAATTGATGAGGGAACTCTGAAAAAAATCGCTAAAAGCGGCGTGAACGGATCACAGTATGTAACAAATCCCGATGCGCTTGTTCTGCCCTTATCAGGTGTTACATACGTTGAAGCCGATAATTGGCAGGCTGTAAATTTTGGGAACAGCAGCGGCATATTGATTGTTCACAACGCATCAAGAAGTGCAGTCTTAAAGAATACAAACGGCGGGACTTTTAAGGGCATCATGATCATAGATGACTATGTTCATGAACATAACGATATGTTGGGCTGCGTCATCACTTTAAGCACTTCGCCTTCATCAGGGAATGTGCTCGGCAATGGCAATGGATATATACATTACAGCACAGCCGCAATCGGCGCCGCTTTAGCGCTTGTGGCGGGACCGAGTAAAACCTCCTGGCGTGATGTTCAGTGATAAAACCCAATTCACCATTTTTGAAAAACATTGACGGGGAAATAGTAAAAGAAAAAGCCGATGGTCAAAGCCAGCCACAGGGAGAGGATAATTTTTTCCGTCTTGGCGGAAGTAAACACAGAGGCAATCAGGTGAGGAATGCCCAAACACAAGGCCGGGACGGTGTTGATGAAATAAAAGCTGTAAACAACGCGACGAACGCCAAGCGACACGTAAAACCACGGCAAATAAGTAACCGCGATCCAGATAAGAATCAGACGATCCAGAGATTTGCCGCGCCCGGTTAAAACTCTAAAGACGCAAAAAGGCGCAATCAGCCAAATCGTCAGCCAGATGAAGAGGTTGCCCATACCCGTCCATGTAATAGGATGGGACGTTTGAACGGATGATTTGATCGTTTTTCCCAAAGATGTCACCGCCACGTTTTTTGAAAGGGTGGTTTGAAAATAGATGGGCGCCTTGATATGAAAGGGACTGATCCATCCCCAGGGCAGATTATTCCAAACGTCAATAATGTCATTTGTCTTCATGACCAGCGATGTATGGTAGGCCAGCATGTACTGGAAATGGTCAACGGGATTTTTAAGCAGCACGGTTTCTTCACGGCGGCTGGCCATTTGCCTATTATTTCCGTTTACCTCGGCAATAACAGGTGATTGAAAAATAACCGTCCTTTTTACAACCGGCTGGTAAAGAAAATCGTAGGCCCAAATGGCCAGAAAAATGACGCTGATGTAAATCAATAGAAATTTTCCTGATTGTCGCAGGTTTTCCCCGTCCATCAGTCGCCTGTTTTGAAAAAGATGATAGATAATGACGATTGCCGCAAACATTACTCCCCATTCTTTGCTTAAAGTGGAGAGGGCAAGAGCCAGAGCCGCAAAAAAGCAGCGCTTTTCTAAATACAGATATATGCCTGATATTCCAAAGAAAAGAGGCGCAATATCCAGCAGCAGAAGCGATGAATGGGTGAAAAATATATTTTCAAAAGCCAGAAAGGCAGCCGCGTATAAAGCCTGGTATTCATTAAGAAAATGTCTGGACAGGCCAAAGAAAATCCAGATGGTGAAAAGGCCGAAAATGACGGATGGAATACGCCAAGCAAACCAGGAATTGCCGAAAATTGCAATGCTTAATCCTGCCCAGGCCTTGCCGACAAAGGGATGTTCCAGATTGGACGCTTTGCCATCGATAAGATCAAGGCAGGCCTGGACATAATTTGCTTCATCAAAAACTTTACCTCCATCACTGGGAAAAGGAATAACAAAGAGATGCAGAGCCAGCGAAATCAAGAGCAGATTTACAAGCCAGGGAGAAATCGTCGGGTATTTAAAAGTTGAGGAGTTGATTGTTTTTTTCCTTTACAATTTTTCTATAAAAGCGAACTTAATTCCGGTCCAATGCGGACATTAAGAAAACTTCCGATGTCCGTGCCGATAATAGAAATGACTACCACGAAAGTCAAACAAATCTTTCAGAAATAATGGCAGCAGCCGCAAGTTCATTCTGCAATGACAAGCGGCAAGAAAGTTCCCTGCGTATTTGACTGTGTAAGAGTTTGAGATTATTCGATTGACACACACGGTCATTTTCCATATGATTTTTTTCAGAAAAAACGTGAAATCATCCTTGCGAAGGAACAGCATTTGTGAATTCGGAAAAAAGCGCCATCTCCGCACTTGAGACTCAAAAGCCTCTTTCCACGAGAGGAGTGTTCTTTGTCGGACTGGCTTATGTCGCGCTGGGCGCCGTCGGCCTCACACTGGCCATTCCGCCCGGCTATGCAAGCCCCGTTTTTCCCGCCGCGGGCCTCGCGCTGGCCTGTGTGCTTCTGTTCGGCCGGAGAGTGCTTCCCGCCGTCTGGCTGGCTTCTTTTTTGCTGAATTTCTCCAACGCCTGGCTCCACGGCTCGCTCAATCCGACGACGGCGGCCGTGGCGGCGGTGATCGCCGTCGGCGCGACCACGCAGGCCTGGGTTGGGTCCCTGCTGATCCGGCGCTCCATGGGTGAAGCCTGGCGCGGCCTGAGAAGCGAACAGGATCTCTTTCGTTTTTTTCTTTGGGGGGCGCTGGCGGCCTGCCTGGTTTCGGCCTCGATCAGCGTGAGCGGGCTGGGTTTGTTCGGCGTCATTGAATCTTCGGAAGGGTTCTTCACCTGGTGGAACTGGTATCTGGGCGATGCCCTGGGCGTGATGGTTTTTGCGCCGCTGGTCTTTTGTTTTCTCAACAGGTCCGATGAACTCTGGGCGGACAGGCGCCGTCAGATCGTCGTGCCCATGCTGCTGGTTCTGGGGCTGGTGTGGCTGGCTTTTTACGGAACGGCCCGCTGGGAAAAACAGGCCATGGACAGAGATATCGAGACGGACGGCATTTCCATTTCCAACCGTATTCAGGACCGGCTGATCGCGCACCGGGAAGTGCTTTCCTCGCTGGGCCATTTCATCAAAGCGACGCCGGATTTCACCTTTCTTCAGTTTAGAAAGTTTACCCGGCTCACGCTTCGGGACAACCCCGACATTTCCGCACTCAGCTTCAACGATCAGGTTCCCCAGGAGCAGCGGGAGGCCTACGAAAGCAAAATGAGCGGCCTGTCGCCGCTGGGTTCTTACCGGATCATGGAGCGGGACCAACAGCAGCGGCTGGTTCCGGCCGCCGCAAGGCCGGAATACGTGCCGGTGCGCTACATTGTCCCTTTGAGTATAAACCGGCAGGTGGTGGGATATGATATTTACTCCGAGCCCCTTCGCCGGAATGCGATCGAACGCGCCCGGCGAACAAAAGCCATGGCTGTGACGTCTCCGCTGCAGCTGGTGCAGGATCGTGAAAAGCGCGTCGGTCTTCTGGGGCTGTTGCCGGTTTTTGCGGAAACGGAAGAAACCGGACCGCAAAAGGAACGCCTGCTAGGCTTTGCCGCGACCGTGATCCGGGTCGATGAAATGGTCCAGATCGCGACCAGGAGCAAAATCCCTTCGAACCTGGTCTTTCGGTTGACCGACGCGGATGCGCCCGATGGACAAAATCTGCTGTACCGTTCCGAAGCTTTGGATTCCGCCTCCAGGGAATGGAACCAAACGCCGCAGTGGAAGACCCTGCTTTCCGTTGGCGACCGCAGTTGGGAGCTGTCGATTCATGCCACGAAACAATACCTGCGAGAGCACCGGCCCTGGCTGGCTTGGGCCGTGGGCGTCGTGGGGCTGATTTTTTCGGCGCTTCTTCAGATGCTGCTTCTGGGAATGACCGGGCAGGCCATGGTGATTCGGCGAAAGAATAAAGAGATTCAGGGCCTGGCCGACTCCCTGGAAAACCGGGTGGAGGAGCGGACGGCTCAGCTTTTACAGACCAATCAGCGTCTGACGAGGGAGAT
>Ga0116161_1004688_pt1 | contig 11337 bp, 9 predicted proteins | sample AD_JPNAS3_MetaG_FD_89877 | JGI IMG/M metagenome (GOLD analysis project Ga0116161, IMG submission 89877) | Active sludge microbial communities of municipal wastewater-treating anaerobic digesters from Japan - AD_JPNAS3_MetaG | ecosystem: Engineered > Bioreactor > Anaerobic > Digestate | place... | reverse complement strand
GGCGTCGATTGAGCGATTTCGGCGGCATCGCGATCTTGCTCGCATCGGGGTGACGCCAGCATAGGCACTCGCCCCGCGAATGGAAAGAACGAACCGCGCGCATCGGCCGCAACGGGATAGCCTCACGCCAATACCGCTTCCTGCTCCCCGAGTCGCTTACGTCCCGTTTGTCCCTTCGGTCCTTGCCCTGAAAAGCCGAACGACCCTGCGCCACGACCCGGGAGAAAAAACAGAGGCCCACCGATTGAAAAGGCGAAGCCTTGCCATACTCGCTCCACGACCCGTCCCGTCAGGGACGGCAGAACGGTTCAGAATCGGTCACGAGGATGCGGGACGAGAGACGATTTTTTCATAAGGGGGCCGACATGAAATCTTAAGTGGGCGCCCCGTTGATCCGATACGCTCATCAGACGGGCCGTCATGGGCCCCCGGCGGCCTGGGCGGGCCGCCCCCCTCCCCGCGGAGTTCCCTCTGAATGTCGCATTCGGGTCACGATGCTTCCGACGCCTCGCCGTGGGTGCTGGTTGCCGACGACGATCCCACCATCCGGCTCTCGCTCAAGCACACGCTCGAACGCGCCGGTCTGCGCGTCCTGACCGCCGCCGACGGCCGCGAAGCCATCGAGCAGATGACCGAGGAAATCTCCGCCGCGATCCTCGATCTGAAAATGCCCGGCCGCAACGGCCTGGAATGCCTGACCCATTTCCAGCAGCACTTCCCCGACGTCCAGGTCGTCATGATCACGGCGACCAACGACATCCGCGACGCCGTCGAGGCGATGAAACTTGGGGCCTATGACTACATCACCAAACCGTTCAGCCCCGACGAGCTGATCCGGCTGCTGCGCAAGGCGGTCGCGGCCGCCGACCTGCGACGCGAAAACCGCCACCTGCGCAGCGCCCTGGGCGAAAGCGTCTCCAGCACCACCCTGCTCGGCCAGTCGCTCGCCATGCGCCAGCTGCGCCAGATGATCGGCAGGGTCAGCCGGCTCGATTCAACCGTGCTCCTGCTCGGCGAGAGCGGCGTCGGCAAGAGCCTGGTCGCCCGCTGCATCCACCGCCAGAGCCCGCGCGCCGCCGGTCCGTTCGTCACCGTCAACTGCACGGCCATGCCGCGCGAACTGATGGAGTCCGAATTGTTCGGTCATGAACGCGGCGCGTTCACCGGCGCGCTCGAGCGCCGCCTCGGGCGGCTCGAAATGGCCCAGCGCGGCAGCCTGTTCCTCGACGAAATCGGCGACCTCCCCATCGACCTCCAGCCCAAACTGCTCAGCTTCCTCCAGGAACGCGTGTTCCACCGCGTCGGCGGCAGCCAGGAGATGCGCTCCGATGTGCGGATCATCGCCGCGACGAATCATGATCTGCGCGACATGGTCAACGCCAAGATGTTTCGCGAGGATCTCTACTACCGGCTCAATGTCCTGCCGATCACGATCCCGCCGCTGCGCGACCGGCGCGAGGATCTGGAGGAGCTGACGACCAACCTCCTCGCGCGGATCGCCCGCAACCGCGGCGCCCGGCCCTGCCGCCTGAGCGACGGCGCGCGCCGCGCCCTGCTCGCGCACGACTGGCCCGGCAATGTCCGCGAGCTGGAAAACGCCCTCGAGCGCGCCACCGCCTTCTGCGAAAACTTCACCGTCATGCCCGAGGACTTGCCGGCCGCGCGGTTCTCGCCCACGTTCGCCGGGATACTTCACCGTCATGCCCGAGGACTTGCCCCTCGAGATCCGGGCCCAGGGCCGCCCCGGCGCCGACGGCCCGGCCGCCGAGCCCCAGCACTGGCTGGGCGGGATGTCGCTCGACGACGTCGAGCGCCTCGCGATCGAGCAGACGCTCGTCCACTGCCGCGGCAACAAGGCCGAAGCCGCCCGCACCCTCCGGATCAGCGAAAAAAGCATCTATAACAAAATGAAACGCCTCGGCCTCAACGGCCACCCCCGCCCCTCGCTTTAGCCTCGTCCCTCGTCTCTCGTCCTCGACTTCTCTGGGAACGCCACCCTCCCGACTGGCTTCGCCCCGCTTCAAAACTCTCCCTCACAGCCCTATCTTTTTCCCAGATCACAAGACCCCTTGATCTTTAGATGATTCCATCTATCATTCTCTGTCAACGACGTGATCACCGCCGTTGGTGAACGTTCGAAGTCAGGAGCAGGGTCATGCAGGGAACACGAAACGAAGAAACGGGCGGCGGCCCCACGGTCCGTCGTTTTGTCCAGCCGATGGCGCTGGCCGCCATGATCGTTATCCTGGCGGGACTGGCCATGACCGGACACGGCGACGATCCCGCCGCAACTCAGCAACAGGAGGCATCGGGATCCATGAGCGGCAGGCAATCATTTTTGGGGTTATCTTCGATCGCGCTGCTGTCGGACGCCGAAACACGTTCGATTTCGGCCGAAAACCCGACGGGCGAGAAAGGCGGCGGCGCCCAGGCCGAGCCCGGCAGTTACAACGTCGCCCTCGGCAAGGGCTGGAAATGCCGGCCCGCCATTACGCTCGAGCAGCACGCCACCACCACCCTGGCCGACATCCAGGGTCCCGGCACGATCCAGCACATCTGGATCACGGTCGACACGAAAGCCTATCGCGACTGCGTGCTGCGTTTTTACTGGGATAATGAGGAAACGCCGTCGGTGGAAGCCCCCCTGGGCGACTTCTTCGCCGTCGGCCACGGCCTGCGTTACAACCTCAATTCGCTCCCGGTTGCGGTCAATCCCAACGGCGGGTTCAACTGTTACTGGCCGATGCCGTTCCGCGAGCGGGCCCGCATCACGATCGAGAACCAGCGCGCCGAGGCGATTCACAGCTTCTTCTATCAGATCACCTACGAGCTGGCGCCCGTGCCGCGCGAGGCGGCTTATTTCCATGCGCAGTGGCGCCGCAAGGTGGTCGACCTGGACTATCCCGAATACACGATCCTCGACGGCGTCAAGGGCCAGGGCCAGTATGTCGGCACGTTCATGGCCCTCCAGCAGACCGCCGATGGCTGGTGGGGCGAGGGCGAAATCAAGTTCTTCATCGACGGCGACTCGGAATACCCCACCATCTGCGGCACGGGAACCGAGGATTACTTCGGCGGCGCATGGGGCTTCGGCGACACGTTCTCCACCCCGTTCCTCGGCTACCCGCTCTGGTGGAAGGAGCCGGGCGCGGTGCCGCGCCATGCCCTCTATCGCTGGCATATCCCCGACCCGATCCGGTTTAAGCAGGATCTGCGCGTCACGATCCAGAACCTGGGCGGCTGGCCCGATCGTCCGGTCTTCCTGGCCCGTTTCGACGATATCGCCTCGACGGCCTACTGGTATCAGACCGAGCCGCACGCGCCGTTCCCTGAGTTCCCGTCGCTCTACCAGCGCTGGACGCGTAACTGGAACGGCTGAGCCGCCATCCGCCCGCTGATCGGTATCGGTCACGGTGTGCGACCGCCGCCCTCGCCGGTCACTGTCCCGGATCCCGCGGGATGCCCCCTCGGTATCGGTATCGCAATCGGTCTCGATCTCGCCTCAGCACCCCCCCGCATCCCCAGGGATGCCAGACCGTAGCCGGTGGTTGAGCGCAGCGACACCACAGGTCAACGGCCGCTCAACAGCGCCGCAACCCGGAGGGATGCCAGTAACGCAAAAAAGACGCAAACAAGCTATGCCGGCCAGCGGCCGCAAACCCCGCTGCGTCCAGCAGCCCTCGCGTCCCTTACGTCCCTTATGTCCTTTCCCCCCAGAGGGAGGCCCCCTCATGCACCCGGCTCGGCCGCCGGCTTGAACCCGCGCTGCCGCAGGTGCTCCAGCACCCGCTCGCCGTGGTAACGCGAATTCTCAATGAATATCGCCCCGCTGATGTTGCCGGCCAGCATCACGCCGATCATGTAAATCCCCGGCCGCGGGCTCTCAAACGTCCGGGGGTCAAACACCGGCTGCTTGCGCTCCTCGTCCACCGGCAGGGTCAGCCGCCCCAGGAACTCCGGATCGGGGTGGTATCCGGTCAGCGCCAGCACGGCATCGTTCTCGATCTCCAGCGGGCCCTCCGTCTCGTGCTGGATCACGACCGAATCGGGCCGGATCTCGCGGACATGCGCCGGCATGATCGCCCGGATCCCCCCCTCCTTGATGCGATTGGCCAGATCGGGGGCGATCCAGTATTTCAGGCCGCTGAACTCGGCGCGCCGATGGCAGATCGTCACCTCGACCCCGGCCCGATACAGCTCCAGCGCAGTCTCGGCCGCCGAGTGCCGCCCGCCGACGATCAGCACCTTCCTCCCGAAGTAATCATTCACTTCGGTGTAGTAATGGCTCACCTTGGGCAGGTCCTCGCCCGGCACATTCAGCGCGGCGGGATGATCGTAGGCGCCGGTCGCCAGCACGACCTTCTGGCACCGCGCCTCGAACGGAACGTCGCCGCCGGCCACGCCGCGCACGATGAACCTCCCGTCCTCGCCCTCCACCCCCCGCACCTCGTGCCGCAGTTGGAACGCCAGCCCGTGATCGGTGGCGAAGCGCTGCAGGTAGCGCAGATACTGGCGCCGGTCGGGCTTCTCATCCGGGATCGCGAGCGGATAGCCGCATAATTCGACCAGATCAGTCGTCGAGAACAGCTTCATGTAGACCGGCCAGTTGGCCACGCCGTGCGCGAAACGCCCGCGCTCGAGGATCAGCGTGTCGTAGCCGGCGCGCCCCAGCGTCAGCGCGGCGGCCAGCCCCGCCGGCCCGCTGCCGACAATCGCGATCTGGGTTTCGTAAGCAAGCATCATGGGCGTCGATGGACGGATTTCGCTTCCGGAACTGTCCGCTCGATGCCGACGATCCCGGAATACAGGCCCCTCCACCATACATGGAGTGGCCGGCGCCGTTCAAGGCCGCAGGCCGGAACCCTGCGTCGCCGCCCCCCACGACCAAACCCCTGCAAGGGGTGGCGGGAAACGCTTGAAATAGAGGGCCTTTCACGACCACTTCAGATGGCCGAGGCCTCCCCGGACCCGCTCCACGGCCAGTCCCGTCAGCGACGGCCGATTTCAGCCCGTTACGTCAGTGGCGGGAAACGTGACGCAGGAAGCCGATGGAGGCCCGTCAGGGACGACAGAACCGCTCGACTGGCACGAGGACGATCACGAGGCCGAAGACGACGGGAAGAGCTGAGATATCCTGAGATTCAAAACCGGCACTTCACCAAAACCCACATCGCCTGGAAAAAATCGCGCCACCCGATCTTCTTTCCCTCTTCCCACGTCCGGGCGGTGAAGCGGACCGGCAGCTCCACGATCCGCTCCCCCCGGCGCAGCACCTTGGCCGTCACCTCGGGGCAGAACTCGAAGCGCCGGCAGGTCAGATCGATCGCCTGAATCACCTCGCGCCGGAAGATTTTGTAGGCCGTCGCCTCGTCGGTGATCCGCTGGCCGTACAGCAGCGAAACGGACCACGCCAGCAGGTAATTCGCGACGCGATTGGGCAGGCGCATCTTTTCGATCCGGCCCAGGAACCGCGAGCCGTAGACCACGCTGGCGCGGCCGGCCACGATCGGTTCGAGCAGCCGCGGCAATTCGGCCGGATCGTATTCCAGGTCCGCGTCCTGGATCAGGATGATCTCGCCCGCGGCGTGCTTCAGCCCCGAGCGGATCGCCATCCCCTTGCCGTGGTTGACCTCGTGCCGGACGAGCACCGTGTCGGGTCGCGACCCCTCTTCCTCGCACAGCAGTTCCCACGTCCCGTCGGTCGAGTGATCGTCGACGAGGATCATCTGTTTGCGGAACGGCTGCGCGCGGACGCGGCGCAGCACCTCGCGAATCAGCTCCCGCTCGTTGTAGATCGGCATGATGACCGAGACGAGCGGATCGTTCAGCGGAGGAAATGGCGGCGGCGCGGCGGGAGTTGGGATCATGGAGGCGTGGCTTCCCGCCGCTGAAATCGACGCCCGGGACGCGGAACCGCCCCGGCACGGAACGCTGACGATCTTGGCCCGCAAAACGCAGGCGCGCAAGACTGATCTGCGCCGCCTGTGGTAGCATGAAGGCAGCACCAGGAAGCGGGCCGCCGGCGGACGCGCGGCGGTCCGGCCGCCCGGGGAGGAGCCCCATCATGACATCGTCCGACCTGCCCCTGGCCGAACGGCTCAAGCGCCAGTCCCACCGCATCTGCACCGAGATCCTGCAGTCCGATGTCGAGTGGGTCGACATCGCGATTCAGATCGAGCGGATGCGCGCGATGTGCGAGGCCGAGGCCCCCGACAAACTGGAGTTGTTCGAGGCGCTCTATGTGGCGCGATTTACGCGCCTGTGGCAGCAGTGGCGCGAGCCGGAGGAGCGCGCGGCCCGCCCGCCGATCGCCGCCAACCCGATCATCGAGGGCGAGTGGCGCGAGACGCGGGGCTGATTCGCCCGCATCCCGCCTCTCGGGCGCGCGGCGGGGGCTGATCCCAGTTGCCCGCCCGAAAAGTAGATGTTATTATCCTGAATTATCCGCGGCTTGCTCCGCGCGACTTCCCGGGGGGGCGCCTCGTGTCCGAACTGTTCCTCAATCAGCGCCGGCTCGACATCCAGCCGGGCGCCACGCTCTTCGACGCCGCCGATCTGCTTGGCCTCAAGCTGCCCAGCTCCTGCGGCCGCCATGGCTCCTGCCATGAATGCATCATCCAGGTCACCGCCGGCGAGGAAGCCCTCAACCCGCGCACCGAGAACGAGGATTTCCTGCGCGGGGGCTACCGCCTGGCCTGCCAGTGCCGGCTGGAGCGCCCCGAGCCGGTCGTGCACGCGCATGCGCTGCGCCGCGGCACGCCGCAGATCGCCGCCAGCGGCCGGCCGGTCCCCGTCGCGCTGGCGCCGGCGGTCACGCGCGGCCCGGACGACACCGTCCTGCTCGACGGCGAGCCGATCGCCCAGCGGCGCGGACCGCTGCTCGGCGCCGCCGCCGACATCGGCACCACCACCGTCGTCCTGCGCCTCGTCGATCTGGAGACCGGCCAGATCGTCGCCGCGCAGAGCTTCGAAAATCCGCAGATGTTCGGCGGCGGCGACGTCATGGGCCGCATCACCTACGACCGCGAAACCAAACGCCGCGATCTGCAGCAGGTCCTGGTGGCCTACCTCAATCGCTCGCTTGGCGAGTTCTGCGAAGCCCTCGGCGCCGAAACCGACGACATCTATGAGTTCGTCGCCGTCGGCAACGCCACGATGCGCGACCTGCTCTTCGGCTACGACGTCCAGACGATCGGCGTCAAACCGTTCATGTCGGTCAGCGAGATCGAGTTCCGTGAGGGCCAGCGCGAGACGACGGCGCTGGCCTGCCGCCCCACCCGCCTGCGTCTCGCCATCAACCGCAAGGGGCGCGTCTGGGGGGCGCCGCTGATCGCCTGCCATGTCGGGGCCGACACGGCGGCGTGCGTCGCGGCCGTCGACGTCGAGCGCGCCGCCCGCCCCGTCATCATCATGGATATCGGCACCAACACCGAACTGGTCGTCGGCCACGGCGAGCGCGTCCTCTGCGCTTCCTGTCCCGCCGGGCCGGCCTTCGAAGGCGCGCGCGTCACCTGGGGCATGCCGGGCCTCGAAGGGGCGATCGAATCGGTCCGGCTGGAAAACGGCCAGGTCGACTATCGCGTGATCGGCGACGCGGCGCCGGCCGGCATCTGCGGCTCAGGCATGATCGACGCCCTGGGCGAGCTGCTGCGTACCGGCCGGATGAACATGCTCGGCCGCCTGGAGGACGGCGACGGCCGCTTCCTCATCGCCGAGGCGGCCGGCATCTATCTCTCCAATAAGGACATCAGTGAACTGGCCCAGGCCAAGGGGGCCAATATCGCCGGCATCCTGATCCTGCTGCGCGAGCTCGGGCTCACGCTCGAGGAGGTCGACCGCTTCTATCTGGCCGGCGGATTCGCCCAGTATATCGACATTGAACACGCGATCCGCATCGGCATGCTCCCGCGGATGCCCGTGGAAAAATTCGAGAAGCTGGGCAATGCCGCGATCGAGGGCGCCACGGCGCTCCTCTGCTCAACCGATCTGCGCCGCCGGCTCGACGCTTATGTCCATCGGATCGGCCATGTCGAGCTGGAGAACCACCCCGCCTTCTTCGGCTATTACGTGGAAGGCATGCAGTTCAAAGCCTCCGACGAAATGGCTCCCGCGGGCGTGTAAAAGAATCCGTCCCTCGTCCTCGGCTCTCGAAAAACCCGCCATAAGGGGCACGAGAACATCAGGGCCGCACAAACCCCGGACGGGCCGCTTGTCGCTGGCGGGAGGCTTGGGGATAATGTCCCGGCCGCATGACGGCTGATTCCCCTTGCGCGCCGCCGGCGTTTGCCCATGCTGCGTTTTCTTCTCCGACGCCTCTTTCATGGCCTGTTGATCCTGCTGGGCGTCTCCTTCCTGACGTTCTTTCTCATCAATCAGTCGCCGGGCGACTTCCTCGACCGCAAGCGGCTCGACCCCCAGGTCCCGCGCGAATTCATCGAGGCCGAAATCCAACGCCTTCATCTGGACCAGCCGTGGCCCGTCGTCTACTGCTTCTGGCTCAAGGACATCGTCACCCGGCTCGATTTCGGCCGATCCTTCGAATACAAGCAGCCGGTCTTCGATGTCCTGGCCGGGCGCGTTCTCAACACACTCATTCTCTCGTTCTGCTCGGTCGTCTTCGCCTGGATGCTGGCGATCCCGCTCGGGATCATCGCCGGTTACCGGCAGTACTCGCTGGTCGATAAGACCGCCTCGGCGGTCGCGTTCCTCGGCGTCTCAGTCCCCAACGTCTTTCTCGCCCTGCTCGCGATTTTCCTGGCGGCGCGCACCGGCTGGTTCCCCACCGGCGGCCTCACCGATCAGCGTAACTGGCCGACGATGTCCACCGCCGAGCGGATGCTCGACATGGCCCATCATCTGATCCTGCCGACGATCGTCCTGGGGACCGGGATGATGGCCGTGCTGATGCGCCAGATGCGCGGCCAACTGCTCGACGTGCTCCAGGCCGATTACATCCGCACCGCCCGCGCCAAGGGCGTCGGCGAGCGCGCGCTGCTGCTCAAGCACGCCGTGCGCAATGCCATCAACCCGCTGATCACGATCTTCGGCTTCTCGCTCTCGACGCTGCTCTCCGGCTCGGTCCTGGTCGAAAAGGTGATGAGCTACCCCGGGCTGGGGCGCCTCACCGTCGACGCAATGTTCAACAAGGACATCTATCTGGTCATGGCGTCGGTCCTGGTGGCCACCGCGATGCTGGTGCTGGGCAACCTGATCGCCGATCTGCTGCTGGCCTGGAGCGATCCGCGGATCAAGCTGGAGGATCGCGCGACGTCGTGACCGCCCCGCCCACCGAGCCCCCGCGCCAACCGCCGCCCCAGTCGCCCTGGCGCATCGTGGCGCGCCGTCTGCTGCGCAACCGCGCCGCGCTCCTCGGCGGCGGCATCCTGCTCGTCTTCTATTTCGTCGCGCTGTTCGCCGCCCCCATCGCCCCCTACAGCCCCTACGCCACGCAGTCCAGCGTGCCGGACCACCCGCCCCATCGCCTGCGCTTCGTCGACCGCGAGGGGCGGTTCCACTGGCGGCCCTTTGTTTATCGCTACGAGCTGACCGACCTGCTCCGCCGCCACTACGCCATGGACGTCGGCAAACGCTACCCGATCCGGTTCTTCGTCCGCGGCGACCGCTATACCATGTGGTGGTTTATCAAGTCGGACTGGCATTTGTTCGGGCTGGAGGGGGGCGCCGCGGACAACGTCCGGCTTCATCTGCTCGGGACCGACCGCACCGGCCGCGACATCTTCTCGCGCATCATCCACGGCAGCCAGATCTCGCTCAGCATCGGCCTCATCGGCATCGCCATCACGATGACGATCGGCATGCTGGTCGGCGGCCTCTCGGGCTATTTCGGCGGCTGGATCGACAGCGCGATGATGCGCCTGACCGAACTGATCATGTCGGTCCCCGACCTCTATCTGATCCTTGCGCTGCGCGCGGCGTTCTCCAGCAACAACCCGTTGCTGCTGGCGCTGCTCGGCATGGAGCCCGGCCAGCACCTGGGCTCGGCGCAGATCTACCTCCTAATCATCGTGATCCTGGGGCTGGTCGGCTGGGGCGGCACGGCCCGCGTCGTCCGCGGTCAGGTCCTCGCCGTCCGCGATCTGGACTACATCCAGGCGGCGCGCGCGCTGGGCGCCTCGCGGCCGCGCATCATCCTGCGCCACGTCCTGCCCAACACGTTCACCTACGTGATCGTCGCGGCGACGCTCGCCGTGCCCGGCTACATCCTGGGCGAAGTGGCCCTCAGCTTCCTCGGCGTCGGCATCGAGGAGCCGGAACCCTCCTGGGGGCTGATGCTTCAGGATGGCCAGAATCTGCGCACGCTGACGCAGGCGCCATGGGTTCTCGCGCCGGGCGTCTTCATCTTTGTGACCGTCTTTGCCTTCAATTTCCTGGGCGACGGCCTGCGCGACGCGCTTGATCCCAAGGCCGTCGATCAGGCCTGACGCCGAGCTCCCTCGCGCCCGCCCCGAACAAAATCGGTCGGATCGGTCGAATCCGTCGGATCCGCCGGATCGGAACGGCGGACCCTTACGACCCCGCCAGGTCTCGCTGGTGTTTGCGGTAGAGCCCGCGGAACTGATGGTAGGTCAGGCCGAGGCGCTCGGCCGCCCGGCGCTGATGATGCTGGGTCGCGGCGAGCGCCGCGCGCAACCGGCGCAGCTCCAGCGCGCGCACCGCCGCGGGCAAGGGGAGGGCGTCCAGCTCGGCGAGGCCGGCCGCGGCCTCCGGCGGCGACGCGGCGCGCGCGTTTCCGGCCGGGCCTGGCCCGCCACCCGGCATGTCGGGCGAGTCGAACGGGTCGAAGACGATCTCCTCAATCAAGCGGGCGCGCGTGCGGTAGACCATCCGCTCGACGACATTCCGCAGCTCGCGCACATTGCCCGGCCACGGATGCGCCAGCAGCGCCTGCCGCGCCGCGGGCGAGAACTCCGGCTGGAACTCCAGGCCGAGCTGGCCGGCCATCCGGCGCGCGAAGTGGCGCGCCAGCAGCACGATATCCTCCCGCCGGCGACGCAGCGGCGGCAGCACGATCACCTCAAACGCGAGCCGGTCGAGCAGATCCCGCCGGAACCGGCCCGCCTCCGCTTCGGCGCGCAGATCCACGTTGGTCGCCGCGATCAGCCGCACGTCCACTCGCCGCGTCTCCGAACTCCCCACCCGCTCCATCTGCCCGTATTCGACCGTCCGCAGCAGTTTCTCCTGCACCGTCGGCGGGATGTTGGCGACCTCGTCCAGAAACAGGCTGCCGCCGTCGGCGATCTCGAACCGGCCCTTGCGCAGCCGCACGGCCCCCGTGAACGCACCCGCCTCGTGGCCGAACAGCTCCGATTCGATCAG
>Ga0116161_1004675_pt1 | contig 11367 bp, 12 predicted proteins | sample AD_JPNAS3_MetaG_FD_89877 | JGI IMG/M metagenome (GOLD analysis project Ga0116161, IMG submission 89877) | Active sludge microbial communities of municipal wastewater-treating anaerobic digesters from Japan - AD_JPNAS3_MetaG | ecosystem: Engineered > Bioreactor > Anaerobic > Digestate | place... | reverse complement strand
GCGCCGGCGGATATACTCCCTCATCTGGCGTCCGGCCTCCCCCCTGTCGTTTGCTAGATCTATATTCGTACAGGGGTGGATTATGCTAGAGCTAGAAGCGTTGCCCCAGGCATACGGCCGGGTCTTTGGACTCGCCGTCACATTCAACCGTGAACCGGACCACACCTCCTGACCCTGACGAGGCGGCGCCGATATCTCCGAGAGGCTTTCCGGCCTCTACCTGCTGCCCCGCTTCAACCCACACCGCTCTGAGGTTCGCATACGTGGTCTTTACGCCCCCCGCATGCTTCAGGCTCACGGAGTATCCGCCATTCTGCGCCCGCGCAACGTCGGTCACGCTCCCCGATAACGCCGCCGCTACCATGGTCCCCGAGACGCATGAGATGTCCAGCCCGTCGCGGAATCTCCAGTCATCCATTACTGAGTCTCTGTACCAGCCATACGCGCCAACTGTCCTGCCTTCAACGGGCGCTATCATAGTCTCGGGCTCTCTGGCTGGTGTATCGGACACCTTGTGCGCCTGCAGCTGGTTCGCGTCGTGATCATGCGTCGGCAAGTCCTCCGCCTGCAGGCTCCCAGATGACAAGTCCTGAGCGGGCGCGATTCCCGACGACGATACGCTCTGAGCCGGCGGGGCCCCGTCGGCCGCAGTCCGCCTGTTCACCGTACCGGTAATCGCCGGGCCGATCCACGCTCCTGCCACAAAGCCCAAAGCGAAACAGGCCGCCAATGCTGCCGGCAGTATCCTTCTGTAGTTCTTAAGGAAAGGGAGTCTCACAAAACCACCTCAGGGCTATTTTTCCCCCGAGGTGATCTGCTGTATTCTCACACCTGTATAGTAGTGCCGCAGGATCTGGTCGAACGTATCGCCCCGCTCTGCCATGCCCGCCGCGCCCCACTGGCACATCCCCACACCGTGCCCGTACCCTGTGGTCCGAAAGACGGTCTTGCCGCCTTCAGAGCTAATGGCAATACGAGTGGACTTCAAGGACAGAGTCCGGCGAAGCTGAGCTGCAGATACAGGCACACCGTACACAGACACGATGCTGGCGCGATCGGTGCCCGTGCGCGCCGCTACCCGCACTCCCGAGGCCATGGCTGGTACGCCCCGCGCGCCTATGCCCAGCGCCGCGAGAAGATGTGCGTTGTCTACGGCGCGGGTCTCCGATAGCTCAACACCACGGCGCCCGCATCCACAGGCGACTGGGACCAGATACGGTACGCTTCGCCCCCACACTTCTGCCGCGTCCTCCGTCATTCCTCCGCAACACGAGTGGTACACGGCGTCGATGGGCCGGCCGTTGTATGTCATCACCAACCCATAGGTGGACTCGACCGCCGCGATGACTTTCCGGATGTTCGCAGAATACGCCGTTCTGCCCCATTTGTCGACGAGTTGCTCGCGGGAATTCCACGCCTGGCAGTGAGACGGATCCGTGCAGATCTGAGCGCCGCCCGGATGCTCACTTGCCATGCGCTCGGCATCGCTTGTGAGCCTACGCAGCGTGTAGGTTCTCGCGGCCACAGCCTGAGCCTTGAGCGCTTCCAGCGCGAATGATGCCGGCATTTCTGCGGCAACTACTCCCACAAGGTAGTCCTGGAGTGAAAGACGCCGTACGACGCGCGCAGAGTGGTCCCACACTGATATCTGTATATCGGCGAGGCGGACCAGACCGGGAGGGTGCACGAACAGAGCGATGGAGGCAGGAATCAAGAGCATTACGCCCACGCACACGACAACGAGGATGCTAGCATTCCTTGCCACAGCTGTACCTCCTCCGCCCAGGCGGAAAGCCGTACAGTCTATTCGCGGCCGGGGAAGCTAGAACAGGTGAACATGCGACGGAGGGTTGACGCGATAAAGAAGGGAGGCGAAGGATTCGAGGCGGACTGAAGAGACCGGAGCGGAGCGTTGAAACGGAAGGCCCAAGCCGATGATTGCGACTAAACCGCCTTCTCGGCCTCGGATTCGGTCACGCGGCGAATATCCACCCCTGCTTGGGCCAGTTTCTCTTCGAGCCGTTCGTAACCGCGGTCCACATGGTACACGTCCGCCACGACGGTCTCTCCCGAGGCGACCAAGCCGGCCAGTACCAGAGCGGCGCCGGCCCTAAGGTCCGTGCATCTCACCTGAGCCCCCGACAGGCCGGGCTGGCCCTCTATCATCGCGGTTCGACCGTCGATCTTTATCGAAGCGCCCATGCGGGCCAGCTCAGACACGTGCATAAAGCGATTTTCGAATACGGTCTCGGTTATCACTGATGAACCCGAGCTGATCGATGTCAATGCCATGAACTGCGCCTGCAGGTCGGTAGGAAACCCCGGGTATGGCATGGTCTTGATGTCGATGCCTGCGGGACGTTGACGCATTTCCACGTATATGGAGCCGTCGTCGCGTTCTTCCACCGAAACGCCGGCTTCCCGCAACTTCGCTGTGATCGGCTTCAGATGCTCGTCGACTACGTTGTCGATTACCAGCGAACCGCGGGTCATGGCCGCGGCCACCATCAGCGTTCCCGCCTCGATCCGGTCGGGGATCACCATGTGGCACGCGGGCTCAAGCTCAGTCACACCCTCTATTCGCAGTACATTGGTACCCGCTCCCCTTACGCGGGCCCCCATGGAATTGAGGAAGTTGGCCAAGTCCACTACCTCAGGTTCTTGAGCGGCGTTTTCGATGAGCGTCATGCCGGACGCCAGCACCGCCGCCATCATGATGTTCTCAGTCGCCCCGACGCTGGGAAAGTCAAGATAGACCCGAGCCCCGGCCAGCCGGGCAGCTCTTGCCTCTATCTGACCGTAGCCCATGTCGATCTCGGCCCCGAGCGCCGCCAACCCCTTAAGGTGCAGATCGATGGGGCGCGATCCTATTGCGCACCCCCCGGGAAGAGAGACGCGCACTCGCCCCATCCGGGCGAGCAGCGGCCCCATGACTAGGAACGAGGCGCGCATTGCCCTAACGAGTTCATACGGAGGTTCCACTGAGGATATGTCAGAGGCATCCACGGCGATGACCTTTGGTGAGCGGGATACGTTGGCGCCCAGCGATGATAGTACGCCGCACATGGTATCGATGTCCTTGAGGCGCGGAACGTCCTCAATGCTTGACAATCCGGGCGCAAGGAGTGAAGCGGCGATTATCGGAAGCGACGCGTTCTTCGCGCCGCCCACACGCACCTTTCCGCCTAGAGGCGCCCCGCCCCTAATGACCAGAACCTCCACCCCGACTGCCCCCAATCCGAGCCCTATCGCCTGAAAGCTGGCCCAATGTCCCCGGGTAGTGTAGCACCGCGACATGCCGTCGCACAACTAGTAAGATGTGTAAACCGCTGCTCCGCTAGGCAAAATCAGCTGGGCGCTCGTCAACTACACCGAAATGATGCAACAATCCTGTGACGATCCGCCTAGATGCCTTACCGTCTCCATAAGGGTTCGGGGATTCCGCCATCTGGCGGTACTTTTCTGTATTCGATAGAAGAATCCCTGCCTCTCTGCGGATGCCTTCTCTGGATACACCCACCAGTTTCAGAGTTCCCGCGCGCAACCCCTCAGGCCGTTCAGTCGTGCGACGAAGCACCAGCACCGGCTTGCCCAACGCGGGAGCTTCTTCCTGGAGGCCCCCGGAATCGGTCATGACCATGAAGCATTCCTGCATCAAACCGACCATGTCGGGGTAACTGACTGGGTCGACCAGGTAGCATCGGTCGACCCCGGCGAGTTCTGGAAATACTATGCCTCGGACTCGCGGATTGAGATGGACAGGCATTACCACGATGGTGTCGGGGAAGTCGCGAAGCACATCCCGCAGAGCGCCGCAGATGTCGCGCAGCGGCTCTCCTATGTTCTCACGCCGGTGCGCGGTTACCAGAATCAGGCGTCTTCCGGCAAAATCGATAGACGCAATCCGCGGGTCGGCAAAGCCGTGGCGGGCAGCGGCAATGGCCGTAACCGCATCGACTACAGTGTTCCCTGTGACGTATATGTTCGACCGGGGGAAATTCTCCCGCAGCAGGTTTCCGAGATGCTCGCCGGTCGGAGCAAAATGCAGGTCGGAAAGGCATCCTACGAGCCTTCGGTTCATCTCTTCCGGAAACGGGTCGTACTTCTGATTGGTCCGAAGCCCGGCCTCGACATGTCCAACCTTGACTCTGCAGTAGAATGACGACAGCGCGCCCACAAACGCGGTAGACGTGTCTCCATGAACCAAAGTGATATCGGGGCGCTCCCGCTCCAACACCTCCTGTAACCCGCGAAGGCCACGCTCCGCGATGTCGAACAACGTCTGATCGTCGCGCATTACTCCCAGATCGTAATCGGGAGCTATGCCGAAGACGCTCAGCACCTGATCCATCATCTCTCTGTGCTGAGCAGTCCCGCAGGTCACACAGTGGATTAACTCGGGGTACTTGGACAGCTCATTGACGACTGGAGCCAGCTTGATCGTATCGGGCCTGGTTCCGAAGATTGAAAGGACTTTGATGTGTCGCATTCCTGGACCTCCGTGCAAGTTAGTCCCGCCGGCGCATTTCCGACTTGAGCACTCCCGACCTGCCCCCGACGATGATCAGAGCGCAGAACGCAGTGACGGTGCCGCCTATGCCAAGGCGTGGGTCGACGGCAACAACGCCGCACGCAGTGGCCGCAAGCAGGGCACTCACCGCGTAGAGAGTGAGCACTGCCTGGCGCTGGGTCATTCCCATGGCAAGTAGCCTATGATGCACGTGGTCACGATCGGCGCTGGACACGGGCACCCCGCGCCGAACGCGGCGGAATATGGCAAACGCTGTATCGAGCACCGGAACTCCCATCACAATGACCGGCACTGCCAGAACCAGCGTAGCCGGGGTCTTCAGCGCGCCTATGGCCGATATTCCGGCTATGGTGAACCCCAAGAACATGGCGCCGGCGTCGCCCATGAATATCTGAGCAGGGTTGAAGTTGTAGCGAAGGAAACCCAGCGCACTGCCGGCGAGGGCGAGCGACAGCACTACCAGCCTGGATTGGTGGTTTCCCAGCGCCGCCGCCGCCATGGCCAGCGAACCAATGGCCGACACCCCGGCCGCCAGGCCGTCAAGCCCGTCGATGAAGTTGACGACGTTCATGAAGGCAACAATCCACACGATGGTGATGGGAATTGACAAAACACCGAGGTATATCATGCCGCCGAACGGATTCGTAACGAACTCTATTCTCACTCCGAACAGCATTACGATCACTGCCGCCGCTATCTGGCCAAGCAGCTTGTGCCGAGCCCTTAGCTCCGATCTGTCGTCGGCGATGCCGAGCGCCACTGTGAACGCCCCCCCGGTGAGGAGCCCCAACGTGTTCCTGTCGGGCCGCCCGAACGCCACTGCGGCGACGAAAAAGGCCACGTACATGGCCACGCCCCCGAGGAATGGAACGGGCTGGGCGTGAATGTGCCGGCCTCTAGGGCGATCCACTATGCCGCGCGCCAGCGCGATCTTTCTCATCTCGGGAGTGAGAAGCCATGAGCATACAGCGGAGAGCAACAGCGCTCCCAGATACCTGGTCAAGATGAAGCACTCCTACATCAAGGCGTCTGCGCCAGTTGTACGCCTGCTTCGGCCAGCATCTCACAGGACAACCTGTCCGGGTAGCCGCCGGAGTACACGACTCTGGTTACGCCAGCGTTGATCATCATCTTGGAACAAACCACGCACGGCTGATGCGTACAGTACACCGTAGCCCCCGACATGGCTACGCCGTGAAGGGCCGCCTGGATGATCACGTTCTGTTCGGCGTGCAAGCCGCGACAGAGTTCGTGCCTCTCGCCCGACGGCACCCGCATCGACTCCCGAACGCACCCAACCTCGCTGCAGTGTTTGAGGCCGGAAGGCGCCCCATTGTAGCCGGTCGCCAGAATCTGCCTATCACGCACAGCAACCGCCCCCACCTGCCGGCGAAGGCACGTAGACCTGCTCGCCACTACACGCGCGATCTCCAGAAAATAGGCATCCCAGGGAGGACGTTGCGACTGGCTCACACTCTCCACCTCACAAGTTCAGCCTGCGCCTATTTGGTGCCGAACAGCCGGTCGCCTGCGTCGCCCAGTCCGGGTACGATGTACCCGTGCGAGTTCAGGCATTGATCAACCGCCGCCACGTATATGTCGACGTCGGGATGCGTCTGCTGAACCAACCGTATGCCTTCCGGCGCCGCGATCAAGTTGACAAGCTTGATACTGTTCGCGCCCCTGTCCTTGGCGAACTGTATTGCCGCGCAGGCCGATCCGCCTGTGGCCAGCATAGGGTCGAGAAGGATCAACTCTCGTTCTGACACATCGGGTGGAAGCTTGCAATAGTATTCCACTGGGCGGAGCGTATCCGGATCGCGGTACAGACCGATGTGCCCAACCTTGGCAGCGGGAATCAGCTTCAAAACCGCGTCCACCATGCCCAGGCCGGCGCGGAGAATGGCGACGACGCCGACCTTCTTGCCGGCTAGCTGCCTGCCGATCGCCGGCCCAATAGGCGTCTCAACTTGAACAGTCTCGACAACCAGATCGCGTGTCACCTCATACGCCATGAGCATGGCTACTTCTCCGACGAGATCGCGGAAATCCTTGGGTCCGGTGTTCTTGTCCCTTATCAGCGTTATCTTGTGCTGGATCAACGGATGGTCGATTACATGAACCTGTCCCGTAGCTAACACCCCCCGTATTTGCGCTCACACTCTGCAATCTTCTGAACCCTTTCGGCGTGCCGGCCTCCGGCGAACTGGGCAGCTAGGAAGATGTCGACAATCCGCAGGATTGCGTGGACCGCGGTAGTGCGCGCGCCCACAGCCAATACATTGGCATCGTTATGCTCGCGCGCCGCGCGGGCAGTGAACTCGTCGTGGCACAATGCGGCTCGGACGCCGCGCACCTTGTTCGCCGTTATCGACATGCCGATACCGGTACCGCACACGAGAATGCCGCGATCAGCTTCGCCCCGCGCCACACACTCTGACACAGCCACTGCAATGTCGGGGTAGTCAACACTCTCGCACGAATACGCGCCCATGTCGCGGGCTTCATGCCCGTGGTCTTTCAGCATCTGCAGTACTTCCTGTTTCGCGTCGTAACCTGCATGGTCGGACCCAACAGCGATTCTCAATCAGTCACCTCCTCCGCTCCATGATCCCAGCCAGGCCGCGAGGGAGTGCTGTATCTCGTCTCTTGTGCGCCGGTAGACCTCAATCCCACAGCCGAACGGATCGGCGATGTCGGACTGGGCGAGCATGCGCGCGCGAGGCGCGGCCAGCGGGTCAAGCTCCAGGACGCGTTCGAGGTGCCTGCGCTCCATTGTCAGAATAATGTCGGCCCGCGATACCATCTCCGGCGCAAGCAGGCGCGCACGGTGGCCCGCGAGGTCCAGGCCAAGCTCGGCCAGGACAGCCACGGCATTGTCAGTCGCCGGATCGCCTTCCACAGCGCCGGCGCCGGCGGATTCGACTGCCCAGTCGTCGGCGCACGGGCCGGACTCAATCAACTTCCTTGCCATGGCCTCAGCCATGGCGCTTCTGCAAGTGTTTCCACCGCACACTATGAGGATCCTTCGCGGCATCTCATTCACCGCCTGTGCGATGAATTTCGCTGAAAAAAGCTCATTTCCTGCCTGATTCGCCCGCATCGACAAGCCTTCCGCCTGCCGATCTCACCAGCCGGTTCATCACAGCTAGGCCAACTCCTGCAGTGTCGTAGGATTCGGCCAGTATCATCTGCACGCCCTCGTCATCGAGATGCCTCATGGCATCAAATAGCTTCGACGCCACCGATGCCAGGCAGGATCTGGATCCTACGTCTGCTATGATGACTTGCCCCGGGATGCCCGCTTTCGTCGCCATCCGGGCCGTCTCAGCACTGACCAGCAATCCTACGCGCCTGCCTGCCTCCGCCTCAACCCGGGACCGCAAAGCGATCGCCTGCACCTGGGCCTCCCACTCCCCAGTGAACAGCCACAGCTGGGCTCGGGGAGAATAGTGCTCGTGGCGCAGCCCGGGCGAGCGCGCCGGCCCTTCGCGTTCGTCGCCGCCCGCGGCGCCTGTGCCATACTGAGGCAACACGCGCACGTCAGGCACGATGCGCCGGAGTTCTTCGGGCGACACGCCGCCGGGCCGAAGCACCAGCGAAGGCGATGATGTCAAGTCCAGCACGGTCGACTCCACCCCGATACCGGCCGGCCCGCCATCTACTATCATGTCAATCCGGCCTGCAAGATCCGCCCACACATGGTCAGCTCTAGTGGGGCTAGGTCGCCCCGAAATGTTGGCCGACGGCGCCGCGATAGGGAGCCCTGAGGCGCGGATCAAGGCCATGGCCACGGGATGAGACGGCATTCGGACCGCAACCGTATCGCCCCCGGCAGTGACCTTCCGGGCAATGCCTTCGCCCACAGGAAGGATGATTGTGAGGGGGCCGGGCCAGAAAGCGTGCGCAAGGGCCCAGGCATCATCGGTAACGTGGGCCACAACCGCCTGCAAGTCGGCAAGGCATGCTATGTGCACGATAAGTGGATTGTCCTGCGGCCTGCCCTTGGCCCGGAAGATGCGGGCAACCGCCCTTCCGTCGCGGGCATTGGCGCCCAGCCCGTACACGGTCTCTGTGGGGAACGCAACGAGCCCGCCGGATCGCAACACAGCAGCCGCTGACGACAGATGCGCCTCGAGATCCTGAGGCGGGCTGTTCGGATCGACTGTCACGCGCCGAGTGTTGAATGAGCTCAGGCCGTCGCGGGGGTCGTCACAGCACATCAGCGCCACCCCTGACTCCCGGCATCCAGCCAATCACAGCACGGGTTTCGCCCGAGTAGTCGCAGATCGCCTCGAGATCGGTCAGCCCCGCCTGCTCTAGGATCTCTGATACCGAAGCCACCTGGCCATCACCCACCTCTAGCGCAACGAACCCGCGCCCGGATAGGCGGCTTGGAGCGCCCTCGGCTATGCGACGGTAGAAATCCAGGCCATCAGGCCCTCCATCTAGCGCCAGGTGTGGTTCATATCGCGAGATCTCAGGAGCCAGCGAAGGAATATCGAGCGACCGCACATATGGAGGGTTAGACACCAGCACATCCATGTGCTCAAACTCAGTGCCCACTGTAGGCTGGAACAAGTCTCCCTGCGCAAGGAGGACGCGGCCTGAAAGGCCCAGCCTCGCCACGTTGGATTCGGCCACTTCCAGAGCATCGCCGGAAATGTCCGTTGCGAGCAACCGTGCGCCCGGAAGCCCCTGCGATATGGCGCAGGCTATCGCGCCGCTGCCGGTGCCGAGATCTACAACTGACGGGTCATCAACACCCAAAGCAGCCAGACGGCTGATTACCGCTTCGACGAGCACTTCAGTGTCTGGGCGCGGTATCAGTACACGGCTGTCTACCGCGAAATCGAGCGACATGAACTCCTTGCGCCCAGTGACATACGCTACCGGCATCCTTCGCGCTCGACGCTTGAGCGCGTCCCTGTATTGGTCCAACTCATCGGGGACGAGCGGACGGTCATGCTGCACGTACAGCTGGATCCGGTCCAGCCCCAGTATGTTGGCCAGCAACACCTCAGCATCAAGCCTGGCCGACTCGACTCCATTCCTTGCGAGAAAAGCGGTGGAGCGCCGGAGAATGTCGATCAGCTGCGGCGCCTGAACTGTGCTTTGCGCGGTGTTCATTGACTCCAACCCGCCCCTACTCCGCTTTCTTGAGCCTTTCACTCTGTGCACTCACAACGAGCGCTTCAATCATCTCATCCAGATCGCCGTCGAGGAACTCGGTCAGCCGGTGAGTGGTGAGCCCGATTCTGTGATCCGTCACCCTGCTCTGAGGGAAGTTGTAGGTTCGGATGCGCTCGCTCCGATCCCCCGAGCCCACCTGCGTCTTGCGAGTCTCGGCGATGCCCGCTTCTTGCTCCTCCATCAGCTGATCAAGAAGACGAGCCCTCAGCACCTTCATGGCTTTGTCCTTGTTCTTGTGCTGCGATTTCTCATCCTGACAGGTCACAACCATCCCGGTGGGGATGTGAGTGATTCGCACGGCGGAGTCGGTCGTATTCACGCTCTGCCCACCGTGGCCGGACGACCTGAACACGTCTACCCGGAGGTCGTTGGGGTCGATCTCGATGTCGACCTCCTCCGCCTCAGGCAGCACAGCGACGGTAGCAGCAGACGTGTGTATCCTGCCGGACGCCTCTGTTTCGGGAACGCGCTGGACACGATGAACTCCGCTTTCGTACTTCAGGCGGCTGTAAACACGGTCGCCTGAAACCATGACGATGACCTCTTTAAACCCCCCAAGCTCAGTGGGGTTGGAGCTCATGCTCTCAATCTGCCAGCCGTTACGCTCAGCATAGCGCGAGTACATCCTGAACAAGTCGCCCGCGAACAGAGCCGCTTCGTCGCCGCCAGTGCCCGCTCTGATCTCCATGATCACGTTCTTCTCGTCCAGCGGGTCGGAAGGCAGCAGGAGCACTCTGAGCTTGTCTTCAAGAGACGACCTGTCCTGTTCAAGAGATGCCAATTCCGCTTCAGCGAGCTCACGCAGTTCCGAGTCGAGCTTGTCGCGAAGCATCTCCCCCGTCGCCTGAATCTCGCCCATCACCCTCTTGAGCTCGCGGTAGTGAGTGACGATATCCTCAAGATCCGAATGGGCCTTGGTAACCTTTTTGTACCTCAGCTGGTCGGTTATTACCTCATGATCGGCCATTTCCCTTTCCAGCTCGTCGTACCTAGCTTCGATTTCCGCGAGTTTCTCGAACATGATCAGTTCACCGCTTCGTCTTTCTCGATGACCGCCTGAAGCGACACGATGGCCACTTCCAGCATGGAATCATCGGGTTCGCGAGTCGTCAGTCGCTGCAGCGCAAGGCCCGGCGCCCGCGCCCACTTCACTATGGGCGATGGATCGGGCCGCCCGGCGATCTTGAGGAGCTCATATGATACTCCGGCAAGAACGGGCAACAGCAAGATGCGGGTCACAATACGCTCCACGAGACCCTGCCTGCCCAAGAGCGAGTAGATGAGTACACTCACCAACATCACTATGAGCAGGAAGTTCGTACCGCAGCGCGCATGGGCCGTGCCGTGACGCCGGGCGTTGGCCACAGTAAGCGCTTCGCCGGCCTCCCATGCAGCAATCGTCTTGTGCTCTGCGCCATGATACGCAAACACGCGCTGAATATCGCGCATCTGCGATATGGTCACAAGATACACAATGAATATCGCCACCCGAAGCGCGCCCTCTATCAGGTTGACCAGAATGACGCTGGAAATGCGCTTCTGGATGAAGGCGACGATGACGTTGGGCAGAACGATGAACAACAGCACAAACAGGCCCAGCGCAACCACGAGGCTGAGCGCAACTTCGCCGCCTGAGAGCTGCT
>Ga0116161_1004674_pt1 | contig 11375 bp, 8 predicted proteins | sample AD_JPNAS3_MetaG_FD_89877 | JGI IMG/M metagenome (GOLD analysis project Ga0116161, IMG submission 89877) | Active sludge microbial communities of municipal wastewater-treating anaerobic digesters from Japan - AD_JPNAS3_MetaG | ecosystem: Engineered > Bioreactor > Anaerobic > Digestate | place... | reverse complement strand
TTTGATTGGGACGCAATACTGAGCGGCGCATCCTGGTTTCACTTCACAGGCATCACACCTGCACTGGGCGATGGACCGGCGGCAGCCACTCTCGAGGCTGTCAAGGCTGCCAAGAGGCTGGGAGTCAAGGTCAGCGCTGACCTGAATTACCGCAAGAAGCTGTGGTCGCCTGAGAAGGCCAACGCAGTGATGAGCGGGCTTATGGAATACGTAGACGTGGCCATCGGCAACGAAGAAGACGCTGAGCGGGTGTTCGGGATCAAGGCCGGAGCCTCCGACGTGACCAAAGGCGAGCTCTGTCACAAAGGATATCGGGAAGTGGCTCGGGAACTAGTCAAGCGGTTTGGGTTTGAGAAGGTCGCTATTACCCTGAGAGAGAGCCTGTCTGCCTCTGATAATAACTGGTCGGGAATGCTGTATGACGGCGCCGAGTTCCATCTGTCGCGCAAATACCAGGTCCACACTGTGGACAGGGTGGGGGGCGGCGACTCGTTCGCGGGAGCCCTGGTCTACGCACTACTAGAAGGCATGCCTGGCCAGCAGGCAGTGGAATTCGCTGCTGCTGCGTCATGCCTCAAGCACAGCATAATCGGCGACTTCAACCTGGTCGGCCTATCAGAGGTACAGGTTCTGGCCGGCGGCGATGCGTCCGGTAGGGTTCAGAGATAGCTTTCAACACTTGATCATGCGCGGAAGGGGTAAGCGTCATGGTAGTAGGCCCGAAGCACTATGACTTGATGATACCGGGCCCGATAGCAGTAAATGGACAGGTTTTGACGGAGATGGCCTCCCCCATAGTGGCGCACTATGGCCCGGAGTGGGCTGCTCTGTACAACGATACAGTGTCACTGGCCAAACAAGTGTTTTGCACTAGTGGCGAGTTGTTTATCATGCCGGGCTCCGGTCACTTTGGCGTTGAAGCCGGCCTGGCCAGCCTCGTGGCGCCCGGAGATGAAGCAATCATAGTCGATAACGGTCACTTTGGCCACAGAGCGGTGGAACTGGGGCAATCCCACGGCGTGCAGGTACGCTCAGTCACCGCAGAATGGGGCGACACTGTGACCCCGGGGCAGGTGGAGCAGGCCATAGCAGCCTATCCAAACGCTCGCGTTGTGGCAATGGTGCAGTGCGAGACGTCCACGGGCCTGGCCAACCCTGTTCGGGAAGTGGCACAGATGTGCCGTGAACACGGCCTGATCTTCATGGTGGACGGAGTATCATCAGTCGGCGGAATGGATACTCGTGTTGATGAGTGGGGCATAGACGTGTGCGTGGCCGCCTCCCAGAAGTGCTTGGAGGCCCCTCCCGGGCTTGTTCTAGTGTCTGTCGGCGACAGGGCGTTTGACCATATGCGCTCCAGGAAGAGACCGATCATGGGCTGGGCGATGAACCTTCTCAAATGGAAGGAGCATGCTGACGCCGGGCGCAATACGCAGCCCTATTACGTGACCATGGCCGTGAACAACGTGCTGGCTCTGAGGAAGGCATTGAAGTTAGTATTGGACGAAGGGCTAGATGCCAGGTTCAGAAGACACAGGGATGTAGGCCAGGCCTTCCGCGATGGGCTGAGGAAGGCGGGCTTGGAGCCCATTGGCCGGGACGACCAGGCATCTGGTACTGTGGGCGTCTTCTGGGTTCCGGAAGGCTACGTGGATCGCGACGTGATCGCGTATCTGCGCGGTGTTTTCGGAATCCAGGTCGCGGGTGGTCTGGGCAAGTGGGCCGGCAGAGTAGTGCGAGTGGGCCACATGGGCACAGGCGCTCATGTTTCCAGGATTGTCCCAGTACTCTATGCACTTGACCAGTGGCTGAAGTCCACCGGGCAGACGCCTGATAAGTGAGCGATGAGGGAGGGTGGCAGGCTGTGATCTTGAAGAAAGCGAGCGGCATAGGCGCCTACGGCTCATGGTGTCGCATGCCTGCAGACGCACTGGAGTGGTCCAGTGAGCAGATGACAGCATGGGCGGTTGGGACATTCTCCTGCTATGCCAGAGATGCAGAAGTTGAGGTAAAGCACATAGATGTGAACAAGGCCGAGAAGGTTTATGAGAGGCTGGAGATTCACGATCTGAGCCCCCAGGTGTATGCCGTAGTGAAGGGCAGTGTTGCAATTCCGGTGGCTCGTGAGCTGAAAGCGTCGACAGTGGAGTTCATCAGGGTCAATGCTGGAGAGGCTATTGTAGTAGATAGTGCCGTGTGGCATGGAGGCGCTGTCGGGCTAGAAGTCCCCGCCTCGCTCATCGTGGTGCTCAGAGAGCGCACGACTGGAAGCGATACGGTCAAGAAAAACCTTGATGAACCCGTGAGGTTTCCCTCTTAGCACCAGGACATGTAGCCTAGTGACGTAGCAGTATATGCAGCTATCCCGAGTGCGTACGTTTGCCGACGGCAGCGTACGCACTCTGGCTTACCCATGCCGGTTCTGCCGGAACTGGCGACCGGCCAAGGCGGACGTGCACTGAAGCTGCCTGATCACGTCACAACTCCGCAAGCAGGTGAATAGCGGCATCTCGCGAATACACTACCATCACCACGCCGACCGCAGGCACGGGTGGCTGGGCAGCCGATCGAGGTCATGGCGGAGGAGCCACGCGATGTCGTATTTGGGTCTTGCCGCAGGAACTCTCCTCATACTCGCCGCTGTTCGCTACAAGGTGAACGTCGGAATTGCTGCTGCTGTAGCCGGACTGATCGTAGCCTTGACGAGCACCGGAGGCTTTGCGGTACTCAGCGCTTCGCTTAGGGAAGCGGTGGTCGAACCTGCAGGCCTTACGCTGCTTGTGTCGATTGCCTTCATCACGATGATCGGGCACATAATGAAGGTGTCGGGAGCCCTCGATGATCTCACGCGAGGTATTGGCCGGATGATCCGGGATGCGCGTGTCGTTGCCTTCATGTTGCCTTCGCTTGTGGGCTTGCTGAGCGTACCCGGGTCTTCGGTGTTCTCGGCACCCCTTGTGGATTCCGTGGGCAGGAACCTGGGTATGACCAGGGAGCAGAGAGTGACCACGAATGTCATGTTCCGGCACGGCTGGTACTACATATACCCCATCTATGCGCCTCTGCTCATGATTCAGCAGATCTCCGGCGTTCCCTACAGCGCTTTTGTGTTACCTGGGGTGACCGCGGCTTTGGCTGTTTTCGCGTTGACGGCGCGAACGGTGTTCCGCAAAGACTCTCTGACTCCGGAGCCAAGCTCGTTAGTAGACGATGGCAGCATCGGATCGTGCGGCTGTTCAGACTGCAGCAGCGCCAAAGTGAGCCCAGGCGCCGGCGTAAACGGGCGCAACGAGGCTGTGATCGGACCAGGGGCATTGCCGGCGGTATCGGCGCGTCTCGTATCCTCGATCCTGGCGGCGGCGAGTCCTATCCTGGTCGTGTTGCTGGTTGGGGTAGGAACGTCGATCAACTTCTCCATCGCCACAGCCCTGGGAGCATTGACGGCTCTGTTCGCGGCGCCGTCGGACGGACCGTACCTGAAGGAGATCGCTCGCAGGTTCCGGGAGGGAGCTGTTCCTGGGATAGACTGGCAGGTCGTCGGAACAGTGGCGGGCACGGTCTTTTTCGGAAGGACGATTGTCAACTCGCGAGTTCTCGCTTCGATGACTGCCGGCACGGGCAGCGCAGTGAGCGTGCTGTCGCTGTTCATCTTCGGTTTTGCCCTACCTTTCCTTTCCGGCTTCATCATCGGATCTCATCTGCCCGCCGTCGGCATTGCGGGCCCTCTGCTGGTTCCTCTCCTATCCGGGCTTCCCAATCCCGCCGGGCTTGTGGTCGCTCTCTACATGGCAGCCTCTAGCGGCTACCTCATGTCGCCTGCTCATGTCTGTTTCATCTCGACCGTGCAGTACCTAAAGGCTGATGTCAGTTCGAGCTGGCGGATGATGTGGGGACCGGGGGGAGCGGGACTTGTGTTGGGGCTGATCTTCTGGGCAGTGCAAGTTGCTGTCAATCTCTTGTGAATGATTCTACCAAAGGGAAACGTCTGTCGCCGTTGAATACTCATTCAGGATCTGCTGTACTGATCGATCTCTTGACGTACCAACACTTGCATTAGTCCTTGCAGTCTCGCTTTGGCCGGTAACGAGGTGTGAAGGCTGTGCGCCGGCGCCCTATGACGATGCCGAGGGAGAAATCGCAATGGCTGATATCGTGATGATTGCGCCCTACAGGGAAATGGCAGACATGGCCAGGCGGGTTGCCCGCCGGTTCGGTTCGTCCATTTCTATTGTGGACGGCAATCTTCAGGAAGGACTGGATGCTGCACGCGATGCTTCAGCGCATGGAGCTCGGGTAGTTGTGAGTAGAGGCGGAACCGCCCTGCTGATTACCCAGGCATCTGATGTGTGTGTTCCGGTCGTCAACATACCTTTTATCTCCAACGAGCTGGTGCGTGCCCTGCGCCAGGCCGTACGAATTAGCCGACATGTAGGGGTTGTCAGGTTTGCCAACACCCTTCCGCCTGATATTGCTACTCTCAGTGACATTCTTGATGCCCGGATCGTCGACATGCCCATACTATCCGAGTCTCAGGCAGCCGAGTGTATTGCCGACGCGGTGGAGGACGGCATTGGCGTGATCGTGGGGGGAGTGTGCGGCGTAACCCATGCCGCAGCTGCCGGATTGCCTAGCGTTCTCATCGAATCCTGTGAAGACAGTCTTCATCTGGCCCTCTCCGAAGCCGTCAATGTAGCAGGGACGACTCGCGTCCTGCAGCGACGTATCGCGGTACTTCGCCAGGCAATCGACGTTGCTAGCGACGGAATAATGGTGGTGGATCAGGACGGACGAGTTGTTGAGCTCAACCGTGCTGCGGAACATCTCATCGGCGTGAGCCGCCGGGAAGCTGTGGGCAGGCGCGTGTGTGGGCCATCTGCGGCGTTGACGCCTGGAGGAGGGGTTGCGGGCAACGATGCGTCCATTACTCTGGGGTCTGGCGCAGTGAGCCATGCCGCTATTGTAGACGGCGAGGAGATTGGAACTGTGGTTGTGGCTGCCAGAGCCAAAGAAGCGCAGATTCGGTCGGCCGAAGGGCGAAAATGCCAGCCTACTTGGTCGTCTGCAGCTCGGTATACGTTCAGCGACATAATGGGGCGCAGCAGAGGAATCCAGCGCGCGGTTGAGACCGCAAAGTCATATGCCTCATGTGACTACAACGTGTTGTTGATGGGTGAGACAGGCACCGGTAAGGAGATGTTCGCCCAGAGCATTCACAATGCCAGTGCCCGGAGGCAGGGCCCGTTTGTGACGGTCAACTGCGCCGCCTTGCCCGAGACACTGCTCGAAAGTGAGCTCTTCGGGTACGCCGAAGGTGCCTTTACGGGAGCGCGACGAGGGGGGAAGGCGGGCCTTTTCGAGCAGGCCGACGGCGGCACGGTGTTTCTCGACGAAATCGCGGCGATGCCGCTGTCCGTCCAGCAGAGATTCCTTCGTGTGCTGGAAGACAGGCGGATCATGCGCGTCGGCGACGATCGCATAGTATCGCTGGACGTACGCGTAGTGGCGGCGACCAACCGCGACATACGCACTCTCGTTGACGACGGCGATTTTCTGCCGGACCTCTTCTATCGTCTGGATGTGCTGCGGCTGGCATTGCCCCCGCTCCGTGACCGAAAGGCCGATATCCCCGTCATAGCGCAACACCTGATGGACATGTTCTGCGCAGAATCAGGGCTCGAATCGCGACGCTTCACGCCGGCTGCATTGGCGGTATTGTCCGAGCATGAATGGTCCGGCAATGTCCGAGAGCTTCGAAACGTAGTGCAGAGGCTGATCGTGTCTGGCAGGAACCCTACAGTATCTGCCAGGGAGGTGGAGCACGCGTTGGGCGCCTATGGCGACCCTTCGCTCGGGCGAGATACTCTTCGTTCCTCAGTCCGCAGTCATGAGTTCGACCGAATAGCACGCGTATTGGAAGAGTGTGGAGGAAACCGAACTCTGGCCGCCGAAAGACTCGGAATCAGCCGGGTGACTCTGTGGCGAAAGCTCAAGGATGATGTTACGCTCGGAAGCTAGCGCTCTGTTTCATTCTCGCAACATATCAGTGACTCGGTCAGCGCACGACGCCGCAACTATGCTGCATTCCGACTGCTGCCGATGCGTTTGCCCGCTAGGGTCCGACTGGCATGTCACTTGCATCTAGCTAGTCGAAAGGGTTGTGTATGCCCTTGCGGGGCGATGCGTCACGGCGACTGAGTCTTGAACCAACAATGAAGGAGGTAGGAAAACCCCATGAGACTGACGCGAGTTCTGGTATCTGTTGTGATTCTTGGACTGGTTGCTCTGGTATTCGGGCAGGTGGTTGCTGCCGCGGGCTTCCCCGAGAAGCCAATCACCTACATGATCTGTTTCGATCCGGGCGGCGAGTCCGACATCACAGCTAGGCTGCAGCAGAAGTATCTGGAGGATGCTCTGAAGGCCAAAGTCGTCATAACCTACAAGGTAGGCGGCGGAGGCGCGGTTGGTTGGTCGGAGCTTGTCAGATCCAAGCCCGATGGATACACGATCGCGGGCGATAATCTTCCTCACACCATACTCCAACCGATGCAGCGCGGCGACGCGGGCTATACCACCGAGCAGTTGAAGAGGGTCTATTGCTTTGAGAGCACTCCCTGCGCTCTTGTGGTCAAGAACGATAGTCCCTTCAAGACACTGGCCGATTTCATTGCGTTCGCCAAGAAGAACCCAGGCGCGGTCACCCTGGGCGGCAGCGGCAGCTGGACCGCAAACCACCTGGGCACAATCGAGCTTGAGCAGGCAGCTGGGGTCAAACTGACCTACATCCCATTCACTGGATCCGGGTCGGCTACCCCGGCGCTTCTGGGCGGGCATGTGACAGGCCTGATGACCTATACCACAATGGCCGCTCAACAGCTCGATAAGTTCAGAATTCTGGCAGTAGCAGCGCCGAAGCGCTCAGCCGTGTTCCCGGATGCCCCGACATTCCGAGAACTTGGCTACGACATTGTGGAAGGCGCCTACCGCGGCGTGTCGGTCCCTCCGAACACGCCTGAAAACGTCGTCAAGATTATTGCTGACGCATTTGAGAAGGTCAACCGGAATCCCGAGTTCGCCAAGAAGATGGCGGAACTCGCCTTCGACCTCGAGTTCATGGGGCCCGCGGAGTACACGAAGTTCATCCAGACAAGAAAGGCATACTATGTGGATTTGCTGAAGGATATGGATATAAAGCAATAGAGCAGCAACCTGTGAGCAGATACGCCATCGGGGCCAGACGGCAAGTGATCTGGCCCCGATCACGGCTGTAGGCTGCGGCGGGACTGGAGGATAGAGCATGAATACGGCTCTCACAGGGATACTTCAGATACTTAGTCCAGGCGTACTTCTCCTGATGCTCGGAGGGACCGTAATTGGTCTTGTAGCGGGGGCGCTTCCGGGGATCTCAGCGACAATGGCTGTCGCGCTGCTGGTGCCGTTCACGTTTTCGATGCCGGCCGTTAGCGGCCTTGCGCTGCTTGGCGCCATCTACATGTCTGCCATATACGGAGGTTGTTTCTCGGCGATCCTCATTAACACGCCGGGCACGCCTTCGTCGATAGGCACGTGCTTCGATGGCTATCCCATGGCCCGGCAGGGACGGGGCCAGCAAGCGATCATCGTGGCAACAGTAGCATCTGTCCTGGGAGGCCTGTTCGGCGTCGCGGCGCTGGCCTTTCTGGCGCCTCCCCTTGCCAACGTGGCACTGAAATTCGGTCCTCCTGAGTACTTCTGGGTGGCCATATTCGGATTGACGATCATCGCCACACTGTGCTCAAAGTCTCTAATCAAGGGCATAATGGGCGGGCTACTCGGTCTGCTTATCAGCACCATAGGGATAGCGCCTATAGGAGGGGATGTGAGGTTCACATTCCACACGCCCGCTCTGCAAGGCGGGGTAGAGCTGGTAGGAACCCTGATAGGTCTGTTCTGTCTTCCTGAGGTGCTCAGCATGATCCTTGAGGGAACACGCACTTATGAGACGGTTGATGTCAAGCAGTCAAGAGGCGTGTTTGGAACGACCGTCCGGCAGGTGCTGGCTCAACCGATGAACCTTCTCACGTCGAGCATCATAGGAACGGTCGTGGGCATCATCCCCGGGGCCGGCGGCAGCATAGCAAACCTAGTAGCGTATAACGAGGCCATGAGGTCGTCGAAGCATCCCGAGAAGTTCGGAACCGGGATCATCGACGGTGTGATAGCTACAGAGACTGCGAATAATGCTACCGTGGGCGGCGGGCTGATTCCTTTGCTCACACTGGGAGTTCCGGGCACGCCGGTTGACGCGGTCATATACGCCGGCTTGCTCATCCACGGGTTACGCCCGGGAGCGGAGCTGTTTACCCGATTTGCGGATGTCACCTACGGGTTCATCTTCTCCCTGTTCATTGCGACCTTGATGATGCTGCCAGTGGGTCTCCTGTTGGGAACGGCTCTTCACAGACTGGTGTCGAAGCTCTCCATACGGATCCTGGCTCCGTCCATCATGTTCCTCAGCATAATCGGATCGTATGCCATTAGGAACAACATCATGGACGTATGGGTCATGCTCATATGCGGCGTGATAGGGTTCATGCTGAAGATGCTGAAGGTCGATCCGGCGCCTGTGGTGCTGGGCTTGATCTTGGGGCCGCTTGCGGAAGCGGGTCTTGTGCAAGGCCTGCTGATGGGCCGCGCGTCCGGCATTGGCTGGCGGCTGTTCTTCACGCGTCCCGTGTCTTTGCTACTCATGGCGATGTCGGTGTTCTCGCTTGTGTGGCCAGTTATCTCAGCGCAGATACGTAAGCGTCGTGCGAAGGAGGTCGGGACAGGTGCGTAACAGTAACATAGTGGCCTCCATATTGATGCTGGTCATAGCCGCAATACTGTGGCCGCAGATGAAGGGCCTAACGTATTTCGGCATCGTCTTCCCGCGCGCAGTGATCGCGGCGCTGGCGGCAGCCGCGGTTCTGCTGCTGTTGTTGACGTTGGCCCGGCGCGACGCCGGCAAGGCCGACATCGAGGCGCCGAATCTCGGAACCGTGGGCATCGTGGTAGCATTGATGGCTGCATGGATAGCGATAATGCCCTGGCTGGGGTTCTATGTTACCAGCGTCGCGGTGTTTGGAATACTCATGCTGGCCATCGACCCGTCAGTGCGGAATGCAAAGTCGTTCTTCGTGTCGCTTGCGGGCGTCGCCATAGAGCTGGCGCTCTTCTACGTAGCATTCAGCACCTTGCTCGAAGTTCCGCTTCCCAGGGGGATTCTCTTCTAGTTCTGCATCATAATGCTCCATCAGTGCAGCCGGGCGAGGGATGACCCTGTTCGCCCGGCTGCACTATACTACTGTATTGCGGCTATTGAAGCGCAAGAAGGCGCTCACACACTGCATCGCCCACTTGTGACGTAGATGCCGTGCCACCGAGATCGATCGGCCTCGGCGCTCTGTGATCGCTGAGAGTGCATTCGATTGCTTTCATGACTAGCTTGCCGAGCTCGCTATGGCCTACAAAGTCAAGCATCATAGCTACAGACCATATCATCGCGATGGGATTCGCTATGCCTTTGCCGGCTATGTCAGGGGCCGAGCCGTGTATGGGCTCGAACATCGAAGGGTATTTCCTTTCGGGGTTGAGGTTAGCCCCTGCGGCCAGCCCGATGCTTCCCTGTATGGCTGCTCCTTCGTCCGTGAGAATGTCCCCAAATAGATTGGTGGCAACTATCACGTCGAACCACTCCGGTTTGGTGATAAGGTACATGGAAGCTGCATCAACGTGTACCTGATGCGTCTCGATGTCGGGATAGTCACGGGCGACCTCGCGGAGAACCTCGTCCCAGAAGACCATGCTGTAGTTGCACGCGTTCGATTTGGTAACTGAGACCACGCTCTTGGACTTGTTGCGGGAGCGGGCTAGGTCAAAAGCGTACCGCATTATCCGCTCCGTGCCCACGCGTGTGAATACGTTGCTCTGCACCGCTACTTCGTATGGAGTGCCCACGTGAACCCTGCCGCCGACTCCCGAGTATTCGCCCTCGGTGTTCTCGCGAACGACAACGAAGTCGATGTCTTCCGGCCCCTTGCCCACGAGTCTACTCGGTACTCCCTTCAACAGCTTGATGGGGCGCAGATTCACATACTGGTCGAAGGTCTTGCGGATCGGCAGCAGAAGACCCCATAGCGACACATGATCAGGCACGATTCCGGGCGCTCCGACTGCTCCAAGAAGTACGGCGTGATGATCTGCAAGCGCGGCCAGGCCATCCTCATCCATCATCCGGCCTGTCTTCAGGTAGTGCTCGCAACCCCATGGGAATTCGCGAAGGCGGAACTCAAGCCCGCCATGTATGCGAGCAACAGCATCAAGAGCCTTTAGTCCTTCCGCCATCACTTCGCTTCCCACGCCGTCTCCGGGCACTACAGCAATGTCCAGCTTGTCCATTCTGCATCTCCTCCATCGTAGACTAGTTTTCCAGGTAGGGCACAACGCTTCCGGAGTTAGGCATGACCACGCACGAGTAGGCCGCGCCATGTCTTTCCGCGACAAGCCTCAGCGCTTCGTCCAGAGAGTGTGCCGGCGTCATGAACAACTGGCGGACCGTGCTGTCCGGCAGCCCTGATACCAGTATCACTTCCTTCTCGCGGAGCACGCGGGCGAGGCTGTAGGCCTTGTGTCCTCCCAACTCGAACCTGTCGGCAAACCGTGTGAATATGTCGTCCAGCGACGACGATTCGACCATCCATCTCTCAAACGTGGGCTCGCCGAAACCTTCCGTGCAGTCGGCTACGAGCACTATCGTGCCCCCGGGCTTCACCGCTCTCTGCGCGTTGTCCAGGCCTTTCTGCGCCTGATAGACATTGATGTCCTTCGGATATCCGCCGGCGCTGGCTATGGCTGCGTCGAACATGCGGTCAATAGGTGTTACGGAGATCTCGCGGCACTGGCGCACGCCTTCGAGCCATGCCTGTTCCATATCGCCTGCCACTGCAGCGCACACGCTCCCGGTTGCGTCGACTACCACATTGACTATGAAACCTACATCGACTTTGCGTCCGGCCTCTGTCATCTCCTCGCTCACAGGATTACCTTCAAGGGCGGCCACGGATGCATTCTCGGAAGTCATGAGAGAATGATTGTGTTCGATGGAGACTCTGCCGGATACGCCGGGGAATATCGACTTTCGGCCCCCTGAGAATCCGGCGAAGTAGTGCACGCCTATCACACCTGTGGTGACCAGCATCTCGGCTTCGCAGACAGTCCTGTTGACGTAGAACTCCGTTCCGTGGCTGAGCCTGCCCATGTAGACTAGGCCGGACTCGTCGTCGCAATCGTGGTTGACAACCCGATACTCCCGGACGACGTCAGCTCCCAGGGTTTCCAGCATCTCGTCACGGGTGACG
>Ga0116161_1004658_pt1 | contig 11398 bp, 11 predicted proteins | sample AD_JPNAS3_MetaG_FD_89877 | JGI IMG/M metagenome (GOLD analysis project Ga0116161, IMG submission 89877) | Active sludge microbial communities of municipal wastewater-treating anaerobic digesters from Japan - AD_JPNAS3_MetaG | ecosystem: Engineered > Bioreactor > Anaerobic > Digestate | place... | reverse complement strand
TCATTACTGTAAAGGCCGTACCAAGATCCTTATAGAAGCCGGGAGTACAGGGAAACCCGCATAAGGGCGACTCATCGTATTTTTTAACCTCTTCTTCATCCCTTGAAAGCCACGAATTAGGGCTTGAAGGTTTTACAATTTTTTTATTGTATGAACCGAAGGCAATATTAGTTAAAAAAGGACTGGGCGTGCGGACAGAAGTAAAAATTGAAACAATCGATGCAAGAATTTTTGTCATGGAACCAAGAGCGCTCATAAAAGAAGTTGTACCCGAAAGAATAAGGGAATTAATGAGAGACCCGTACCGGGTAATAAATACCTGTGCAGCAAAGGATCCGAAAGAGTGAGCTAAAAGGACATATTTTGCTTCCGGATAGCTTTTTTTTGTATACTCGATCATTTCTTTTAGATCATCGGTAACCCGCTGGAGCCCGTCCTTGTCTGCAAGGTGTCCCATAGGGGCGCAATCCTGTATGGACTGTCCATGGCCTCTGTGATCATGAGCAAAAACAGCCATACCCTTCTCTGCTAAAAAACGGGCAAGACCCCCGTACCGGAGTGCATATTCAGCCATACCGTGACTAATGTGAACCACACAACCGCTGAAATTCTGCGGGATCCAGCTGTGTAAAGCCAGTTTTGCACCGTCTGAAGCGGTGACTAATTCTGTTTTGTGAGCAATCTCCATACATAACACTCCTCATACAAAGGTTTTTCTGGTATAGTACAAGTATAATGAATACTGTAATTATAACCGATAAAATGCTTCACGGGGGCATGACGTCCGGAAAAATCGATGGAAAAACTGTTTTTATTGCAGGAGCTCTTCCGCAGGAAGAAGTAAGCATACGAATAGTTCAGGATAAAAAGGACTACAGCACAGCTTCTTTAGAAAAAATTATTACTCCCTCTCCTTATAGAATAGAGCCGGTCTGCCCTCTGTACGGTGTTTGCGGCGGATGCAACCTGATGCATGCTGAAGATACGTATCAGAGAAGCCTGCGGGTTTCAATTTTAGAACATGCTTTTAAACGTGAGGGTCTTGAATTCCCTGCGGAACTTGTAAGCGGGAAAAGTCTCGGCTACCGGAACAGGTATCAGTTTGAATCGAACGGATTAAAAGGAGCTAAAAGCAGCAGTATCGTCAGCATACCTCACTGCCTTGTTGCCGATGATGCAGTCAATGACTTTTTAAACAGCGAAAAAATGCAGGGAAAAGTGAAGGTATTCGGCAGCAGCAAAATAATGAATTCCGACAAGGGCTATATATTTTCCCGCGTAATAGAAAAGTATGAGGCCAAACCTCAAATGCGCCGGGGGAAAAAAATTAAAACAGGCGGTAAACGTAAGATATACGAAGGTACAACTATACAAGAAGATGAGGAAGTAAGGATTCTTGTACAGGATAAAGAACTTGCTTTTAATGTACTGGGCTTTTTTCAGTCAAATGTAGAGATGCTTGAAAAAACAGCGCAGCTCATTAGTAAGCATCTTCCAAAAGGTTTAAAAGTACTCGATATGTACGGCGGAGCCGGTACACTTTCTGCTCTCTGTGCAGAAAAAGCAGAACACATAACTCTTGTAGAACATAATAGAGACGCCGTTGTCTATGCAGAAAAAAACCTTGTATCAATTCCTCACAGTTCCTATGGATTAAGCGGTGCTCAATGGATAAAAACAGCATCACAAAAAAACTTCGACGCGGTAATTATTGATCCTCCTCGAAGCGGAATGGAAAAAGAAGTGAGGCAATTTCTAGCCCGTTCTTCTATTCCTTTGATTATCTCCCTGTCCTGCGATCCTGCAACGCAAGCCCGTGACTGCGCTGAACTGATAAAAAACGGATACAGTATTGAAGCCCTATATGCATTAGATTACTACCCGCAGACAAGTCATATAGAAAGTTTAGCAATATGTATAAAAAACTAAGCTTTCTGTCTATATTAGTATACATCTTAATACTTTTTCCAGCTGATTTTCTTAGCGCAGCCGATGAACTCGGGTATAGAAACTGGCAGACCGTACTTGCAGGAGAAGTCATAGCGCCTCTGACACCGGCATCGTTCGGATTTACCGCAATTACTGACGGGGGCTTATTAACAGCATTTTCCGAGAGCGGAACAGTACTCTGGCAAAAACCCATGAATACAAGAGAAAAAGGCTTATCATCCAGTTTTACCGGAGACTTCATATTTACCGCCGGGGGAACAACGTTAAGCCTCTATAACCCCAGCGGAAACCTTTTATGGTCAGAAGAAACACCAAGCCCGATAATCGAAAAACCCTTTCCCGGTTTTGACGGCAGAGTTTTTGTAAAAGAGAAATTCTTTCTTTCATCCTACACGCTTACCGGTTTACGCCGTTTTAGAATAGGCATAACAGAAGGCAGAATGGAACTTATGACGCTGAATGACGGATCCCTTCTTCATATACAAAAAAAAGAAATAAGCGGTAAAAGCACAGCACTTCGCATATCGCCCTTTGGTAAAATACTGGAAGAAATTGTTTTTACCGGCATTATCAGCTGTGCTGCGGAGAGTTCAGAGGGTATAATTCTCGGGTTTACCACAGGAACTATAGCAATGTGTTCGGTGATAGACGGCAGTGCCGAAACAAAATGGAGTATCGGTCTGGAGGATGACAGCCCTCTTTCACTGTATGATTGGGACGGTACAATGCTTGTTTTTTTGCAAAACGGAAGAGCCGCACGCTTTTTGTATGGAGAACAAAGAGCCTTGTGGGTTAGTACCTCTGTTTTTGAAAACCCGGTGCTTGCATGTGAGGCCTCTAACGAATATGCAATTGTTAAAACCTCAGCATCTTTGGTATGCATTACAAAAGACGGTGTCGTTGAAAAAAATATAGATATAAGCTCCTATAAAAATCTATTTACTACAATTACAAAAGGCGGTCTTTTTGTTGTGTGCCACAATGATTGGACAATAAGAGCCTATCGTGTACAAACACTAGAGCCCCGGTATGCGGCAAAGCGCAATTATCCCTATGAACCATTAGAAAAAACAGGAATAGAATTATACCGGCAGGCTCAAATACTGCTTACTCAAGAAGATGCAGGAACATCAGAAGGGCCTCTTATGAGCAGAACCAGCTATTACCTTGAAAACTTACAAAACTACTATATGCTAAGCGAACAGGAAAGACGGAAACTCAGCTCCGAGGTAAATGCCGTTACCATCACTTCTGATATTACAACGGCATCTCTGTTCGGAACAGCGCAGTTTTCGTCTTTTTGGCCTTTTATACTTGAACGCGAAAAAGATCCCAGTATTATTAGAAGCGTACTGCAGGCAGTACACCGGTGCGCCTACGATGAAGACGGCGAAATTTTGGACGCCGTGGCTAAAAAACTTATACAGGAGAGAAGCGGCAGCGATCAGATGCTGGCATCATACTGCGACACCGTAGTAGAATTATGCAGATTTATGGGCCGTCCTGCACTTATGAGAAGAGGTAAAGATATATTAGTTTCTCTTTTAAGTTCAAAATACAGCACATCGGTGCAGAATTATGCAAGAAAAAGTTTAGAAAAAATTATAGAATTAGAAATATAGCTAAATCATCCCAGGTGTGGTATAATTTTTAAAAGTGCGTCCTTAAAAAAATTGGAGGAATGATGAAAAAAATAATGCTTACGCTAATTATCGTTATGTGTGCAGTAACAGCCTATGCCCTTGAAGTAGACAAGACCGAATTGGAATCTGCAGGTACAGCAGACTCAATTGTGTTCATAAACTATACAGGACCTCATGCTGTGATTAATACCGCTCATCAAATTAAAAGCATAGGTTCATCACTCTCGCCGGCTGTTACACAAAACAATCTGGGAATTCCCGGAAGTTTTGGAAACAGAGAACTCTATTATGTTATTCATGCAGTTGATCCTTCTGTTAGAGAAAAACTTGATGCAGACATTCTTATTCTCGGACCTAAAGCAGGTGTTGACCACATTAGAAATCTAAGACGCATACTATCTTCATATTTATCTGCAGCATACGGATACACCGAAAAAGATGCCGAAACGTTATCAGTTTTTATTACGGTATATAATGCAGTGTACCGCTCGAAAATGGACGTTTTTACTTCAAAGTATAAAACTGTTGTGATGCAGCACCTGGAAAGTTCAAAGGCCGGATTATCAGTTAATTATGAAGAATGGCCCGGAAAAACCCAAATAGTAATACCTCTTTCGGATCTGGAAGGCGGATTGGGAACAATCGATACCTCAATAATTTCTGATAAACAGGTTGTCTCTTCCATGCAGGAAACAGAAACAAAAGAGATAGATGCCAGAAAAGATATGGTTGACATAAAAGAGCGCGAAGCACAAGATGCGCAAAAAGCTGCTGCTGACGCGCAAAAAGCTGCTGCAGATGCACAGAAAAAAGCTGCCGAAGAAGAGGCAAAACGAAAGGCGGAAGAGGAAAAACTTAAAAAAGCCGAAGCCGATGCTCTAGCTGCACAGAAAAAAGCCGATGAAAATCCCGGCGATGAACAGGCTCAAAAAGAGGCTGAAGATAAACAAAAAGAAGCCGAAGCACAGAAAGAAACAGTAGAAAAACAGGAAGATAAAGTTGCAGAAGCTAAAGAAGAAGCAGAGGCATTAAAAACCACTGCAAAAGAAGAACAGGTTATAGCGGACAAAAAAACTTCCGAGGCGCAGACAGACCGCATATCAATTGCAAAAGATCAGCAGGAACTCCTTGCAAATGCCGACCTCCTTGCTGTCATGGACACAACTTACGGCTTAAAACTCATAGATCAGACAAACTTATTAAGCGCAATGGTTCTTTTTGATGTAGAAACAGGAAAAGTGGTAAAAGAATCTCCGGTGAATGTTATTCGAAACCGTCAGGTAGTTCAAACTGATAAGGGATTTATTGCAATCGCAGGAAAAACAGGCGGAAATGCTGCTGTTAAGCTTGTAATTCTTGACAGCAGATCGATGGAAATAATTAAAGAAAGCAGTGAAATTATCAGTGAAAAATCTATGCTTGCCTATAACACTGAATTTGTGTTCGCTGTGATGGAATCGGCCGGAAAGTGGTATTTGGGCAGATACACCTTTGATCTAGCCTTATCCTTAAAGTCTGATATTACCGTGGATCCAGCAAGCCCCATCGTTATAAGCGAAAAAGGCATAAGCATCACATCTTCTGACGGTCTTGTAACACTGCTCGCCTCCGACACCCTAAAGGCGGTAAAGGAATAATTACCACGGATGGACACAGACTGCTTCGCAGACACAGATAACACGGATGTTCGGACAGAACAGTGAGCGGGAAAAAAGAATAACCACGGAGCACACAGATTAATAGCTCGCAGGAAGAAGAAGAGCTCTCAAAGACGCGAAGAGTATGAGAATCCGCAGATGACAAAGCTCAAAGAGCTTTAAGCTCAAAGAGCTTTAAGCTCAAAGAGCTTTAAGCTATACGAGCTTAAAGATTTCACGGATTAAGAAAATTGATAAACGGAGGCAGGTATGCTTGTAATCCCATTAACAGATTTTACTCATAATGTAGAAACATATCTTGATAAAGCTGTTCATGATGAAATCACGATTGAAAAAGATGGTAAACCATATATTACTTTATCAAAGGCCTCAAAACTAAAAGAATCAGATACTGATGCCTCATTAAACTCATTGTTTGGAGTACTTAAAGGAGTTGATATTAGTCTTGATGATATTAAATTTGAGCGGATTTCTATAAAATGATATTATTCCTTGATACAAATATAATTTTAGATATACTTCTTGCACGTGATCCGTTTGCAGTTATGTCTCCTGAAGAGTATCTTGATAAGGTTTAATATGCTTATTAGTATTCCCCGCTTGTTCGACGGTAGGCATTGTGAGTTAAGAGAAAATGACCACAGATGCACACAGTTACTAATATCTTTGATCTTAGTAAACACAGATATTTTTTATATCAAGAAATAGAATGTAGTATTTTTTTTTATTATCTGCGGAATCTTAAAGCTAGAAGAGCTTAATAACCACGGATGAATCTATCTGTGGTCTTTTCTCATTTTATTATGAAACTTTATAGCGGCGAATTTCTGCTAATTCTGCTGCAATTTTTCTTCGTTCTTCACGTAAATCATATTCATCCTGTATTCCAAGCCAGAAATCTGCAGAATTGCCAAAATACTTTGAAAACCTAAGCGCTGTATCGGCTGTGATTTTGCGAGATCCTTTTAATATCTGAGAAATTCTTGTAGCAGAGACGTTTGTATCTTTTGCTAATCTATATGCTGTTATGTTCATTGGAAGTAGAAAATCTTCTAATAAAATCTCTCCCGGTGTTACTAATGGTATTTTTTCCATACTTTACTCCTGTTTTAATGGTAATCCACTATTTCAACATTACTTGCTGTGCAATTGTTCCATACAAAGCAAATCCTCCATTGATCATTCAGGCGAATACTATATTGACCTTTCCTATCACCTGACAATTGCTCAAGTCTATTACCAGGAGGAATCTTCAAATCATTTATATCTTTAGCTCTGTGAATCAAAATGAGTTTCCTCATTGCCAGTCTCTGTATTTCTTTTGGGAATCTCTTTGAGTAAACTTCATTCCAAATTTTTTGAGTTTCCTTATCCTTGAAGGATTCAATCATGATTAATAGTATCATGATGCGTTAATAACGTCAATCGGTAATATAGAGAACCAACGAACCTCTGATTTTTTACGAACTTTAAGTTCTGCGAACTTAGAACACACAGGTAGGATTAACCACAGGCGCAAAGCTCTACCGAGCTTAGTGCACACGGACTGCTGCGCAGACACGGAACACACGGTAAGGAAAAATTTCTGAAAATGGGGGCTTAGAGAATTGTATCGGCGCTGTGCCAGCTCGCGCCTCTAAAAGAGATATACTCATAGTTAATCCTAATATCTTATTGGTTGTAACCATGCAGTTTTTAACGGTTGGTGAGAAAAAAGAGGGGGTAAACTATTTATGTGGGCATTGGTATTTTCCAGCTTGTTCGACGGTAGGCATTGTGGATAGGAGAAAAAGAAGAACCACAGGTCCTAAAGCTCTACGAGCTTAGAACACACTGATTATTAGGTAGATCTAAAGGAGCACTAAGAAGAAAAAAGAGAAAACTGACCAAAGAAATACGAATATACAGTTTTATATACACACAGATATCTGCTGACACAGTTATCTGTGTGTATACGCCCCTTCATATTTACTGCAAAAAATCTGATTATCTGTGGTTCCTCTACTCTTCCTTAAAAAACAGCATAGTAAACAAGGTTGGGAATAAGAAAGAGCATATAGAACCCTTTACGAGGATAAATCTATATTCCGGCTTGTTTTACGGCAATTCCGAACAGATTCTTAGACCGCTTATGTGTTTAAAATGAGAATCGTAAGTTATCAGTTTTGATCCTGTTTCTATGGTATGAGCTGCTATCCATATATCATTTAGGGGGATCATTTTACCCTTTGAACGTAATTCGGATTTAATTTCACCGAATATTTCTGCTGTCTCGATAGTTACGTTTTTAATAATGATGCCGTCTTTTTTACAAAACTTTTTAAAATATTCCCTGTTTTCTATAAATTTAGAACCTCCATGAAATCCTGCAAATAGTTCCCCTATCATTACTGTTGATACATAGATTTCTTCTGCTTCAACAATATAATCAAGTACCTTAGTATTTCCTGCCATAAACTCACTATAGGCATTTGTATCTAGAAGTATTTTTGTCATTTCCAATCCATCTCGTTAATGAGTTCAAAATCATTAGTTGCCTGTACAAATTCTTTTTTGTCGGCATCATTCCACTTTCCGCATAATTCGAGGTAGGAATTTCTTTTATCGATTTTATTGTCACTAAGGAGGGAATTTTGAAGGATGTGTTTCACTGTTCTGTTCTGGCTTAAACCGAATTCTTCAGCTTTTTCGATAATTTTACTGCTTAATGTTTCATCTATTCCATGTATGGTTATTGATTTCATGATAACCTCCTATGAACCACTTTCTGGTTTAGTGTAGTTCAGTTTTATGAATTTATCAACCGCAGAAATATCATAAGAACGTTCAAGCGGAGCCGAAAAGAGGATAAGAAAATATTCATGTGCTTATCAGTATATCCTCATCTTGTTTTACGGCTGGCATTGTAGATCAAAGAAAGAAGAACCACAGATAAACACCGATTATGGGGTAGAGCTGAAGTAGTTTAGGATAAAGAAGAAAAAAAACACAGAAATTCGAATATTTAGTTTTATATACATAGATTTATTTTCAGATACAGCTATCTGGGTTTTCTGTGGTTCCTTATTTCTTCATTAGAAACAGCACTGTAAACGAGGTTTGGAATAAGAAAAAGCATAGAGAAAATTGGAATATGCTTATTGGTGTTCCCTGTAATCATCAAGCGGAAGAGCTGAAGAAGAATAGGAAGAGAGGAACCTCTAATGTACGTAAATAAACACTAATAATTTTTCCTTATTAGCGAAAATTAGCGTTCATTAGCGGTTTTTATGTCTTTTCTTAAAAATAGAGTACTACGGTAAACAGTTCGCCGTCTTCTTTGAAGATAACCCGGTCTTTCATTTCTTTTATAATTAAGGGTATTCCCCTGCCTAAACCATCTATATAGTGAAGATTATCTAGAAGTTTTAACAAAAAAATATTGCGCGGGGCTGAATTTCCTGCTTTTATCATATTAAGAGTCAGCGTATTTGCAATTCTTCCAGGACTTTGTATTTCAATTCTGTTCTTGTATATAAAGATGTGTATTTTTCTGTTTAATATTGAATAATCCCGATGACATACTGCGTTTACAACTGCTTCTCGAAGTACTTTTATAGAAACAGCTGTTGTTTCTTCTCTTTGTGCTTTATCCTTCACAATAAGAGGCTCAGGACTAAAGAGCTGGAGAAAAGAAACAGCTGTATCAATTTGATCAGGTAAAGAACCGGTGATTTCTTTCTTCTGTATAACAGGATCAGTTATAGTTATGCCGTTTATGACAGCAATCGAAATTACCGCATGTGGCAGAAATCGTTCAGGAAATTCTGAAAAAAGCAGTAGCCCCCCGACAGATGCACATAATGTATTGTCAATCTCATTTAAAATACTTGTGTTTTTTAAGAGTGGTAAGGTTTCTTCTTCTTCCCAAATGATTCCATATGATTTATTAAAATAGGATGCAAGCTTTACTGTGCTCAAATCTTTTATACTTGAATTTTCTACCGGTGAAATGTCAAAATGAACTAAGCCTGCCATTTGGAACAATCGACTTAACTCCTGCTGTGTGGCCTGTCTTACCGTCGAACCAACACGTATCCAGTATTTTCCATCATTGAGTGTTTGGTATGGCTTATGTCTCCCTTTCGATACAGTAATTTTAAGTATTTCTTTATTATCAATTGATTCATACTCTATAAGCGGACTGATAGAGGGGTTTATATTATTTCTTGCTATGTTAGCAGCCCATTCATCCCATTTTCTTTCTAGTGTTAATCCGGATACCGACCCGTCATCATTAACACCCACATAGATTGTGCCCCCGTAGGTATTTGAGAAAGCTGTCATTTCCCTAGCGAGTGAATCAGGATGTACCTGTTCTGTTTTATATTCAATACTGATATTTTCACCAGCCAGCTTTTCCATATAAGTCTCCTAAAACAAAGAGCACGCGGCTTACTTAATACTAGTCAAGGCTTTTTTGTACACTTCAACATAGCGCTTTGCAGATACATCCCAGCCGAACTGTTTTTTCATTCCCCGCAGACGCATAGAGTGTATGTGATCTTTTTTGTTGTACCAGGCAAATACCGCCCAGCCCACTGTGTCATAAATACTCTGGGGTGTAAGGTTATCCAAAATGAAGCCGGTACCCTCGCCTGTCTGTTCATTATAGTTTTCGACAGTGTCGGCCAGTCCTCCTGTTTTCCGGACAATGGGGAGTGTGCCGTATAAAAGTGAATACATTTGATTAAGCCCGCATGGTTCATAGCGTGAGGGCATTAAAAAGAAATCGCTTCCTGCTTCTATGAGATGGCTTAAACTTTCATCGTAGCCTACATAGGCTTTAAAATTCGGTAATGAGTTTTGGAGTGACTTAAGCTCATCTTCGCACCATTTTTCACCTGCTCCTAAAACCACCATCTGTATTTTCATATCTTTACATATGCTGTATACACTGCCGTAGGTTGGAGCAAATAATTCTGCCACCCCTTTTTGATCGGCAAGACGCGTAACAATGCCTATGACAGGAACATCGGGATCTGTGAGCAGCCCCATCCTTTCCTGAAGTGCCTTTTTATTATCAGCTTTTTTTTCTATATCTTTGTGGCTGTACTTTACCGGAATGTAGGTGTCTTTTGAGGGGTTCCAGTAATCGGTGTCTACTCCGTTGAGTATTCCTTCAAGTGAATCGCTTCTATGCCGCAAAACACCGTCCATGCGGAAGCCGTATTCACTCATTTGAATTTCTTTTGAATAGGTCGGGGACACTGTGGTTAAATAATCAGAAGATACAAGGCCTGCTTTTAAGAAATTCATTCTGTCCCAGTCTTCAAACCCGGCGGAGTAAAAATGGCTCCAGTCAATACCGGTGGAAGGATAATTATGTTTTCCGTATACACCCTGATACCCTAAATTATGAATGGTAAAGACGCTCGCAGTTTTTGCAAATTGCTCACGGCGCTCATTATACTTTAATATAACCGGAGCAAGGGCTGCAGACCAGTCATGAGCATGGATGATGTCGGGGTACCAGTTAATTTTTCTGCAAAGCTGAAAGGCTCCCTGACAGAGAATTGAAAACCTCTGAGGATTGTCTGCAAAGTCGGTTTCAAATGGAGTTCCGTATATACCGTCGCGCCCAAAGCTGTGTTCGTGATCTATGAAATAAAATGGAAGCCCCTCTTTCTTACCGGGAACCGGAAGATTCGTTGTATAGACAGCGGTCCATACTTCCTGATACCCGCACGGAACGCCCATTGGTCCTTCCATCAGCTCAAGTGTGTCGCGGGCTATTTTGTAGTAGCGGGGAATTACTACACGTACATCATGGCCCTCTTTGTGCAGGGCAACAGCAAGAGATGTAACGGCGTCTGCAAGTCCGCCTGTTTTTGCGAAAGGTACAGCTTCTGCTGATATCATTAAAATCTTCAATTTCGTCTCCAGTACCGCAGAACGCGCGGGTAAAATATTGTAAAACACTAGAACACAAGGTTAATTGTATAGCCAATTTGATTTCTGTCAACCGGGTATGATGAAAAAATAACAAGAGCACGCGGTTAGGAGAGAACCACAGGCACGGAACACACGGAGTAGAGAGAAAACCACGGAAAGAACGGGCGCTATGCGCGACACGGATGAGGCGTAAGCCGGCGTAACGCCGATACT
>Ga0116161_1004650_pt1 | contig 11417 bp, 10 predicted proteins | sample AD_JPNAS3_MetaG_FD_89877 | JGI IMG/M metagenome (GOLD analysis project Ga0116161, IMG submission 89877) | Active sludge microbial communities of municipal wastewater-treating anaerobic digesters from Japan - AD_JPNAS3_MetaG | ecosystem: Engineered > Bioreactor > Anaerobic > Digestate | place... | reverse complement strand
GTGCGGTCGGTGGAGCAGTCGTCGACGACGATGATCTCCTTATCGACCAGAATGGCAGCAACGCGGCGGATGACCTCAGCGACGCCGGCCTCTTCGTTGTACACGGGCACCAGAACCGAAAGCTTCATGCTCACCTCTCTCGTCGCTGCGGAGACCGGCCTGACCAGAGGCGCAGGACCGTGGCCACCGCCCGGGCGACCTCGCGGCGCGAGATCTTGGACGCACCGTGCTGGCGATTGGCAAACAGGATGGGCACCTCGCCCGTCTGAAAGCCGGCTTGCTGGACGCGGTAGAGCATCTCGATGAGAAAGGAATAGCCCTCCGAGAGCACCGTGTCGGGGCCGATGGTCTGCAAGACGACCCGCTGGTAGCAGCGGAAGCCGGCCGTGCAGTCGCTGGCCCTGAGCCCGAGCAAGACCTTGGCGAACAGGTTGGCGCCGCGGCTGAGGGCGATGCGTGGCAGCGTGCACCCCACGGCGCCACCGCCGCCGATGTAGCGCGAACCGATGACCAGGTGGCAATCGGCGGCCCGGCCCAGCATGGCCGGGATGTAGCGTGGGTGGTGCGAAAAGTCGGCATCCATGGTCAACACCAGCGGCGCGCCGCGCTCCAGCGCTCGGGCGAACCCGGCTCGGTAGGCTGTGCCCAGCCCCAGCTTGCCGGGCCGGTGGATGACCTCTACTTCGGGGTGCTTGGCGGCCAGTTGGTCGGCCAACTGGCCGGTGCCGTCGGGCGAGTTGTCGTCGACGACGATGACGCCCAGGCTCGCCCGCAGGCCCAGCAGTTGCTCGACCAGGGGCGGCAAGTTTTCGATCTCGTTGTAGGTCGGGACGATGACGACCGCCCGCACCGGCAAGGAGTTGGTGCGCTGTGTCACGTTGTTCTCCTGCGTGCCGTGATCTGCCCTATGATTTTGGCGTGGCTCGACAGGTCGCCCGTTCCCAACCCAAGGCGGCGAGAAGGCCAGGGCCAAATGAACGGCAAATCATAGCATGCTGGCTGCAGGCGGTCAAATCAGCGGTTTCAGGCCGGTGTTTCCTGCTCCTGGCGTTGGCGATAGGGGCACTCGGCAGCGAGGAGGATCTGCCGCACGTATTCGTGGCTGATGCGGTCGACGATCTGCTGCTTCTCGGCCTGTTCGGCCAGGCGGTGCAGAGTCCACTTGGTAAAATGGAGCCCCAGGTCGCGCGGCCGCTTTTGGGCCAGGGCCACGATGCGCCGCTTCTGCTCTTCGGTGAAGCGTGGCTTGGCGCCGCCCGAGCGCGTGCTGATCAGCCCCTGGCAGCCGCTCCGGTTGAAGCGGTGAATCCACTTGCGCAGGTTGGCAGGGTGTGCCTGCACCATGTCGCCGATCTCAGGGATACGATAGCCCTCGGTGGAAAGGAGGATGACGCGCGCTCGATGTCGGAGGTCCGCGTCGTTGCCCTCCAGCCAACACTGCAGTTGCGCCCGCTCGGCCGTGGAAAGCTCGCGAGTGTAGAGCACCATGGTTCCCGCCTCCCAGGGGTAGACCCGAAGTGGAATGGAAGACCGATCGTACACGGCCATTATAGTGGGGCAAGATGAAAAACAAATGAATAGCAGTATGATGTCGTCTTACAATTCATTCACAGTTGAAGAAATGGGGCGGATTCTCCTTGTCGGCCACCTGCAGTTGTGGCATAATCGGCGCGACAAACTCGGAGAAGGAGCGGTGCCATGGGCAAGCCCAGCGCTTTGTTCACAGACGACCTTCTCATCATCGCGAAAAAGTCCTTCGTAGGTGGCTGCTTTGGCTGCCTGGGCGCAGGCACGATGGGCATCGTCGTCTTTTTCGTTGTCTTTGTGATCTTTCCGACGCAGTTTGTTGCCCTCGTCAAGACGATCCAGCTGCCCATATTGCCGCAGCTTGCACCCGCGGTGACGGCCACCCCTGCCGCCGCGCAACTGCCGGCGATCGAGATCTGGATCAGCAGCGATGGTGCGTGCAGCTCGGCGCGCATCACGCAGCTCAAGCTGCCCATCCAGCAGCAGCTTTTTGTCTGCGCGCGCAACCCCCAGGGGGTCGAGGTCCGCTTCACCGTCCAGGTCACGCTGCCCAGCGGGCGCGTGTCGCCCGTCGGCGCCGACCTGGCGACCAAAGCGAGCGGCGAAGCCTTCTCCATCGGCATCTGGAGCGAGCTGCCCAGCGCGCCGGGCGTCTACCGGGTCGATGCGCTGATCGGCTCGACCATCGTTGGCAGCACGGTGCTCACGGTTGTTTCATAAACAGAGGGAGGGCCAGACACAGGTCTGGCCCTCCCTCCGAAAGCGCGGCGGATACTGGCCGATGGCAGCAGAGGTGGCTCGCACGCCGCCCCTGCTGCACTTCCGACGGAGAAGCGATCTAGCGCTCGTACTCGGTCACGCGCGTTTCCTGCACCTCAGCCCGCGTCTCTTCCTCGGGTGGAAAGTGGTACGCCACGCCGCTAGGCGCTTTGGCCTGCTGCGCCATCATCCCCGGCACCGGTTCGAGGGGCATGACCATCGCCAGGACGATGTAGGCCAGCAAGCCACTGCCTCCCCCGGCCAGCGTGGCCGCGGCGAACGCCAGGCGCACCAGCGTGGGGTCGATGCCAAAATACTGGGCGATGCCCCCAGCGACGCCCGCGACCATCCGCTCGTCACGCGAACGGTACAGCTTTTTCATGGTGCACTCCTCTTGAGGGGTGGTCTCCAGCGGAGTCTAGCACGGGGTGTGGGGCGGGTCAAGAGGGATGCGTCCCGCAGGCGCTCGGAATCCCGAACTTGTTCGGGTGGGGGACGCCCCAAGTTGGGGAGTCCGAGCCCGGAGTCCCGAACTTGTTCGGGTAGGGGACTCCCCAACAAGTTGGGGAGTCCGAGCCCGGTTCGGGTGGGGGACGCCCCAACAGTCCGAGCCCGGAGTCCCGAACTTGTTCGGGTGGGGGACGCCCCAAGTTGGGGAGTCCGAGCCCGGAGTCCCGAACTTGTTCGGGTAGGGGACTCCCCAACAAGTTGGGGAGTCCGAGCCCGGTTCGGGTGGGGAACGCCCCAACAAGTTGGGGAGTCCGAGCCCCAACTTGTTGGGGAGTCCGGGCTGGGGCTAGCGCCCGAGGTTGTAGAACGCCTGAGTGCCGGGGTAGAGCGCGGTATCGCCCAGTTGCTCCTCGATGCGCAGGAGCTGGTTGTACTTGGCCACGCGGTCGGTGCGTGCCGGCGCGCCGGTCTTGATCTGGCCGGTGTTGAGGGCCACCACCAGGTCGGCAATGGTCGTATCTTCCGTCTCGCCCGAACGGTGCGAGATGACGGCCGTCCAGCCGGCGCGCTGCGCTCTGGTGACGGCCGCCACGGCCTCGGTGAGCGTGCCGATCTGGTTGACCTTGGTCAGCAGCGAGTTGGCCGCGTGGAGCTCGATGGCGCGCGCCACGCGCTCGGGGTTGGTCACGAGCAGGTCGTCGCCGACGATCTGCACGCGGTCGCCGATGCGCTCGACCAGGCGCGTCCAGTGTTCCCAATCGTCCTCGGCCAGGCCGTCTTCGATGGAGATGATGGGGTACTTGGCCACCCAGTCGGCGTAGAACTCGATCATCTCATCGCCGCTGAGCGTGCGCCCCTCTTTGGCTAGGTGGTAGGAGCCATCCTTGTACAGCTCGGTGGCCGCCGGGTCGAGGGCGATAAAGATATCCTGCCCGGGCTTGAAGCCGGCCTGCTCGATGGCCCGCAGGATGACCTCCACCGCCTCGGCATTGGAGCCCAGCGAGGGGGCATAGCCGCCCTCATCGCCGACGTTGGTGTTGTAGCCACGCTCGGCCAGCACCTTCTTGAGCGTGTGGTAGACTTGAGCGCACCAGCGCAGCGCCTCCTCGAAGGTGCTCGCCCCGATCGGCATGATCATGAACTCTTGCAGGTCGGTCGAGTTGGCTGCGTGCTTGCCGCCGTTGAGGATGTTCATCATGGGCACGGGCAGTGTGCGCGCCGACACGCCGCCGAGGTAGCGGTAGAGCGGCAGGCCCACCGCGCCGGCAGCGGCATGGGCCACGGCCAGCGAGACGCCGAGGATGGCGTTGGCCCCCAGGGCGGCCTTGTTTGGGGTGCCGTCGAGGGCGATCATCAGCTCGTCGATACCCACCTGGTCGAGGGCATCCCACCCCATCAGTTCCTCGGCGATGCGCACGTTCACATTGTCGACCGCCTGCAGCACGCCCTTGCCTCCGTAGCGTGCCTGGTCGCCGTCGCGCAGCTCGATGGCCTCATGGGCGCCGGTCGAGGCCCCCGAGGGCACCGCGGCCCGGCCCACCGAGCCACCCGACAGATGAACCTCCACCTCCACGGTGGGGTTGCCTCGTGAGTCCAGGACTTGACGCGCGACGATATCCTCAATCAGGGTCATACACTCACTCCTTTACGTGATGCGTGATGCGTAAAACGTGATGCGTAATGCGTAACGTCGCCAGGAGCGGCACATGGTGGCCCTTCGCGAGGCCACGCATTACGCATCACGCATTACGCATCACGCATCACGTCGTACGTCCTAGCCCTTGCGTATGCCCATGTCGGCGTACAGCTCGCCAAAGTTCATGCTCGTCTCCAACAGGTGCTCGAAGCGCTGGATCTTTTTCGGCTGATGGAAGCGCGTGCGGCCGAAGAACTGCTCGATGATTTCGACGGTCGTCAGCGTGTCCTTACGCACGAGCATGATGGGCACGCCCACCTCTTCGGCCCGCCCCAGGATGATCGGGCTGGGGTGCAGGTTACCGGTGAGGATGAGCGCCTTGGTTGACGTTTCGAGGGCGGCGAGCTGGATATCGGGCCGGTCGCCGCCGGTGATGACCGCCTTGTTGGGCTTGCGCCGGAAGTAGCTGAGCGCCGAGTCGACGCTCATGGCGCCGACCATCAGGTGCTCCACCAGTTCGTCGATGCGTTCGCCGCAGCAGAGGATCTCGCCGCCCAGCACCTGCGCCAGCTCGCGCACACTGATGGAGAGCAGGAGGCGCTCCTGGGGCAGAACGGCATAGACCTTGACGCCGCGTTGCTGCAGGAAGGGCACCACCGCGCCCTCGACAAACTCGAGCTTGGGACGTGGCACGGCGTTGATCACGGCGCCGAGCATCGACTCGCCCAGCAGGGCCTTCGCCCCCAGGATGTCGTCGACCACGTGTGCCGTCGAGTACTTGACGATCACCAGTTCCTTGGCATCCAGCAGGCTCGAGACCTCATGGGGCGGCAGGCCAACCATGAACCCTTCGGTGAGGGTGGCGCCGCCCTCGAGGATCATGATATCCTTCTCATCGCCCACTTGACGGAAGGTGTCCTGGAGGTGTTGGGCAAAGTTGTTTCTTTCGCCGCGCAGGACCGCTTCGACATCGGCTGGATCCAGGCAGATCGGAGCGAGCGCCGTCAGCGGCTCGGCCAGGCCGAAGGTCCGCTTGACGAACTCGGCGTCCTCGTCGACGCATACCCCGCCGGAGCGCTTGGCACTGGTGCTGACGGGCTTCATGTAGCCGATGCGGAAGCCGTCGTGGATGAAACGCTTGCCCAGGCCCACACACAGCGCGCTCTTTCCCGAAAAGGTCTCCGGTGATGTGATGTACAGGGTAGCCATCTGCTCCTCCTTTAGAATGGAAAGCCCACGAATCGTACTAGGAGCTCAACACCAACCGCATGTCGACCGCTATCGCACCCGCGCCGGCTTCGCGGACCAGGAGCGGGTTGATATCCAACTCGACGATCTCGGGGAAATCGGTAACGAGTTGCGAGATGCGCTGGATGCAACCTACGATGGCATTGATATCGGAGGGGCGTTCGCCGCGCACGCCTTCCAACAGGTGGCGCGAGCGAATCTCGGCGACCATCTCGCGCGCCTCTTGTTCGGTGACCGGCGCGATGCGGAAGGTCACATCTTTCAGTACCTCAACATAGATGCCGCCCAGGCCAAACATGATCATTGGGCCGAACTGCGGGTCGCGGTTCATGCCGATGATGATCTCCTTGGCGCCGGTGACCATCTCCTGGATCTGCACGCCCCAAATCTGGGCGTCGGGCATGTAGCGCGTGGCCCGGTAGACCAGCAGGTCAAAGGAATCGCGCACATTGGCTGCCCCAGTGACCCCCACCCGGATGCCGCCGATGTCGGACTTGTGCAGGATATCGGGCGAGGCGATCTTCATCACCACAGGGTAGCCGATCTCCTCGGCGAATTGCACCGCCTCGTCGGGCGTCGCCGCCAACCTCGACCGTGGCACGCGCAGGCCATAGGCCTCGGCGATGTTGCGTGCCTCGGCGTCGCCCAGGGTGTTACGGCCATCTTCGCGGACCTTGGCCAGCGTCTCTCGCACCCGCTCGCGGTCCACCTCGAAGGGCTTGATCTCGGGCAGTGGGCGATCGAGCCAGGCGCGATAGTCGTACATAGCCTTGAGAGCGCCGGCGGCGCGCTCGGGGAAGGGATAGTTGGGCACCCGCTCCTGGGTCAGGATGTCGATGCCGGCCGAGACTTTGGCCTCGCCCATGAAGCAGCCCACGACAGGCTTGTCGTACATTTTGGAGAGGCGGCCGGTCTCTTGCGCCGTCTCGAGGATTTGGGTCATGACCTGGGGGGTGAGGATGACGATCAGGCCATCGACGTTGGGGTCCTTCAGGGCCGCCTCGATGGCGATGGCGTAACGATCGGCGCGGGCATCGCCCAGGACGTCGATGGGGTCATAGGTGTTGGCCGCCGCCGGCAGTTTGGACTGCAGGAACTCGACAGTCTCGGTACTCAGCGGGGCCAGCTTGAGCCCCGAGCCTTCCAACGCGTCGGTGGCCATGATGGCCGGGCCGCCGGCGTTGGTCACAATCGCAATGCGGTTGCCTCGCAGCAGCGGCTGGTAGGCAAAGCCGATGGCATAGTCAAAGAGCTCCTGGATCGATGCGGCGCGCAGCACGCCCGTCTGGCGGAAGGCGGCATCGTAGGCGCGGTTCGAGCCGGCCAGCGAGCCCGTGTGCGACGACACGGCGCGCGAGCCGGCCTCGGTATTGCCCGACTTGACGGCGATCACCGGCGTGCGCCGGGTCACCCGCCGGGCCACATCCATGAAGCGGCGGCCGTCGCGCAGGCCCTCGACGTAGGCGATCATGACCTTGGCGTTGGGGTTGCCGTCCCACGCCTCCATTAGGTCGACCTCGTCGACGTCCGACTTGTTGCCCAGCGAGACAAAGTACGAGAAACCGATGTTGTTGGCCAGCGACCAGTCGAGGATGGCGGTGCACAGCGCGCCCGATTGCGACATGAAAGCGATCTCGCCGCGCGGTGGGATGCCGACCGCGAAGGAGACGTCCATGGGCTGCACGGTGTCGATGATGCCCAGGCAGTTGGGCCCGACGATGCGGATGCCGTGCTCTTTGGCGATGGCGACGACCTGGCGCTCGAGCTTGACCCCTTCGAGACCGGCCTCTTTGAAGCCGGCCGAGATGATCACCGCCCCCTTGACGCCCTTCTGGCCGCACTGCTCCATGACGTCAGGCACGAACCTGGCGGGCACCACGATCACGGCGAGGTCGACCGGCCCCGGCACGTCGACGACGGTGGGGTAGCACTTGAGCCCCAGGATCTCATCGGCTTTGGGGTTGATGGGGTACACTTGGCCCGTGTAGCCGTACTGCAGCAGGTTGTTCAGCACGTCGTAGCCCAGCTTGCCGGGCTCGCGCCCCGCGCCTACGACCGCCACTGAACGCGGCGCAAAGAACATTTCCAGCATGGCGACTCTCCAGAGATGTGTAGGATGGTGGTACTGGCGACTATCTTACACCAACTGGACCGATTGGGCAAAAGCGTAAGTGAAATCCTTCACGAAAAAGGCTCGCCCACCACCCCACATCATCGTGCTGCCCCTGCGACGGCTCGCTATTGCACAGTGAACAGCATGCCACAGGCAGCCGGGCATGTCAAGTGTCAAACAAGAGGTATTACGGTGCTGCGGGCTCTTCCTCCGGCTCGATGATCTCGGCGATGGCCCGGTCGGGGCCCACTTCGCGGCTGCGCTCGAGGACGCGCTTGTAGGCCTCGAGCGCGTGTGCGGTGGCCTCGTCGTCCTGTCGCTGCGCCTCGTCGATCAGGTTGTCCATGATGCTGATGGCCTCGGCGCTCATCAGGTCGGGGTTGTGCTTGAGCACCTCGCGCGACTCGCCCCAGGTGGGCACCGCGATGAACTCTTGCAGGGCGCGCATCAGCGGCGGTAGCTCGTAAAAGGTGCGCAGCAACTCGTGGTATTCGCGCAGATAGTGCACTGCCTCCTTGGCGCCGGCCTGCTGGGCCTGTTGCGCCAGGCTGTCGAGGTACTCCAGGGCTGCCTGGTCGCGGGTCAGCTCGGGGTGCTCCGACAGCACGTGGTCCACCTTCTCGGGCGCATCGGCATCCAAGAGCTGCCAGACGGTGCCCTGCAGGGGTGTGGGCTGGCTGGGGCGCAGCGCGTCCATCTCGCGGTGCCGCGCCTCCAGGGTCTCGCGGGCCTGGCGCTCTGCCTCCTCGAACGCCTGGGCGATGCCGATCTCACGGCTGCGCTGCAGGATGGCCCGGTGTTCCTCCAAATAGTCGGCCACATCGTCACGGTTGGTCGATCGATAGTCGTTGATGTTCTCGGCCAGGAGCTGCTGCGCCTGGTTGCCGAGCAGGTCCTGGTGCTCCTCCACGATGCGGCGAGCCTCGTCCCAATCCTCCGAGTTCACGAATTGCTCCAGCGCCTTGGCCAACGTGTCCATGTTCATCTGTATCTCCTCGGCGTGCATGCTGTATGGTCGATCCGAACAGCAGCAGAGTGCTCATGATCGCGGCGCCCGCCACCACGCACAAAAGCGCCCACAAGGGGCTGCGCTGTTGGGCGCAGCGTTCTCAGAGCAGCGGGCTGCGATGTCGTGCCCCGCCAGGGATGCCGCGGCCGTTGCGGTGTGCGAGCCGCCTCTACTGCTCGATGGCGTGTCTGCGCTCTGCCGAGCAAAGGCTGGGCCACGGCCACAGGCCGAAACCTAACCCAAAATGCCCGATTTGCCCATTCAGGCGATGTATGTTATCATCGCCTCTTGTAGATTGGTAGTCAGGCTCTGCTCCGCGACGAACGCAACCGCCCGGGCCGACGCCCAGGCGGTTTTGTCGTTCATAAGGCAGGCATCCATCCTCTGAGCAGGTGGCTGCCTCGCAGCATGAGCCACAGCAGGCAAGTCTCAGAGGAAAGAAGGAGGACCCAGGTCGTGGCAGAGCGAATTATCGGAACGGTCAAGTGGTTCAACACCACCAAGGGCTATGGCTTCATCTCGCGCGAAGGCGGCAAGGACGTCTTTGTGCACTACTCAGCCATTGTCGGCGATGGGTTCCGCAACCTCGAGGAGGGTGAGCAGGTCGAGTTCGAGATCGAGGATACGCCCAGGGGTCCGCAGGCAGCGAACGTGACCAAACTGGCTGCTCAATAGAACAGAAGACACACAAACTCAAGCCCCGGCGACCCCGCCGGGGCTTTTCTTTGTCTGGGTCTGGAACCCTGCGAGGGCTCCGCGCTCGTGCAGGGGTGCCCGCTCCTCTACTGCCCGGCCTGCGTGGTGGCGTTGCGCCCGAGGATGACGCGGATATCCACATCGGCGCTGGGGTCGCTCTGCTGGCTGACCTGCGCGTCGCCGATGTTGAGCTGCGCCTTGAGTGAGTTCAGCGAGTAGCGCTTGTCGTTGTAGACGACGATGACGGTCTGCTCATAGTCGAAGCGGTCGGCATTGCCAAAGCGCACCACGTTGTAGCCGGCCGAGCGCAGGTCGCTGGCGACCTTGGAGGCCAACCCTGTCGTCGTCGTGCCGTTCTGCACCTCGATGCGCGCTGCTTCCTCGGCGAGCAGGTCGGGGTCGCCCAACGGCTGGTTGCTGGCTGGCTGGGTGGGCACGGGGAAGAGCTTGGCGACGAGCTCGCGGATCTGTTCGCGCTGCGGCAGCAGTACCTGCTCGCCCTGGGGCGTCGTCCAATCGGCGACCATATCTTCGTTGATGACGCCCGACTCGATGTTCTGGCGCTCCACCTGCTGTGCTGTCCGGGCAATCGACAGCATCTGGTTCACTGACAGATCGGTCTGCACGCTGTCGCCCAGGGTCTGCAGCAGACCCGGGATGCGGTTGAGCGGGAACTTTAGGCTGAGCACCTTGTCGCGCACGGCCAGGATGACCTGCTGTTGCCGGCGAGCGCGGTCGATGTCGTTGGTAGAGTGCCGCGTCCGCGCATACTGCAGCGCGCGTGCGCCGTCCATATGCTGGCGGCCGGGCTCGAACACGATGCGCATCGTGCCATAGTCGGGCGTGGGGTAGGCATCGTCGATGATCTGTTTGGCCACATCGATGTCTATGCCGTCGATGGCATCGACGGCCTCTTCAAAGGCACGAAAGTCGATCAGCACGTAATAGTCGACCGGCACGCCCAGGTTGTGCTGTACTGCTCGCTTGGCATAGTGGCCGCCGCCGCCGGGGTAGTCGTTGGTGTCGCCGTAGACGTAGGCCAAGTTGATGCGCTGCTGAATGCCATAGCCGGGCAAGGGCACCCACAGGTCCCGTGGGATAGAGAGCATGCTGGCCGTCCGGCTGACGGGGTCGAGGCTGAACAGGATGATGGTATCGGTGCGCCAGGGTCCCTTTTCGCCCTCGCGGCGGTCGACGCCGAGGAGGAGGACAGTGAGCCGGTCGGGCGGCAGTGGCTCGGGGTTGGGCTGGGGGTCATTCGGAGAGCCGGAATGTGATTGGCTGAGCGAGCCGCCCAGGAAGAAGGGCAGGTCGGCATAGGCGACGATATCGCGCACGCTGGTGTAGAACAGGTAGCCGAAGAAGAGGCCGCCCGTCACAAAGACGACCAAAAAGAGGCTCCACAGCAGTTGAGGACTACTGCTCGTGGAGCGCGCTTGTGGAGCCCGACGATGCCGTTCCCACATAGGGCGTCACATTCCCTCTTCGCGTGTTCTCTAGACTCCCGGCGGGATTATAGCACAGTGACCACGCGCGAGCAATTGCAGCCGGATGCGAGCGGGGTGGGGGTTGCCCCTCGCCTGAGCATCCCCCACCCCAATCTCAAAGGAGGAGAAGAAGGTGTTGGCAGCGTCAGAACGCAGAAAACCCAGGAGCCATGCGGCCCTGGGTCCGCTTCACTCCCCACAGCCTACGGGGTTAGCTGCCGGGTTCGGGTTGGGAGAGCAACCCTACCAGCCGTGACGGCCGGATTCACCCCCGTGCGCCAGAGGCGCACCTTGGTTCCCCCGCTTCTCTTTCGAGAACTCGGCTCTCTTATCTTGCTCCCATTGTAGCGCATTCTCTGCGTCTTGTCAAGGCTCCGCGTCCTATCATCCAGGGCCTTTTCAAAGTCACCGCCGGGTCCTGTCGTGCGGCTAATTGCGCGGGACGTTTTCACTCTGCTCGCCGGCAGGAGCCGCTGCGCGGAGTACAAGTCG
>Ga0116161_1004646_pt1 | contig 11421 bp, 8 predicted proteins | sample AD_JPNAS3_MetaG_FD_89877 | JGI IMG/M metagenome (GOLD analysis project Ga0116161, IMG submission 89877) | Active sludge microbial communities of municipal wastewater-treating anaerobic digesters from Japan - AD_JPNAS3_MetaG | ecosystem: Engineered > Bioreactor > Anaerobic > Digestate | place... | reverse complement strand
TCCCGGCAACTCCCGATAGCGCCCTCCAGGATTGCCCCCGGACCATGTTGCAGGGTGCCCTCTCGACCTTCTTTTAGCTCCAAATCCTGCACATCACCACGATCATCTCCCTGCCCCTGTCCCCGTCCCTGTCCCTGTCCCCGTCCCTGCACCCGTCCCTGCCCCCTGCAACACTCGCGCCCTCCAAATCGATAATTCATCATGTCTGCTGCGCCGGTTCAGCCAGCTTTTGTGTTCTTGCTTGCGGGCATCTGGTTAGCCGGTGCCTTAGGGTCAGTGCACGCCTTTGCTTTGGCTGCCTTTATCTTTACTTTAGCCTTGCTCATCAAACGCTCATGCATTTTTCACCTTGCGCCTTTTTTTGCGCTTGCAGCTGTTGGAATTCTTAGATTTGGCTTGGCCAGCCAGCCACCAACTTCGCTTCCGGACTGGATTCCTCTTGACGTGCCTGTTGTAGCAAACATCCAAATCCAAGAAATCGTAAAACGAAGTGATAAAGGAACAGTTGCAAGAGGGGCGTTGTTGGCCACTAAAGATGAAAACGGCACCTGGATCAAACTTTCACCGCCGTGCCTTGTCACCGTTCGTCACTCAGAGCTTATGCCGGTAATCAAAGATTCCGAGATTGTCGCTAGGGGAAAATTTCGCAGTTTCACAAAGACTTCTGATTCAGTAACAAGGGGATGGTTCTACCCAGTCCCGCCAACTACGTTTTCCATATCAAAGCTTGCGCACAGCATCACTGTTGGTAAACAACCAAAGACGGTTGGCTCGCAAATCGACCGGGGCCGCCTTGCGCTACAACTACGCCTTACATCTGCTTTAACCGGAGACGTTAAAGACTTGGTCATAGCTGTCTTACTTGGGGAAGGAGGTGGAATTGCACCAGAAGTTCGCCAAAGTTTGTCAGCCATAGGTACCGCCCACGTCCTCGCAGTGTCAGGCTTACACGTTGCAGCTGCAGCCTCTATAGTTGGTTTCCTGGTTTACACACTTTTCGGCCCAGTAATCGTTCGCTTGTTTCCAACGACCAACCTTACAAAAATAACCATGATTATCGCCGCAATAGCAGCCGGAGGGATGGCCACCTTGGCAGGCTGGTCCCCTTCAGCCACCAGAGCTGCAGTGATGTGCATGGCCGCAGCTTATGCCATCAGTCTGGGTCGCGGCCAGGCCCTTGCCTCTGTGATATGTATAGTCGCGATAATGGCTCTAATTCATGAACCGACAATCGCGTTTTCCCTGTCGTTTCTGATGTCATATGGGGCCGTCTTTTCCTTGGCTTTTCTGGTCCCACCCCTTCAAAAAATCTGTGGCAAAAGCAACCCCCTGAAACAGGCGTTAATAGCATCCCTGGCTGCAACAATAGGCACCTTGCCTGCGACAGTCCTTGCCTTTGGGGTAGCCGCCCCATTTGGCCCTTTCATTAATTTGCTGATTGTCCCAACTGCTGGAATTCTTTTGATGCCATGTGCACTATTTTTGGCCTTCACCGCGACAGTAGCCCCCTTCGCGCTTGAGCACGTCGCGCCTCCAGTGCAATGGGTTTTGGAATTCTGGCTTGGCAGTCAGCAGTGGCTTTCAATGGTTTTACCAAAAAATGCCTGGGCTTTTTCCCACCAAATAACCAGTATTTTGCCAATCGCAGCTTTTTTCATTGCCCTACGTCTGGCAATTTCAGATTTAAAAATCCCTATCATTGCCAGCCTTGCGTTTGCATGTATTCTGGTGCCATGGCCAAGGGCCCCTCAGGTTCCACCAAACCAAGTTGCAGTCACCTTCTTGGATGTCGGCAAGGGTGACGCAATGTTGGTCCACTGCGAAAACAACAAGACTTGGCTTTTGGATACAGCTCAGGAACTAGCGGCCTATAAAAAGTTGCTTCCAGAACTTCGTTCACAAGGCGTCACGAAACTTGAAGGCATAATCCTGACCCACGCAGACGAAGATCACGTGGGAGGCACTTTGGCAGTTGTAACCACAATCCCAGTCAATAAAATTGCGGCGCCCTGTGTTGCCATGGATGAAGAGCCATTAAAAGGCTTTTTAGAACGCGCTAGGCCACATGTAAACTCCATAACCTGTTTAAAACAAGGTGATAACGCCATCCCGGAATGTGGAAAAAGCACCAAGGTTTTATGGCCACCCCTCTACCCAAACTACAACCGAAACGCAGCGTCGTTAGTATTCAAATTAATAACCGAAGATCATACCGTTTTATTAACAGGAGACCTTGAAACTCCAATTGAAAAACTACTGATAGCAGACCAAGTCGACCTATCCGCCGAGTTTTTAAAGCTAGGTCACCATGGAAGCCCAGGGGCGTCATCAATTGAGTTTTTAAAAGCAGTCTCACCAAAACTAGCAATATCAACCGGCATTCCAGTGGCAGGCAAACCAGCCCTCTCGACCAAGCTTCAAGACCGCCTCTCCCAACTTGGAATCGAGGTGAAACGAACCTACGACCAAGGCTGGCTAAGGCTAGGCCCCTGGTGACCCTGTCCCTGCCCTGTCCCCGTCCCCGTCCCTGTCCCCGTCCCTGTCCCTGTCCCTGTCCCCGTCCCTGTCCCCGTCCCTGTCCCTGTCCCTGTCCCTGTCCCTGTCCCTGTCCCCGTCCCTGTCCCCGTCCCTGTCCCTGTCCCTGTCCCTGTCACCTTCCTTCACATTTTTTCCTGCCCACTGACAATTCTTGTCACTCACCATCGCGTTTTTTGTAAAAACAGGCCCTAGATTGTGGGCTCAAAACCCATAACACCCTTTATTCACAGTATTTTCACTTTGGCACGATGATTGCTTCTAAGAAGCGCCCGTTGGGCAGCGCCTAGTGGCCTGCCCGGTATGGGCTATCCACTTGGTCGGATGGCCAGGTGGAAAAAAGGTCACTTTTAGGAGGTCAAACATGCTAGCTCGTTTCCGCAAAATTGGTTTCAAGGGCTTCACCCTGGTCGAATTGATGGTCGTCGTTGCCATCCTCGGTATCTTGGCTGTCATTGCAGTACCTGCGTTCATCAAGTACATGCGCCGTGCCAAGACAACTGAGGCTATCGACGAGCTCGACAAAATCGTCAAGGGTGCTTCTTCGTACTACACCGCCCCACGTGTCACCAGTGTGGGCTCCAAGCTGTACTGCCAGTTCCCAGCCAGTCAGGGCTTGACCCCAGGTGACAACTGCTGCGATGCGTTGCTGGACGTCAATAGTGACGGCCGCTGCGACTCCGACTCCGAAGTATGGAACACCGCTCAGTGGTCTGCTCTGACCTTCCAGATGACTGACGAGCACTATTTCGTCTATCGTTTCGAGAACAACGGTAAGGACTTGAATGAGGCTCAAGCAACAGCATGGGCCCACGCAGACCTTGACTGCGACGGCGAGATGTCAACCTTCAAGCGCTTCCTGTATGGCGATCCCAATGCCCAATACGGTGAGTGCTCCTCCGTTGGCGCTTCCGCCATGTTCTTCGAGAACGAAACCGAATAATTCGTAGAATCGTTCACTAAACGCGGGGGCACCTTCGGGTGCCCTTTGCGTATCTACTTGTTTAAACAGAAGAAACCCGTCTCTAATATCTCAGATTCGTAATTGGTTCGTTGTTTTGGACCTGGAATTATTCGACTGTACTAAAGGCGCGTTCGAGGTCTGCTAGGAGATCGGATACATCTTCGAGGCCAATGGATAGACGGACGGCGCCTGGGTGAATGCCGGCCTTTTCCTGGGCGCATTGGTCCAGAGCCGAGTGGGTCATCAGCCCAGGAGCTTCAACCAGGGTCTTGGTCATCCCTAGGCTGACAGCCAGCGTAATGCTGTAGGCGTTGTCAGCTATGTGATTTATCAGTTGATGACAACGCTTGCTAGCCTGTTCATAATCCCCAGCAAGCTCGAAATAAATCATGCTACCTGGGAAAAAATCACCATTAGGGGTGGTCATCTGACGTTTAGCAATCTCTTTGCCTGGGTATGATTCAAGGCCGGGATAATTCACTTTGCCCACCAAGGGGTTGGATTCCAGGTACTGGGCAATCTTCATGGCCGAGGCAGCCTGCTGAGTCAGCCTGATTGGCATCGTTGGGATGCCGTAAACTTGGAAGTTCCAGGCACTTGAAGGAGGCAGCACGCCACCAAAGTCTTTGCGAATCAAGCGAACGGTAAGGTCCAGATCTTTGGGCCCAACAATCATCCCGCCCATATCGACCCCAAAGCCACCCACACCCTTAGTCAGACTGCATACAACTATGTCTGCACCAAGCTGTAACGGGCGCTGTCCCCAAAACGTATGAAAGGTGTTGTCAACAATCAGGCGCACCTTGCGTTCAGGCCCGACCTTGGCATTGTGCGCGTCGATGACCTTGCGAACTGCTGCAATATCAATACATTCCAACGTTGGATTAGCAGGTGTCTCAAGGTAGACAGCCGACGTGTTTTCATCCAAAGCGGCTCCAACAGCATCCAAGTCCGAGCAATTGACCAGTTTTGATGTAATGCCAAACCTAGGAAGCTGGTTAACCAAAAGGCTGTAAGTACAACCATACATAGTTGGGTGGGCGACTATATTGTCACCAGCCTTGGATACCGCCATCAATGACGCCGAAATGGCCGCCATACCACACGTAAAGGCGCAGGCAAAATCGCCGCCTTCAGCCTGGACATAGACCTCTTCCAACATGCCTGTGGAGGGCTCGGTCAGGCGGTCATAGATGTAAGTCGGTTTGGTGGCCCCCTGACCCCAAGGGGCGCCGAAGTCAATGAAGCCTTCTTTACCTCTGAGCACCGATGCCAATCTAAACGTGGTCGATGCGGTTTTCGGGGGAACAACATGGTAGTTGTAATCCCACTTCTCCGTTGAGTGCTTACCGTGAATCAATTTCGTTGGAGCTCGGTAGGCTTTAGAATCAGACACAAATCACCTCAGTTTCAAGACCGAGATCTAGTTTAGACCCGCAAAGTAGCAAGCGTCAATGACTTTTATCGTGGGTATGGACACCGCTAGATTTGTTAACGAGGATGGGCGTTTGGGACAGATTTGGCGGCTCTAGGCATGCCTTTTGGAAGGCTCATGGTGACTACGCTCTTGCCCCCTTCTCGGATGAAAGCAGGCGCTTCATTCGCACTGGGTCAGGCCTTATTTTGAAAGTCTGGGTCCGCAGCAATCTTATGGAGCCCGGTTGACGACCTTTTTGATCTAGCCTGATATTTCTTTTGTGAGTACATAAGACTGGTGCTTCTCTACTTTCATGCTCTTTTGAAAAAAACACTGCAAGCAAGGCTGCATCCAGGAGTTCCTCAAACGGCAGATCCTTTCTGGCGTTTTGCAAAATCACATGAGCCCCAGCCCCAGACTCCACTTGAAACCACAGATCGTCATCCTTGGCTGTTTCAAACAATAGCACCTGATTGTCCTGCTCGTCGGCAGCTACCAAAATAGGCAACCCAGACCTAGTTTCAAACCTTCGATGCCTCGCTTTTGGGCGTTCTACCTTTTTTACCCGCTCAGCCTCAAGGATTTTTTCACCTTGCTCGACCGCATTTGGCTGCCCCTCAAGCACGGCCCTCAGCGCCAGTTCAACTTTGGCGGCGTGCTCTAGCGCACTTTGCACATCTTGTCCTTGTTCCCTAAGCTGCTGATTTGTTCGCTTTATTCTTTCCAACAACTCGGCCAAGCCATTTCGCACCTCAACCGCCTTCAAAGCACTTGCCTCTTTGGCTTCGAGCTCCTTGTACGCGGCCTCAATTCTGGCGCTTAGATCGCCTTTTCCAGAGCCAGGCGCAAACCTAAAAGCCTCAGTGATCGCCTTTTCCCTGGCTAAAGGTTTTGTATAGCGACGCCCAATCTTCAAAAGCCGCTTTTTAGAATGAGAGGGCACCAACAGGCCAATAACCTCCTCATGTTCATCAGTTAAGAACAGATTCGGATGATGTCCAGAGCATTCAAAAATCAGCTTGCGGTCATAGGAATCGTTTGAAAAACGCATTATGACCACCCTGTCTCCAAAGGCGGTTTTTATCTCTTTAAGGCGCATCTCCTTTAATTCACGAAACATCTTGCCTTCAAAGGCGTACCCTGTTGGCCCTTTTGCCGCGGGCGGCCTCGATTTGGTGAAGTGGATTCGCGACAGGCGCAATGACGCAGAAAAGCGGATATTTTTTATGCCGTTAGCAGTCTGCAACGCCATGATTCCATTGAACTCATCAAGCTGCCTGAAATCCAGGAAGGTGGAGTCAATCAAAACCTTTTGCATGTCCGCCACGACCGCTTCAAGTTCAGTAAGATTTAAAGTCATTCAAGGTCCTAAAAAAAACTGTTTTAAATGTATCATGTACCGGTGCCAAGGTGTTGAGAATTAGATTGGCCATTTGTGTGACTTTGGAGTTATGTGATGAAGAAATCGCTTTTGCTCTTTTTCATTTTGATTATTGCTAGTTGCGGTGGAACAACAACGCCTGCGGACTCGACGACTGGTGACACAGCGACTGAGCAGGATTCTCAAGATGTGAAAGACAGACAGCCGACTGTAGTAGAAGGCAATTTCCGCCTGATTTTAGAGCGTCGCCAGACCTTGGACCAACAAAAGGCGTCGCTTGAGATGATCGATCCAAAGATTCCCGAGTGGCAAGCCCAGAATTTCATTGATAAAACGACGGACTCAGGTGAAGCGCATTTACAAGAGTCTGATTTGACAATCAACGGTAAGCCCAAGGTAATAATCGCAGGTGAAGGTGGGGTAAATGAAAATATTGATTGTCGCCAGGGCTGCTATGTGGACGAGAGTTTAAGCTGGCTGGGTGTAATTGAGGATGAGGAAGGTGGGCGGACTAGGCTTTCGTTTGGAAGGCTTGAAAAGGATTTGACCTTTGTTTCCTTGCTGGTTGAGTCTAATGTGACAAGCCTTGGTTTTTATGGGCAAAAGTTACTGGTCTCGAAGATGGATCCAGAGTGTGAGTATGACCAGGGGTTGGACAGGGCCTGCTGGTACATTATGGAACTGGAACTTGGCGGTAACGAGTTGGAATTTAAACAACTTTTCCGCTTTCCAGCTAGAAATCACGTTGGATTGACTGGCTACACCGGAGGTTTCAGCGCCAGTCCTGACGGTAAGGTAATCGTGCTGTTGGATCCAAAAGGTGAGTTTTTAAACTTGTGGGTCTTCAAAGATGGGAAGCTTTCACCACTTGGCAGCCCAATCTGTGGTTCGCGTTTGGACAGTTATGGGCACTGTAGTTCTGAGCCTGGGCGCTTTACTGGGCGCGAGCCTTTGGTTGTTGCCGATGATAAGGCAGTGATGGCAACTGTTGAAAATGACAAGGCTTTGACCTTTTTTACTTATGATCTTAACAGCAAGGATTTAAGTGCAGAGCCATTTAGGGCAATAATCAGTGAAGTCAGTGGAGATGACACCTTTTTTAGAGAAGCGGCCTGCTATAACGCACACTCAGCGCCATGGACCGAGGTCTTTAAAACGATGTGGATCGCCGGGGACGAAGTGGTGTTTACGGCCAAGCGAAAGTGCGGAAAGCTGCAAAAAACTTCGACTCAGATCCTGGCTGTGGGTCTGGACGCGTTGGTCGCCGGTGGAAATCAGACGGCAGCATTGCGCAATATCACGAACTTTCCAACAGGGGACATCCCAGCAAACGTCGATATAGCTGATGGTGGGCTTGCGATTAAGGACGACTATGTGGTGTTCATAGGGACCCCGGTGTTAAATTCTGATGGCATCCCTTTGCTTGATAACGATCAAGGTCAACAGTTTAATGATATCGAGACCTTCGTTACGCGACTGGATGGTTCGACAGACCCGGTGCAAGTATCGGCCGACATCAAAACCAGGACCTGGGCTCTAACAGTGGTGCAAGGCGCGAACTAGTGCTTTGCAGGATTGTCTTGTGGGGTGGTCAGAGCCATCAAAACATCTTTAAGTTTTTGAACAGAATTGACGGTTGTTTGCTTTTTCCTGCCGTCGAAAGCATCACGATGGTAGCCCTGGGCAAAAGCAGTTCTAATTGTGTGCCAACCTAGACTTTCGGGAACTGGGAAGTCTTTTGCGGGGTTATCCCCAACCATGGCGATCTGACTATGATCGACACCAAGATTTGCGAAGGCGACTTTGAACGGCTCAAAAGCTGGTTTTGGGAAGGGTTGACCATTGATATCGCCTGTAAAAACGGCCACATCAAAAAAGTGGTCAAGCCCCAAAGCTGACCATTTGGCCCTTTGAATTTTTGGGTCTCCGTCGGTAATTAAGGCAAGTTTGACGTCCCTGTTTTTTAAGGATTGAAGCAATTCAGGGATGTCTGGAAACGGCCTAACATTTGGTAAATGATAACGAAACGCCTGTACAAGCGCGGCGATCAGGTCTGGCTCAACCAAGATTCCCATCTCAGCCAGGCCTAGGTCAAAAATGCGCCAAGGCCCATGCTCATCATGTACCTTGCAAAAAGTTTCAAAGCCGTCTTTTCGCCCAAACCTAGCGTCCAAGACCGCCCCAGCCGCAGCAAGCCCCCCCAACACAAACTCAGACTCAGGGTACAAAGTATCATCCATATCAAAACAAACGGCCTTAACCACCAAACCACTCATCTCACTCCCCACCCCTGCCCCTGTCCCTGCCCCTGCCCCTGTCCCTGCCCCTGTCCCTGTCCCTGCCCCTGCCCCCACCATCCTCACCGCCTCCTCCACCGCCCCCCTAAACACTGCCTTGCTCCCTCTGTATACCACCGCCCCATCGACACTCCCCACCAAGGCAACATCCGCCATTTTTGCCTCGCCTGGCCCATTCACCTCGCATCCCATCACTGCTATTACCCGTGGATCATCAGGAAAAGCCTCTTCGATTAGCTTGGCATACTTTGCCACATCAATCCTTGACCGCCCACAGGTAGGACAAGCAATAACCCGCCCACCCTCAGGCCGCAGACCAAGACTTCGCAAGATATTCAGTCCAACTGGTATCTCAGCCAAAGGGTCCCCAGCCAAGGAAACCCTGATGGTATCACCAATCTTCTGCGCCAAAAGAGCGCCCAAAACAGCGGCCGACCTTACCGACCCTGAGCTAACAGTTCCAGCCTCGGTCAAACCGATATGTAATGGATATTCAAAGCGTTTTGAGGCCATGTGGTTTGCCTGAAGCGTCATAACTGGGGACGTCGCCTTGACTGATACCACTATGTCAAAGAAGCCAGCATCCTCGAATCGTTTAACCCAAACTTCAACAGCGTCACACAACTGCTTGGCAATAGGGTCTGGGTCCTTTGGATTGGGCAAAGAGCCAGAATTCGAGCCAATCCTCAAGGCTGTTCCATGGTCCAAAAGTGCCTTTGCGACCTCAGAAACCTCGACTTGGCCACGTAACGTACCGGGATTTAACCTGATTTTGTCTACATAAGGAGCGACCGCCAAAGCCACTTTATGGTCAAAATGAACATCTGCAACCAAGGGCAAGTCACCAAGGCGGCGCCTGACTTCCCTGGTGACAGCCACAGCATCCATGTTTGGCACCGTGATTCGCACTATTTCGCAGCCTGCATGTGCAAGCTTTAAGGCCTGATTGGTAGTGGCATCCGCATCAAGAGGGTCAGTATTGGTCATGCTTTGCAAGACCACCGGCGCCCCACCGCCGATCATAATTTTCCCAACTTTTACCTGACGTAAAGAGGCCATTAATCGCTCCGAATGCCCAGCAGGTCACCAATCATTGACGAAAGAACCGCCACCCCCAAATCCTTAAATCTATGGGATCGTTACCAATATCCGTGATTACCAGCTCTGAAACGGGTGGAAGATCAACCACACGATGCGGGATCGCCCCTGATTTCAGGGTCTGGCCAAATTGTGAGTTCCAGCCGAAAAACCAAACGATATGCCGCACTGATTTACCAATTGGAATCTCGATACTTGTCGGCAGGTCGCCTTCTTGCCACTGCCAAAACCCCTTACCTGACATGCACTGCGTCTTTAAGTGCTGGGAAAAACAGGCCTCAAGGCCATTGCCTGCCTTGCCGGTAGAATCGCTATCCATCAGCCATATGACTGGAAATTCAGGCAGGTGATACATGGCTTGACGATAACTAAACAGACCTTCTCTACAAACAATCAAAACTGAGTCTGGGTCTTTGTCAGCAAGTGCTTTCAGACCCTGTATCGTGCGCTCTTGATCGATTGTCTGACGTTGAAGGGCAGGCAGACTGTGGGGACCAACCGTGCTGGTCCACCATGGATGTGGGGAAATGAACAAAGCTGCCTGTCCAAGAGCTATCGCAAACACCAAGGCCCACCTAAGAAGAGGAGAATCCTTGTTGCCATCAGCTTCGGTGGTGCGATTTTGGGCGATTCTATCAACCACCACGGCTGAAAACAGTGCAAAAGCAGGAACGATCCCCAAAACATGGCCGGGTTTGGCGATAAACATCAAGCCAAACCACATGATTGGAGGGGTAATCCAAAGCCAAAACGTGGGCCAGTGTCCTTTAGTCTTGGCAGGAAATCGCAGTGACACCGGGAAAAGAATGATAGCGAGTGCGCCACTGACGGATAGGCCGGCCAAAAGATAGCGCCACATCCAATCCAGATTAGTTAAGACTCCGATTAAGGGAGCGCCCATCAAAGGTGAGTAAACCTTTCCATAAAGGTCAAAGAACTGGCCGCCGAATGCTGCCAGCAGCTTGTCCAGGCCGCCAACTAACAAGACCAACGGGATGGCCCATACTAAGATTCCGACAATTCCTGCGACACCTGCAACAGCAAACTTGGTAATCCACTTTGAAACTGATTGGCCCCAACAAGCGGCAATCAAGCGCCATAGTGCAAAGGGAAACAAAAACAAAGGTACTGACTGGCGAATTCCACCAGCAAGCCCCAAAAACCCAATAAAGGCCGCAAGTTTCAGCAACGAGCTGTCCCGCCGGATGGTCAAGCCAAACCAGATGACCAAAACCGCCGCCAATGATTCGGCCGAGTATGACTCGCCACTGATAGCGTGGCTCCAGGCCACAGGATTGGTGGCCAGAAAAATAGCGGCCATAATACCGACGCTTCTGCCAAACAAGCGCCATCCAAGCCCCAAAACAGCTGCAACCGCACCTGCGGCGCAAACCAAGCTACCCAGCAGCAATGACACATCAATGGAAAAACCAAGCCGAGAAATCAGCCAAGCAAGCGCCATTGGCCCAATATAACCGGGCGCATGAGGCTGATGCAGGTCAAGGTCAAAGTGATGCAGTCCAAGGGCGAACTGAATAGTATCCCAGCCAGAAATCTGGCCAGGCATAAAGATCCAATAAAGGACCCCCGCCCCAAAGAAAGCAACCAAAACAGCAATGTAAAAAGCCCGCCTATTCACCGCCGCAGAATATCAGAATTCCAGCCATTTTTGGAATTCCCAAAACCACCCCCAAATGATTACCTGCCCCTGCCCCCGCACCCCGCCCCT
>Ga0116161_1004643_pt1 | contig 11426 bp, 7 predicted proteins | sample AD_JPNAS3_MetaG_FD_89877 | JGI IMG/M metagenome (GOLD analysis project Ga0116161, IMG submission 89877) | Active sludge microbial communities of municipal wastewater-treating anaerobic digesters from Japan - AD_JPNAS3_MetaG | ecosystem: Engineered > Bioreactor > Anaerobic > Digestate | place... | reverse complement strand
TTGTCGCGCATGTGTCCCCCTCCCGCACTACATCAGGCAAGTGATCTTGCACTCGCTCCTGTTGGTCTGGAGCATGATAATGTTCTCCGGCGCCTCGTCCATGGTGATCCTCTTGGTCACAAGCGGCAGCACATCCATGCCGGCCGCCATGGAGCTGATGACCCTCGGGAAAGTGCCGTGGCCGGAGTGGCCCTGCGACCCGGCGACCCTGGCGCGCCTAACCTGGAAGACCTCTCCGGTGAGCGGGATCTTCGCGTCCGCGCGGGCCACGATGGACACTACCGCATCTATGGTCTTGCCTTCCCAGATCACCTGCTCAATGCCTGGCCAAACCGCTGCAGGCAGGCCTGTCGCCTCAAGGAACAGACGGGCGCCCACTCCCCGGGTTATATCGAGCACCGCTTGGGCGAAGTCCTCCTTCAGGGGATTGATCACGAAATCGGCGCCCATCTTGCGTCCGAGCTCGGCGCGGTTCTGAGCAGGCTCCGACAGAATGACCCTGGCTGCCCCGGCGCGCTTCAATACGGCCACCGCAGCCAGCCCAATCGGGCCGCCGCCGCAGACGACCACGTTGTCGCCAGGGCGAATCCCGCCTGCGGTATCGATGACCGCGGTGTAAGCGACTGACGTGGGCTCCACAAGAGCGCCCGCCACAAAGGCGTCGTCGCCGGGGTATTTCTCTTTGAGCTCCTCGATGCTCCATAGATATCTGGCATCCACAACGATGTACTCGGCGAATGCGCCGTCGCAGCTGAAGCCCAGTTCATGCAGGGCTTCGCACTGGTTGGGGTAGCCATCGGCGCATGGGCGACACGATCCGCACCAGAGCATCTCCTCTGAGCAGACCGCTTCGCCAGGCTCATACGGCTTGCGCGTACGCTTGTTGATAGCCTTTGGACCGGCCTCCACAACCTCTCCTGCAAATTCGTGACCGAGCGTCGCCGGGAATGCAGTGAGACCCGGATAGAAGATGTAGCCGTCCTCGTCGGCCTGTGCCATATGGACATCGCTGCCGCAGATGCCAACGGCCCTGACCCGGATAAGCACCTCAGTGGGACCGGGCGTAGGAATGGGTTTCTCTTCAACCTGAATCCTGGGGTTACGCCACACTCTGCTGCCTAGATAAGTAAGCTTACCGTCGATGTCCTTCGACCCCAGCTTGAAGTCGGGCCTGGGCTGCCAATCCGCGTGGAGCACTACCGCTTTCACTGAGAGCCCCCCCTATGTATTTCTGAATCGAAGTCGCGAGGTCCGAGATAGTCGCCGCAGGTACGCCGTATCACCAGTTTCGGAGGAAGCACCACCTTTTGCGGATGGCGGTCGGCCGATGGGTCTCCAATCCGCTCCAGGAGCATCCGCGCCGCGATCGCCCCGATGTCGTACTTGGGCTGAGCCACGGTAGTAAGCTGCACCAAGTGCAGGCGGGCGAAGGAAATGTCGTCAAAGCCCACGACGGCAACATCGTCGGGCGCCTTGAGACCGCGCTCATATATGGCCTCCAGAGCCCCCAGAGCCATATAGTCGCTTCCTGCAAATACCGCCGTCATGCCTGTCTTTCTGTCGAGCAGTTGGTTCATCGCTCTGTACCCGCGGTCTTGCCTGAAGTCGCCGTCCGCGACAAGGTCGGGGTCAATGAGGATTCCAGCCCGCCTGAGCGCCTGGCAGTAGCCTTCATACCGATCGACGCTGGCGGAGACGCGCGTCGGGCCGGAAATGTGGGCTATTCGCCTGTGGCCCAGACCAATAAGGTGGTTCGTGGCTTGAAAGCCGCCGAGAACGCTATCTGCCACAACACTGTCGGCTGCCACGTCCAAAAGAGTGCGGCCGGCGAACACAAACGGCACCCGCCTGGCCTGGAGCATTGACACATCACTCTCGCCCATCTTGGCCGAGAGGAATATGACTCCGTCCACTCTCTTTTCCAACAGCAAGTCTATGTAGGCTTGTTCCTTTGTAGGCCTACCGTCGGTGTTGCAGAGTATGACATTGCTCTCGTAGTCAGCGGCCAGGTCCTCCACGCCCCTTGACACCTCGGCGTGGAAAGGGTTGGTGATGTCCGACATGATCAGGCCGATGGTCCCCGTTCGGCTCGTGGAAAGCCCTCGTGCCAGCGCGTTGGGCCTGTAGTGCAGCTCCCTCATGGCATCGCCCACTGCGCCCTTAGCGCGATCGCTTACGTTCGGGTCGTTGTTCAGCACTCGCGAGACAGTGGATTTCGATACACCGGCCCGCCTCGCCACATCGCGAATTGTCGGTTCCACCAAAACCCTCCTTGATCAGCCATTCGGTGAAGTTGCGCAGACGGGTTCCCAGGCACGTGGGACCGGTCCCAGAGTCGTAGTTCAACTCATCTACGTGTATTCCTCCTTATACCAATCTTATCGTAATTTACCTCAAAGCCACGAATTGTGCCGTTCTTCGGTGTAGCGTGCCATTTTTCATCCCTTGCGCCGTGAACGTTGCTTGGGCTGTGGTAATCTGTCTGTTCTTATAGCAAGGATTCCCACGCCAAGCGCCTAATCGTACTGAAAGCGCGTCGCCGCGCATCACAGTGTCGAAGGGGTCATGACAGGTTATGGATGCTATGGGTGTACCATACAACGCACGCGCCTACATCGGCGTGTCTCTAGTCGACATACTCGTGGGCGCGGGCTTACCAGCGCCAAAGGCGCGCCATATCGTCTCGACGCTGATGATCGAGTCAGTGGCCGCCTTGGAGGAAGCTGCGGAAAACGGCACACTCAAAGCTCTCCTGGGCGGAAGGACGAACATGGACGATCATGTGCTGAGGTTCATCCGTCTGGGAAAGCGTATTGCGCCATCTACGCGGATCGCGGATCAGGCCGGGGCCGGAGTACCACTGGCGCACGCCGCCTGGGTGGGACGTATGGTTCTCTCAGCCCTCCGTGCTGTGCCCGGCGTGTTGTCCGCGGCCATGGCCGGGCAGGTTCGAAGGCAGTGCGAAATAGTCGACAGTCTGGACCTGGTCGTATCAACTGAGAATCCAGTGGGTCTTGCGCGGGCGCCCGTGGGCCTACCCGTAGCTCTGAGCGCAGCTACTGCCCCGGACATCCTGTGCGCCAACGCGCTGAGTATGGATATCCGGATTCACGTGACCACGCCTCGGGGTTTCGCGGGCTGTCTTCTCGACGCCACAGGCTCCGCCTGCCATGGCCATCGTCTGGCCAAGCTTGCGGCAGAGAGAGGGCTTCTCCTCGACCGTGGAGCGCTAGTCCACGCCATCACAGGTCGGCAGATTCTGCTGGGGGACGAGGCTGAGATCTACGCTCAGCTTGGCCTGCCGTTCATCCCTCCTGAATACAGGGTAGGAGGCGATGAGGTCGAGGAAGCGCTCGCCGGTACTCTCCTCCGGCCCGTGGCGCATGAAGACATGCAGGGGGACCTGCATCTGCACACCGACTGGAGTGACGGGCTTGATACCGTCGAGGATATAGTTGCTGAGGCCGCGCGCAGGGGCTACAGCTACGTCGCCGTTTCAGATCACACGGCCTACCACGTAGCAGCACACGGGCTTTCGGCTGAGCGACTGCCGGCCCAATGGGAAGCCATCGACAGACTGCAAAGACGTTATCCTTCCATCGCCATACTAGAAGGCGCAGAGGTTGATATCCTGCCCGACGGGACACTCGATATCGCCGACGATGTACTGCGGAAGGCCGACATCGTTCTGGCCTCGGTACACAGGCATGCAGACATGGAGCCGCGCATGCTGACCCGACGCCTGATCCGGGCAATGGAGAACCCACACGTCGATGTGCTAGCCCATCCTACCGGCAGGAGCGTCGGCAAATCCGATTACCGAGTGGACGTGGAGGAGCTGCTGTGTGCAGCCGCGAGGCTGGGAGTGGCCCTTGAGATCAACTGCGCGCCGAATCGGCTCGACCTCGATGAAGAGTCGGTGAGGCGCTGCGTCGACTTGGGCATCGCGCTCGCCATAGGCAGCGATGCCCACAGCGTGGGCGAAATGGACCAGTTCAGCCTGGGAGTAGGAGTCGCCCAGCGGGCCAGATGCACGAGCCATAATATACTCAACGCCAGATCACCCCGGGAGCTTCGAGCCTGGCTGGATTGGCATCGAAACCACTGAGACTGGAGGTGGTCGCCGGTACGGAATCATGATCTCGGAACCCGGTACAGAACCGACTCTGTGTTCAGTATCGATAACACACAAAGGGGGCAAATCGTATGACACGGCAGATGGTGCGGGCGTTCGCGCTTCTGGCGCTCTTGCTAATACTGTCGGCTGCCACCGTTGCGGCCCCGGCAAGGGTTCTTCACCTCTTGACGGCGCTGGATCCAAATGAGGCGAAGATCTACATAGCAGCTTTCGAAAGATCCACTGGGGTCAAGGTCGAATGGGTGAGAATGTCCGCAGGCGAGTGCCTCGCAAGACTCAGGGCGGAATCCAGAAATCCGCAGTTCAGTATGTGGTTCGGAGGGCCCAGCGCCGAGTACGTCCCTGCGAGTCAGGCCGGTGTTCTTGAATCCTTCAGGCCCGAGGGCAGCGATTTCCTCAGCCCTCAGCAGAGGGATGCCAGCTGGAACTGGGTGGGCTTCTATTTCGGCGCACTCGGTTTTGCATGTAACACCGATTGGTTCGCGAAGAACAATGTTCCCTTCCCCGCCTCCTGGCAGGATCTCCTGAAGCCTCAGCTCAAGGGAGAGATTTCGTTTGCCTATCCATACACGTCCGGTACAGCCTACACCCTGCTGGCCACGATGGCGCAGTTGCTGGGTGAGGAGAAGGGCCTGGACTACATGAAGAGACTGGACGCGAACGTGCACCACTACAACACGTCCGGGTCAGCGTGCGTGACCCAGGCAGGGCTGGGCGAGATTGCAGTGGGCATCGCCTTTTCCCATGACGTCATGGCCAAAGGGACGGCCAAGGGATACCCGGTGAAGCTGACCTTTCCGTCTGAGGGGACCGGGTACGAAATCGGCGCCATGGCTGTAGTGCGGGGAGGGCCCGAGCCCGACCTCGCAAAGCAGTTCATCACGTGGGCGCTGTCGACCGAGTGTCAGGACCTCATGCAGGAATGGTTCCGAATCCCGCTCAATCCCAGGGCCAAGGTGGCGCCGGGCGCCGTCGGCCCGGACCAAGTCAAGCTGATACCGTACGACGACGTGTGGGCAGGCCAGAACCAGGCGAGGCTGATCGACAAATGGCGCGAGATGACCAATAAGTGAGCCAATACGATGTCGGCGTCGGGGCGGGCTGCTTGGGCCCCGCCCCCGGCGCTCAGCGGCAAGCGAGGTGAGGCCAGTGGCAACTGCGCAGACCGCAGCAGGACGTTCCCGCACTCGGCGGGCGCCGTTGATCGTGCGCGAGCCAGCGGTCGGGATCACGATTATCCTCATTGCCTCCGCACTTGCAGTGTTTGTGATGTACCCTCTCTACATGGTATTGCGCACCAGTCTCACAACAGATGGGCAACTGAGCCTCGCGATCTTCCGCAGTCTGCTTTCAAAGAGCTACAACAGAAGGCCTCTTGCGAACAGCCTCAAGCTGGGGCTGGTCGTGTCGGCCGCGGGTACGGCAGCAGGCTTCATATTCGCCTACTCAACCACACGGGTGGATGTGCCCCTAAGGGGGTTTTTCAAGCTAGTGGCGATGTTTCCCATGATATCGCCGCCGCTCATAATGTCGCTTGCAGCCATACTCCTCTTCGGAAACAACGGGCTCATCACCAGGCAGGTCCTTCGAGGAGCGGTGGACTTCAAGATATATGGATTCCGGGGATTGGCCCTAGTCGAAACGCTAGCCTACTTCCCCACCGCCTATTTGGTGCTCTCCGGAGTCTTGCAGGCGATGGACCCATCCATTGAGGATGCAGCGTTGGACCTAGGCGCATCGTGGCGGCAGATGTTTCGCACGGTTACACTGCCCCTTGCAATCCCCGGTCTTGCCAGCGCGCTCCTGCTCATATTCATAGAATCGCTGGCGGATTTCGGCAACCCCATAATCCTGGCGGGAAACTACACTGTGTTGGCTACCCAGGCTTATCTCCGAATAACGGGGCTGTATGATCTGTCGGGCGGCGCAGCGCTTGCCGTGATACTCCTGATCCCCTCGCTCATCGCCTTCTTCCTGCAGAAATACTGGGTCGGGCGAAGATCATACGTAACCGTCACGGGGAAACCCTCCGCGGCAAGAACCAGACGGGACGAGCCATGGCTGAGGTGGTGCGCGTTCACACTCTGCCTCATCCTGACCGGAATGATTCTGCTGCTCTACGGGACTGTGTTCATAGGCTCGTTCGTCACCTTGTGGGGGGCCAACTACAAGCTCACACTCGCCAACTACAACCACGTGTTCAAAGTGGGATGGCACCACATAAGGGACACGATCATCCTGTCCACAGTGTCCACGCCGATCACAGGCATACTGGGCATGGTCATCGCATTTCTGGTCGTACGGAAGCAGTTTCCAGGGCGGCGAGCGCTGGAACTTGCGTCTATGCTCACGTTCGCCATACCCGGCACCGTGGTGGGAATCGGCTACATCCTCGCGTTCAACCAGCCTCCACTTGTACTCACCGGGACAGCCGCTATAATCATAATTCTTTTCGTCTTCCGCAATATGCCCACCGGCATTCAGTCGGGCATAGCGGCTTTGCAGCAGATAGACCAGTCGATCGAAGAGGCCTCGTGCGACCTTGGCGCCGACTCCGCCACGACTTTCAGGAAGATCACCCTCCCGCTCATGGCGCCGGCGTTCTTTTCGGGGCTGGTTTACAGTTTCGTGAAATGTGTGACTGCAATCAGCGCAATTGTCTTTGTGGTGTCGGCGCGGTGGAAGCTTATCACGGTGGCAGTGATGGGTTCGGTCGAAAACAGCGACCTAGCTCAGGCAGCTGCATTCTGCGTGGTAATCATCGTAATAATCCTGGCGGCGATCGGCATCATAAACCTCCTGGTGTATCCTCCCTGGACGGCCAGGGCGTTGAGAAGAGCAGCAACTCGGGGCACGGCCGGACCACCCGGCGCCATTCCTCCCAGTGCTGTAGGAGGGCAGTAACCATGAATCACTACAGTGTAGAGCTGCAGAGTGTCTCAAAAGTCTTCGAGCATGCAGGCGCACGCTGGGAAAGGGTGGTGGCAGTGGACGATGTCTCAATACAGCTGCGCAAGGGGGAGCTCCTCACTCTTCTCGGGCCGTCCGGATGCGGCAAAACCACCACTCTCAGAATGATCGGAGGCTTTGAGATTCCCACGCGCGGCGACGTCCTTCTGGAGGGCAAGGTCATTACCAACCTTCCGCCGAACCGTCGCGACACGGCAATGGTATTTCAAAGCTACGCGCTCTTCCCGCACATGACGGTATTCGAGAACGTAGCCTACGGGCTGCGCATGCGCAAGATGGGCGCAGGCGAGATTGAAGACAGAGTCGGGCGCGCCCTGACCCTTGTAGGTCTGGACGGCATGGAGCGCAGGCCTCCGGGAGCTCTCTCCGGCGGGCAACAGCAACGCGTGGCCCTGGCGCGAGCGCTCGTGGTAGAGCCCAAGGTACTTCTGCTCGATGAACCGCTCTCCAATCTCGACGCCAAGCTAAGGGCACAGATGCGCATCGAGATCCGGAAGATACAACAGTCGCTGGGCATCACAAGCGTGTATGTCACCCACGACCAGGAAGAGGCAATGGGCCTATCTGACTGGGTGGCTGTGATGAACAGCGGCCATATCGAACAGATCGGAACGCCGATGCAAGCATATGCTCGCCCCGCCACCAGGTTCGTCGCCGACTTCATGGGCAAGAAGACTTCATTCCTGCCCGGCGTCGTAGTCGGCGCGGACGCTAACGAAACCGTGGTAAGCGTGTTTGACGCAGTACTCCCATTTAGAGCAGTCCCCGGCATGCTCGCGGGTCGGAACGTTGAACTCGTGGTGCGTCCCGAGAATGTGGAAGTAGTGGCGTCCGGGCAGGGAGGTTTCCCCGGGCGCGTTGTGCATGCAGCGTACCTCGGCTCGCAGATAACCTATGAAATCGTAGTGTGTGGATTCACGATCACTGCCGAAGTGCCTAACCCCGAAGAGCGGGAGATCTTCACGCGCGGAAACCACGTGGGGGTGGTCCTGAGGACTCGGAGCATTCACCTGCTTCCGCAGTAAGGCATCTACACGTAAGCAACCCAGCAGTGAACGTTTGGAATTAGGCATGCAGAGGTGGGCTGCGAAGTGGATGGGAAAATCTAGGTGTCGATATTATAGACGCTTTTTCGGCGATGTGTCGATTTCATCGACAATGGCTGCTGCATAATCGACTGTATGAGCGTATAAGGTGCGCGGGTCGAAATTGATGTAACACATATACCCATTTCGGCTTACTAGAATCGGAAATGCCTAGCATTATGTCCCATGTCTTAGCCATTAACCACCGCTTTCAACCGTTGCAGTCATCCGAACCTTCTGCCGTTCGTCATTATACGGCTATACGTCGTGTTATGCACCAACCATTGTCCAGATTCTCGACACATCGGGGAAAATGCGTCGATTATGTCGACACATCCCGCAAAAGACCAGGCAGGCAGGCCTTTCGCCGCAAACGAGCAGCGTACGGGATGTTCACTGTCGGATTGTCTGCCCATACATGGGTGAAAGGGGGAAATGAGAGAGCTAGGCGGTCGACGCGGATACACGAAACCTGAATACCTGTCTGCCTGGCCTTTTACGACGCGTTCATATCATGAGCGGGTTTTCGCGGATGCTGAGTGTTAACGCCGCAGTTCCATCGGTGGGCGCCGCCCGGGAGCCGAACAAGGGGTTCCGAATGCAGGGTAATGCCCGAATACGCCGAATGAAGACCTGAGGCGGTGTGATTATGTCCCACTACAAACTGCTCGTAACGGATATCGACGGCACTTTGGTAGACTCCCGGCAAGAGATCCCCGAGGCAAACCGTCAGGCTGTGCAAAGACTCCTGGCCACAGGCGCTCTGTTTACATTCGCAACTGGCAGGATCGAAGAGTCGACGATTCCCTATGCCCGCGACCTCAAGATAAATGCTCCCGCAATACTGTACAACGGGGCGAAGATCGTCGATTTTGAGCGGGGTGAAACGCTCTTCGAGCGAAGCCTGCCCATGGATCAAGCCATCGCAGCTCTCGAGATCGCATCCGGGTTTGATGTCAAAACACACGTATACATAGACGGCAAAGTGTACGTAGCGAGGATCGACTCTGTAGTCAGAGACTTCGCTAGGAAAGATGGTGTAGACTGTACCGAAACAGGCGACCTAGTGGCCTTTCTCAAAAGCGGACAGACTCATGTGCCACCCACTAAGTTCCTGATCATCGGCGAGTCCGAATCCCTCGGGACACTGCGCCGGCGAATACACGATGTGTTCCCCGAAGGGTCGCTGGTCAAATCTGATGCCTGCTATCTTGAACTACTTCCTCCGGGTGTGTCGAAGGGAGCTGCCCTCTCCGTCCTCTGCGAAATCCTGGGTCTGGACCCCGCCGATACTGTGGCTATAGGCGACAACATGAACGATGTCGAGATGATCCAGGCAGCCGGCATCGGCGTGGCAGTAGAGAACGCGCATCCGTATGCCAGGGAGCAGGCTGCGTTCGTAGCTCCGTCCAACGAGGAATGCGGCGTTGCAGCCGTCATAGGCCGTTTCTTTGGCATCTGATATAAGCTAGCCCAGCGTGTCCGCCGCCGGGTAGAGAAGGACAGTGGCTATCTGCTTTGCCCCCAACCGGATCCGAATTCTGCAACGGTCAGGCTCCCCCGCTGCATCGGAATTGGCAGCGGGATAGGGCCCGTGTTCGATCTGAAGGCCCTCGCACGGTGTCTCATCCAGCCTCGCCGTACCCGCGTTCGCCAGAGGCACTCTTGATGTCAGTATCGCATCTGCCTCATCCGAGGTCGGGTTGTGGAGCCTGACCACCAGAGCGTCACCGGCCTCAGCTTTCTTCACGGCGGTGATCAGCGCAGGGCCATCCGCAAGCTCCAGAAGGGACATATCATCCGAGATGTGGCCGGGATGAACAGATGCCGCAAAGCACACCGGAGGCGACAAGTACTGGCGGGCGATCTGTGCCGTGCGGCCCGCAACCCACGTACCTGAATGCGGTACGATCGCATACTCGAATACGTGATTTCCCTGGCACTGAGCTCCCGGAGTATGGACGGGGGGACCCGCGTGGCCGCGCCTTGTAGTGAGATCATCCCGCGACAGCCACTCCACGCAGCGAAGTAGCGTCACAGCCAGGACTACACTGCCGTCTCCATCGGTGAGGCATTCACACTCCGGCAACCCGCGCGTGACCACGGCCATCCCCGCCCGCCCATCACTTGCGTCCACGAAACCCTGGAAGGGCCATATAGGGGCGGGCGCCTGAAACCACTCCGGGCGCGGCTCAGGCGGCGCGACCTGTCGCCTCACCACATCGAACTGGGCTTGCGCGTGCACGCAGTCCGTCTTCACGCCCGTCGGGAAAAGCGCCCTCAACCTGTGGTCTCGCGCGGTGTTAACGATCTCTGTGCGGAAGGCAACGTAGGGCGAAGCCGACGTGAGGGTGACGTAGGTCACCATGTCCACTCTCGTGGTGTCGCGAAGCCGTCGTCGGCTGCCATGATCGGCCCCGACAGGAATCTCAAGCGGGATCTGTACCCGCAATGTCCCTACATGCGGTCCCGCGCGAACCACGCGCGCTGAGGCGCGCCCGCCTCCCGACAGTACGGGCGGGTCAAGCGCCGGGCAGTAGTCGTACTCGTCGCCGATGTCGCCTGAGTCTTCGAACACATTGAGCCCGCGGTATACTCGCCCGGTTCTCCTGTCACGAACGTCCACGGTCCCGCTGTCGGAAACCGACACCGACAACTGGTCATTTTCCAGCGTGCTATCGCTTACGCGCACTTGCAATGTATGCTGCTTGACCTGGGCGTGACCGCGCGGCGAGACGAAGTATACGCGGAACCCCATCGGAGGAAGCGCCTCTGCAGGAAAGCACAAGTCCACGTGAGGCTCACCGCGCAACACCCGATCATGGAGGATCGCGGGCGGTCCCGACCGCGAGGCCTCGCACGGGTATTCCCCATTCGTCTGAGCATCCGCCAGGTATTCTCCATTCCAGTTCCGCACGGCGAAGCCCGAGCCTGCTTCGATACCTTCTCCGACAGGCACGCATGCTTCCACCACACAATCGCACGTCCACGGGTTTGGGTTGAAAACCAGGAGCGGGAGCGCCTCTGCGCCTGTGGATAGCACGACCGCGCGAGTATCAACCATCCGTGCAATCGACGCCATGCTCTCCGATGACACTGCGGCGGCAATATCCTGGACCTGTGCGTATCGCGCCTCCATCTCCATGGCGACTTGGTCTGTGGAACAGCCACAGATTGAGTCATGCGCCTGGTTGTGCAGGTATGGTTTCCACGCGGCGCGGAGTAGGCCGGTT
>Ga0116161_1004634_pt1 | contig 11440 bp, 5 predicted proteins | sample AD_JPNAS3_MetaG_FD_89877 | JGI IMG/M metagenome (GOLD analysis project Ga0116161, IMG submission 89877) | Active sludge microbial communities of municipal wastewater-treating anaerobic digesters from Japan - AD_JPNAS3_MetaG | ecosystem: Engineered > Bioreactor > Anaerobic > Digestate | place... | reverse complement strand
GCATACAACGCAATTAATGAATATTTAAACTACTTCCGGGGGAAAACACAGGACAGTATCCTTGAAAACCTTTGGTATGGTGACGGAGCTATGACAAACAGAAAAGCTTTGCGGGTTGCATTAGATATGGCGAAGGCAGCGGCTTAGCTTATTGTATTTTTTTGACAAATACAATACACATAGACCCCATTACGGGCTTAGCTACAGAACACCAGATGAAGTATACTATGGATGTTACCACATGTTAAGGATGCGGTATGAGCAGATAAACCACTTAAAAAATGCTGGAGACTGTCAGAAAAAGACTAAGCCAGCTCATTAATAATTTAATATGCGTTATTTGATTAGAAAAAGTTTTATTGAAGATGTCCCTACAAACAAAAGGGAACATGTACTAAAAAAATTAGAATATTTTACTTCCCAACTCAATGAAAATAAAAAAGATATAACTAACATTACCCCTGGGACCTTGGCTAGAAAAATTAAATCAATTGGCAACAAAAATTTATATAAATTCAGGATTAATCGTGGTGACAGGGTAATTTTCGGATATTATTACGATCTTCACAAGGAACATCGAGAGGGATACAATAATTGTATCGTTTTTCTTGCATATCGAAATCATGACGAACAAATCAGAACAGCAGAAAGAAGTCAATATAACAACATAGTTTTTGAGGAATATGATGAATCCAACGATTTGCTTGATATATCAATTAATAATGAATTCAGCGAGTGGAGTGAAGAGCAATTTCAAGATAATATATTTTATGATGTACAGGATTCAAGAAATGATGCGTATATCTCATCTCTCATTGAAAGTGGTTCAGAAGACTACTGGTATTATTTGAATGACGATCAAGCAAAATGTCTTAATATAAAACTTCCATTGTTTGTGTCGGGAAGTGCTGGAAGTGGCAAAACAACTTTAGGCCTTCACTGGTTAATTCAATTATGCAAGAAAGATTGTGATGGAACAAAAAGAGTGGCTTACTTCACTTACACCAATGGACTAAGAGATCATATTAAAAAACTTTTTGACAAATTCGCCCCCAAAGAGTTGCCCAATAAACCATATTTCTATACTTTTTCAGAGTATTGCCTAAAAGTACTATCTGTATCTGAATCACAAGTTATCAATTTCAAGAAATTTGAGAAAAAATGGCGATATCTTTTAAAAAGCATTCAATTTGATCCTATCGATATTTGGGCAGAAATTCGTGGTATCATTAAAGGTTATATGGGAATTAACGGATTTAGAAAGGAGGAATTTGATAAAGATCTCATAGAACAAAAAACATTTGATATCTTGTACAAAAATAAATTAATAGAAGGTCTTTCAAACAAAGATAGTGGCAGATTCTATAGGTGTCTTTGCTTAAATGAAATGGCGGATGATCGTATTATTTTAGAACACTTTCCTGAAAAAGAAATTGCTGACGCAGTCAGAATACTTAGAGATCTTTTAAGGACTTTCACGTACAGTTCCGACCGTATTCTTAAACGTTCCAAATACATCGATATTATTGAAGGCTATTCGATATTTAATAAAAGCGAGAGAACTGAAATTTATAATTTTGTTGACAAACATTATAAAAACTGGCTTAAGGAAGAAAACTACGATGAGAACGATCTTGCCTTAAAAGTAATAGAGAAAACCCAAAAAAACGAATTAGAAAAATTTGATGCGTTGATTTGTGACGAAATTCAGGATCTGAGTGAACTCCAGATATTTATGCTACGCAATCTAACAAAGGACAAAATGAGCGTTTTTTTCGCAGGTGATGTTCACCAAACAATAAATCCTACCTATTTTGATCCTGGAAGGTTAAGCAATTTGTTCTATAATCATAATAAAAAAAAGAGTGAATTAACGAGACAATTTCTTGCAAAGAACTATCGAAGTCAAGAAAAAATCGTAGATCTTGCTTCGACTCTTGCCGAATTTAGACAAAGAACAATAGGGAAATATGGCGATGAAGACGACTATCGAGAAGTTGCTATCCGAAAAGGAACCATACCAAAAATCCTTTCGTTTAACAACGATAACTATAAAAGACTATTTGAAGCTGCAGAACAAAGAGCATATGTTACGGTAGTTGTTGCGGATGAAGATGATAAAATAAATCTTAAAAAAGAATTTAACAAAGCGAATATATTTACTATTCAAGAAATGAAAGGTTTAGAAAGTCAATATATTGTTGTTTATAATATGATCTCAAAAAACATCTCTGCTTGGGCAGATATTATTAAAAATAACCCGGAAGTCAAAAGGAACACAAAATATAGATACTATTTCAACTTATTTTATGTAGCAATCACAAGAGCAATAGAACATCTTTGCTTCTTAGAAAAAGATAAAGAAAGTGAAGTTTTCTTTAATTACGCTGATTTTAAAAAACATTTTGAGACCGTCAATATATTTGATTCCGAAAAATTATGCTTAACAGAACAATCGAATAGAAAAGACTGGAAGGACCAAGGCAAATATTACGAAAAAAAAGAACTCTATAAAGATGCGATAAGGTGTTATAGAAACGCTTATGATGAGCAAGGAGAAAAACGATGCAAGGCAAAAGAATTAGCAAGCGAAGGAAATTATCTACAGGCAGGAGAAATTTTAGTTGAAATAAAAGAATTTAAATTGGCTTTAGACTATTTCAATAAATCACGCAATTACTTTCGACAATTAGAGGTAATCTTACATTATGATTACCTTAAAGATTATAAGGAAATTGATGAATATTTTAACGGCAAGACAAACAAAGATGTATTAAACATTTTTTTGGAAAGTGATGGAAAATGCTGGAACATTTTTAATAAGGTATATCTTCAACCAAAGCTTGGAAAATATAAACGTTTAGTAGAAAATGTGGTAATTCAGTTGTCGAAACTATAAAGGGGAAACATATGGATAATCAATATTTGATTAAAATAGCAAAGGAATTTGAGAATAGCTCGGCGAACCTTGAAATGTTATGTGAGAGTCTGGGTAATTTAGTTAAAGCGATCAATAAAATTAATAATACTGCTGGACAGATTAAAGATAACAAGAATCATTTGGATAATATTATTTCGGAAATTAAGGGCTGTGTGGAAAAATTTAATGATGCTCCAGACAAAATAAAAAAAATTGATGAAATTTTAATAGATATAAAAAAGATTAGCGGAAAAATAAGCTATGATATTGATAAAGCAGAGCGTAAATATGAAAATTTTCAAGAAGGATTCAAGCAAGTCAAAGAACATCTTTTACCAAGTGTTATTGATTCATTAAACACTGTAAAAGCTTTAGATTTCTCATCCAGCGATTATATATCCGAAATAAATAAGAATACTAAAGAAATTCAAGATATCCGTAAAATAGAATTTAAAAACCTATCTGATTGTATCAATTCATTAAATAACCATTGTGTAACCATTGTTGAAAGTATGAAAAAAATAAGCTCAGCTATAGAGAAAAATTCTTTAAACTTTGAGAAAACAGTTGATAACCTTAAAGATTTTGAAGCCAGACATCTTCCCAATATCATTAAAACAATAAAAATGATTAATGAATTAAACGTTAACACCTCAATAATTGCGAAATGGGATTTTATGACAGAGATGTATAATCTTAATGTGGAACTTAGTAAATTACCTAACGAATTATTGAATAGAATTGAAGAACACTCACGAACAATTACAATAAACTTGGAGGATCAAAAAAATATTATTTTTTCTAAACTCAGTGAAGTAGAGAGTGATTTCAACTCCATGAAAACTGAAATAAAAAATGTACTTACAACGCATACTAATATTCATCAATTTTTGGACCAAGTAAAGCATTCTAATGAAGATGCGATATCATTTTTTGAAAATGTTTGTAATCTCTGGGCGCAAAAACATTTACGTGAAGAAGCCATGAAACAAAAAAATAAAACTTTTTTATCAAAAATATGGAATATCTTTAAAAGTGACTAAAATGAATAAAGCCGTCGGGAGCCTGCTATTTAAAAAACAAATTGATGATTTTTTACAAAACAAGGATTTTTATGAAAAAATAAGCCAGCTACCAACAATTGCCACAAAAAATTCTCCCTTTTCTCCGGTTCTTGCCGTTAACCTTATCGCAAAAAATAAAAAAGATGATGACGAACAGGATATAGATGGTTTTGATTACCCGAAAGCCCTATATGATGTTCTCGAGTCAGTGGGTAAGGGCGATATTCAAAATAACAGAGTTCTTCGAAATCATATAAAATCAATACAAAAACTAAGCAAGAAAAATCTCCAAGGAATTTATTTTGATCTTCTTTATGGTGCGCTGCAGTTTTATGCTTATTACAATGACCGGTATTGGGAAGAAATATTTGAGGTGCTTTCAGGTATAGCCTATAGTGCTGGAGAATCAAAATTCGGAAAGGACTTTTATCAGCATGTCGATCACTTTAAATGTCATGCAGCAATTTTTCTTAGTTGTCAGCATGAAGAAGAAAACTGGGAAGATATTGTAAAAATTGCCTCTGACTATTTGGATAAATGGGGCGATCCACTACCTCCTGAAAGCATAATGATCCACGCAGCACATAATCTATCGATACGTTGTGTCGGGTTACCAGAATCTGACTATGCGTATGATTTAATTAAAAGACTAAGAAAACAGAAAATTGACGGATTTATTAACGAAGAGACTGTTTTTCAAACATTAAACAAAAAAATTGGTTTTAGCGATGCCCATGAAATATTAAAAATTCTGTGGGCAGAAATTTTGGAAAGATACTATTTGTTTACCAAAAAAGAAATTGATGAAATTTCAGATCATTCTGAAGCCTTTGAAAAGATTATGAGAATAAAATTTTATTCTCCAGGTAAAGTACCATACACCAATAATATCAATATCGGATGTTATCCTACCGGAAAAACGTTATTGGCTTTTCCGGGTGGATCATCTATTGGAAAATCTTGCGTTCTAATTAAGAACAATGCTTTCAGGCTTGCTGTTGATTTTGGCTGTGACCCATTTGGTAAAGCACCTAGATGGACACCAGATATAGATTTGCTTGACACCGTTTTAATTACCCATGCCCACCAAGATCATGTTGGGGGCTTATTGCATTTATATAAAAGATTTAATTACAATAAAAAATGGGCTGCGTTAGAGGAATCAAGGGAATTAATAGGGTTGTTGCTAAGAGATTATGTAAAGATAAATAACGAAGAATTTAAAGGAAATGCAGTTTTTACTGAAAAAGATGTAGAGCATGTAATGTCTAAATATAGACCGATTAAGGCGAGAGTCGAATACCGTATAAATGATAATTTATCATTTAAAGCCTATCCGGCAGGCCACATACATGGATCTTGTCAATACCTGATTAAACTAAAAAGTGGCTCTATCCTGGTTACAGGAGACTTCAACACGAGAGAGTGTTTTTCAGCAAAAAAGATTGAGCTGCCCACTCCTGCTGAAGTGGAAAATATAAAAGTAGTTGTAACCGAAGGTACTTATGCATTTGTAAATCAAGAAATTAAAAATGCTGCTGAAGCTAAAAATGAACTGCTAAATAAATTAAATTCAGCAAAATCGTTTCCAATATTAATACCTGTTTTAAGCGTAGGGAGAGCTCAAGAGGTCTTATTCGCACTTTCGGGACAGTCATATTCTGTTGGTGTTTTCGGATTGGCAAAGGCGATGACATTGGCGTGCAATTTTAGCTTCAAAAGCAATATAGAGTTTGTAGATAAGAGACTTGAAGATATCGATTTAAAAGAATACGATGTTCTTGTGGCCTCGGCTGGATGCTTACAAGGAGGACCATCAAAATATTTTTATAATAACCATCCGTTTAAACCAATTTATACTATTTTAACAGGTTTTCTTTTCCCTGGTACTCCAGCAAAATATTTGTCCGATAAGCTTGATAAAGTAAGGTATTCAGCTCATTCATCACATGAAGATTTATTTAGCTATTTGGATAATTTTCCAAATGCAAAGAAATTCATGGTGCATTATTCTGGAGCTAGAAACATATCACAGTGTAGTAGTTTTATTATTCCAAAAACAAATGTAGAATATGAGATTTGATACCATATTTTGGTCTTGATTGACTTTCAGATGGTAACCCCTGATGTCAATAGTGGAGACCAAATATTTTTCATGCTGCGCCTTTCCACACAAAAAACTGTTTCCTATAGGCAACAGGGGGTAGGTATCCAAGTCTCTTCTGTCTCCGTAGCCGATTGTAAAATACCTCGATATATTCTGTAATTTCTCTGATCGCCTGTTCCCGTGTTTTATTCAGTGAGCCCGGCACGCTCGAAGAGATCATCTCTTGCCTTTCCCCAAAGACAAGGCCCCTGATTGTTATTTATGCCGGCATAGCCACAGAAGAGAACATCGCCTGGCTGAAAGGCCGTTATGACTATATCGTTGTATCCCGTAAAAAGAAAATCGATGTCCTTCCTGATATGATAACCGTCCGGGAGGATAACCGCAGATGTATCCGTGCAGGCATTATCCTAACCGATGATGAGGCAACGCTTATATGCCACTCGACAGATAAGGAGATAAAGCAGACAGGGATTAATAACCGGTTTGAAAAAAGATTTGAAGAAGAACTCGCAAAGGTTCATACCGCCCTTAATAAAAAACATGGGACCAAAAACTACGATAAAGTTCTGGAGAAGATAGGTCGTCTCAAAGAGAGATATAAGAGGATTGCACGACGTTATGAAATCACTGTTGAAAAAAACAACAATCTGGCAACATCCGTTACCTGGGTTAAGAAACAAAAAGAACATCATCCCGGCATGTATGCCCTTCGTTCCAATCGTACAGATCTTGCCGAACAGGAATTCTTCAATATCTTCTCAATGCTCACAGATATCGAAGACGCCTTCAGGAGCATGAAGTCGGAGCTCGGATTACGGCCTGTGTACCACCAGAAGGAACATCGGACAGACGGACATCTCTTTATTACCGTCATTGCCTATCACATCATGCATACCATCAGATACGCATTAAAGAACAAACAGATAAATGACAGCTGGTCAACAATAAGAAAGGCATTATCCACCCATGTCCGCATTACTACCACTATGAAAAAAGATGACGGCAGGGTTATCCATATCAGAAAGTCTACAAGACCGGAACCTGTTCATACAAGAATCTATGATGCCCTTAATCTCTCTTGCCGTCCAGGCAAGACCATAAAAACCATCCTGTAAAATCTGTAGTACCTAAACGGGTCATGTCGTATGTGTAAGTAACTGATTATATATAACTTTATTTTTTAGAGCATGAAGTTGGGTTAAGGGCTTTTTCATATATCTTATTAGTATTTCTATATTCTGTATGGCACAGATGATTATTTGATATTTAATCGGACAGTAGTGTAATATTATAATGAAAAAATTAAAAAATTAGTGAAGAAGTATTAATAATTAAAGTATGAGGATAAAAGTTGCTAAACAAATTTAATAATTTAAACTCGAAAGAGTGGCTACCATTTCAGAAATCTTGGTTTAAATTTGATGGTAAAGAAAAACTTTATTTAAATAACATTCGATTTTTTACTAAAATAGAAAAAAAAATTAATGGTGTTTTTTATTATGGGAATAGCTTTGAAATAGTTAAAAATATTTGCAACGAATTAGGGCTTGCTGTTACAAACAATATATATCGACACGATGGCGAAATTCAATTTGCTTTGATCGATTTGCTTGATGACATTACGGATGCTATCGAGTTGGATGAATACAAAACAATACAATATAGAACAATGAAAATAATACAAGCCACATATGATAAAATGATAGAAAGAAGATTTTTAGCTGTACTAGTTCCAAACATTAGAAATAAAAACACTTATTACCCTTTCGCATGGGAATTAGCAAATAAAATAAGCATGGTCTATTCATTAAAAGATGAAAAAATATGTTGTCTTGATAATCATGAAAATACTAATCTTGACAAGACATATTTCGCTACCACAAAAGGTATTTTTTATTGCTTATATTTTCGAAAAGATGAAAAATCATCAGGCGTATATAATGAACAAAACTTTCTTTATTTCAAAAATAATACCCAAGAAAAAAGCAGTTGGCCATTTAAAGGTCTAATCCCTAGTTGGTTTATTTTGAAACCACAGCCAAGAAAAAAAGATGAAATTTTACATCCTGCAAAATATCCAGAAGATCTTGTTGAAATGTTTGTTAATGAATTTACTAGAGAAGGTGACAACGTATTCGACCCGATGTCGGGTACTGGTAGTACTCAGCTTGCGGCATTGAAGCTTAAACGAAATGGTTACGGTACTGAATTGAGTGAGTTTTTTTCAAAAATAGCATACAGTAGATGTCAAGAGTTTCTCGAACCAAAGCAAATGCATTTATTTCCCACAATCAAGAAACAAACCTTTAAGATCATAAATAAGGACGCAAGACTAATTAAGAAAGATGATTTTCCAGAAATTGACTATCTTATCACATCACCACCCTATTGGGATATGCTAAATATGAAAGGAGCAGAGAATCAAGCGAAAAGATTAGAAAAAGGTTTGAAAACAAGCTATTCTGATGATTGTGATGATTTAGGCAATATTGCAAATTATGAAGAATTTATTGCTGAACTAGTTTCAGTATATTTTTATATAATTGATACCTTATTAAAACCTGGAGCCTATTTAACAATTATAGTTAAGAATATAAAGAAGAAAGGAGTAAATTATCCCTTTGCCTGGGATTTGACCAAAAAACTGCAAGAAAAACTTATACTTTTACCTGAAGCCTTTTGGTGTCAAGACGATATAACGGTTGCACCATATGGTTATGGAAATACTTGGGTAAGCAATACCTTTCACCAATATTGTTTGAGTTTTCAAAAACCTAATAAAAGTGCTAATAATTTATAAAATTAATAACGCTCACAGATATTATTATAAGCACAATCCAAGCAATGTTTTCCAGGATTTGGATCAAATATATTATTCTTTATTTTTTCAGTTATATCATATATTTCTTTGATTTCTTCAATCGGTTGTCTCGGATTTATTGTAGCTATTTTACCATCCTTCAAAAAATAAACATGTAGCTTTGGATTTTTACTATTATATTTTTGCGTAAAACATACTGAATAAAAAGATAACTGAGATGAATAGTCATGATAGTCACCAGTTTTAAAGTCAATAATTTCGTAATTATCGTTGAACTTTAAGCATAAATCAAACCTCCCATTGATTAAATTGCCATTAAGAAAAATATTAAATTCATCTTCAACTGAAAATATGTTTTCAGGTGGCAATTGAGAAAGAAATTTATTATAGGCTGTTTTTATTTGTTCTTTTGCTGAATTTATAAATTTTTTATTTTCATTTTCAGATCTAAATTTAGCACTATTCCAATATTTCGTAATAATTTCATCTATCGCTTGATTATCGATATATAAACCATTTTTTATTGTTCTAATGATAATTTCAAGGATTTTATGAATATTGCTACCGAATTGCAATCCACCTGTACGAACCGTTTGTAAATTCCAAACACAAGAATATCTATAAGCTAAAGGGCATATTTTATAAAGCCTAATTTTATTATAGCTTAATATTAAATTTTTTTTCTCATCCTTGCAATTAATATTAAATGATTTTCTATCAATTTCATCTAGATTAATATGGTTAGAAATAAGTTGTTTTTTATTAAAGAATTCGCGAACAAATTTATTTGCATTATAGGTTTTTTTTGTGGATTTTAGTTTTTTTGAATAGGTTATACACAATAAATCTTTTGCTCTGGTAGTCCCAACATAGAAAACTCTCCGCTCTTCATCATGTAATATTCTATCTTCATTTATAATCTTATAGAATTTATCCAATAGAGTTGAAATTGAACTTCGCTCATTTTGTGACGGTAAAAAGATACAATTAAATTCTAGGCCTTTAGCTTGATGTATTGTCATCAATGTAACATAATCGGCATCATTATTATCAATTAAATCTATTTTTTGAGTCCTTTTCAGATAAGATAGATAACTCCATAATCCATATGGATTATAATAATCAGAATATTCATCAAAATTGAAAATAAGAGATGTTAATACGCCAATATTTTCTCCTTGACCATTGTATCTTTCAATAAATTTCGATGCAAAAAAAAGATCGTATGTTATATCAATACATGATTTATATTTTTTTTTTGCTAAGATAATATTCTGAATTCTACTAAACAAATTATACTTACTATAATCTCTTTTTAGTGAGCTACCATATGTTGTATCAATTTTATTTATAGCTATATTAAATGAATTTAGATCACCATCATTTCGCAACACAAAGTCTAATAAGGCAAGGAATTCATTTGCCAATATACTTTCAAAAAAATTGCCAGTACCTATAAGTTTAAAAGGTATTCCGTGATGTTTTAAAGCCTCCTGAAATGGCATTGAGTGACTCTTGGCACTTCTAAATAAAATTGCCACTTCTTTATATTTAATAATATTTTTCCCTTTCAATGATTTAATTGTTTGAGATATAAATTCAGCCTCATCTGCATCTGTTTCAAATTCCTTAATTAATGGCTTTAATCCATTTTCACGCCTATTTGCTATAATTTTCTTTTCTATTCTAGGGTATTCAGCATTTATTAAAATTGTATTCGTAAATGCTACAATGTTTTCTGTCGAGCGATAATTTCTGTTTAAAATATCTTCTTTTATTTTTTTAATTCCTTTCCTTAAGATATTTGATTTAAAAGATAATATATTGCCCACCTTTGCCCCTCTAAAACCATATATGCTCTGGTCATCGTCACCAACAACAACAATATTATAATTAGGTCCTGCAATTTCTAAAAATATTTCATTCTGTAAGTCATTAACATCTTGATATTCATCTACAAAAAAATGCGAAAAGTCTAGTGTTACTCTTTTTTTGAATTCAACATTAGTTCTGAATTCATTTAGAAAAGTTGATTGAATTGTAGCAAAATCTAATAATTTAAATTTCTTAAGAAGTTTTACATATGTTGGATAAACCTTACAATATGTTTCAATATCAGGCTCATCATTATAGCAAAGAGAGTCTATATCAAGATTTTCATCTGTGATTTTATTAAATATCAACCCAAGATCTTCTGATAATTGCCATCCCCTTTTTTTTATTACTTCTGAACTAAAACCAAGATTTTCAAGCTTAGAGTAAATGAATGTTATTTGTATATCTTCCGGCAAAATGCTATAGTCGGAATATACTCCTTCAGAGTAATTTGATAATAAATGGTAACATATAGAATGAATTGTACCAATTACAAGGTTAATCTTGTTAACTTTTTCATATGGTATTTTTGAATAGAGTCTTGTTTTTAATTCCTCAGTTGCTTTTCGTGTAAAGGTACAAATAATAATACCTTTTACATCAGAGTTAACATTATTCAAAAGTGAAAAGACCTCATTCACCAATGAAGT
>Ga0116161_1004622_pt1 | contig 11474 bp, 8 predicted proteins | sample AD_JPNAS3_MetaG_FD_89877 | JGI IMG/M metagenome (GOLD analysis project Ga0116161, IMG submission 89877) | Active sludge microbial communities of municipal wastewater-treating anaerobic digesters from Japan - AD_JPNAS3_MetaG | ecosystem: Engineered > Bioreactor > Anaerobic > Digestate | place... | reverse complement strand
CCTCGAAGAGATCGCAGCTCCTTTCATCGGCCGGCTCATGAATCACTTCCATTCCCTGACCCCGACGGAGGTCGATATCTGCAACCTGATTCGGAACGGGTTGCGCACGAAAGAGATCGCCGGCCTGCGGGGTGTCTCCGCGGCGACGGTCAGCCGGCATCGTGAACACATCCGCAGGAAGTTGAAGATCACGAACCGGCAAATCAATCTGACGACGTATCTGCAATCGCTCGGGATGCCGGATCCGCGATGACCGCATCGCCGCGGTGCCTCCGTTGACGCGGCGGGACGCCCTGCGCCGCCGCACTGGAAACGTATCCGGGGCCTCAGGGACCCCGGGGTCGCCTCCGGGGCCGTTCAGATGTCGAGAATGCGCGACGCTTCCTCCCTGTCCACATCCATGATGTAGCGGATTCCGCTGATGCGCGCCGACTCGGGCGTGAGGGCGGCCAGATCGTTGCGGGACATGTGCGTCAGCGCGAATTTCCGGCTCCCCGCCATGAGCTGGCGAAGCCCCTGGGCCAACCGTTCGTAATACGTATAGAGCCCGATGGCGCCCGTGGGAAGCCTGTCGAACTCCTTGTCCCCCAGCGCGTGGCGCAGCTCACCGGCTGTGACGAAGATCTCGTCTTTGGAATTCCCGAAACGCTCGATGTAAACGGGGACCTGTTGCGCGTCGATGGTCTGGCCGATGGTCTTTCCGACCATGGCGGCCGCAATGGGAGCCCGCGCCATGCCCACCATCTTTACATAGGGAGCGCCCATGGCCAGGGCCTTGAAAATCTGATCCTCGAAGGTGAACCCGCCGTTGACGGCGATGGCCGGCAGATGCTTGCCCTTGTCCGCCAGTTGCTTGGCGTACTGGTACGCAAGAGTATGCAGTTCGACCGGCGGGACGCCCCACTCGTTCATCATCCGCCACGGGCTCATGCCGGTGCCGCCGCCGGCGGCGTCCACGGTCAGCAGGTCCAGCCGGTACTTCGAGGCAAAGGCGATGGCCCGGGCCAGGTCGGCGGGGCGGTAGGCTCCCGTCTTGAGAAAGATGTATTTTGCCCCGGCTTTGCGGAGACCCTCGATCGTGGCGGCGAACCCCTCTTCGGTCACCATCCCGACACGGGAATGTCTCTCGAACTCCTTGAAGGTGCCCCGTTCAAAGGCCTTGATGACGCCGGGGTCGTGGGGGTTGGGGAGAACGATGTAGCCGCGGTCCTGGAGCATCTGGGCCCTTTTCAAATCCTTGATCTTCACCTCTCCGCCGATGTCCTTGGCGCCCTGGCCCCATTTGAGTTCGACACATTGCACCCCGAGTTTTTCAATCGCATATCGATGGACATTCAAACGGCTGTCTTCCAGGTTGGCCTGCACGATGATCGCGCCGTAACCGTCTTTCTGATAATCCGTATAGAGCTTCACCCGGCGCTTCAAATCGACGGTATCGACGATCGAGCCTTTTTTGAATACGGTCTCCGGATCCATGCCGACAACGTTCTCACCGATCGTCAGGCCCGTTCCCGCCAGGGCGGAGCCAATGGCGAGCCCTTCCCAGTTGTTCTTTGCGATATTGGTGGACCCGATGCCGGAAATCAGCCAGGGGAGGCGAAATTTGATACCCTGATCGTGACCGATCTTCACTTCGAGGTTGACGGCCGGAAAGATCGCCTTGTCGCTGTCGGCTTCGATGCCGTATGCGCCGACGACCGTTCCCATGATGTTGAAATGAGAATAATCGACGGGATACCTCTTCTCGGCCGCCGTGGTGATCACGCCGAAGGGCTGGGGGTAGATGACCTCGTGGCCGCGGTAAGCGGATTTTCCGATTTCACACATGCCGATGCAGCCGTCGATGCAGGTGACGCACATGCCCGACGACGGCGTGATGGACTCTTCCGTCCTGTTCTTCGTGAGTGTCGCGCTGGACGTGTTGATTCTTGAAAAGGACATATGTGACGCTCCTTTCTGGATTGGGTCATTTCTTGATTTCGCATGCCACGCAGGGTGTCATGTAGCACATCATGTCGTGAAACGGCTCCTTCTCGATGCAGGGCGGGCTGAGATTCGCGCAGGCCCCGCAAATCGCCTTCTCCGGCTCGTTATAGGTGCACCGGGCCTGGCAGGCCGGGCACACCTCCATGCATCCGCCGCAGAGCCGGCAGACGTCGGATTTGACGTCGAACGGCGTCCCGAGGCTTCTCGACTGGCCGCGGCCGCGGAACCCGATGGCCCCCGCCATCATCTGCTCCTTGCACATGCGGACGCACAATCCGCAAAGGATGCAGTCCTCGTGCTCCTGCCGGAAACGCTGCCGCCGGACACTGTGGGCCGATGCGATGTCCTGGATCGTTTTCGACTGCGGACAGGATGCCAGCAGGAGCTCGATGATGATTCGTCGCGCCTTCACCACGCGCTCCGATGCGGTGCGGACGAAAAGTCCCTCCTCGACGGGATAGGTGCAGGAGGAAACCAGCCTGGTCCTCGGGGCTTCGCCGATCTCCACCACGCAGAGCCGGCAGGCCCCGTAGGGGGAGAGCCCCTCCTTGTGACAGAGCGTGGGAATGGGAAAGCCCAGGTACCGAGCGGCCTCGAGGACCGTGGTGCCCTTTTCGACGGATACGGGCACCCCGTTAATCGTGAGGTTAACCATGTCGCGCTCCTTCCCCGACGGACCGCACGGACCCGTCTGCGGACTTTTTTTCGGTGAACGCCAGGTCGCAGCGCAGGCAGCGCCTGCTCTCTGTCCGGGCCGCTGTTTCGGGCAGAGCCATCTCTACCTCGCGGTAATTCTTCATCCTCTCTGCGGGCGCCAGCGACGGGGTCGCGGCCCGCGCCCCCGCCTTGTCCTCCGATTCACCGGCTTGTGCGGGCTCGACGTAAACACTGGGGAGCTTCGGCGTCGCCGGTTTTGCGAGGGGTTTCTTCTGGAGGTACCGGTCGATGCTTTCCGCCGCTTTTTTCCCGGCCGCGACGGCGTCGATGACCGTGTTCGGACCGGTCACCAGGTCGCCGCCCGCAAATACCCCTCGCAGGCTGGTTTCAAGGGTTTTCGCGTTCACCCGGATGCGGCCGCTCTTGTCGATGTCCAGGCCCATGGAGGCCAGGAATTCGCTTTTCGGCTTTTCGCCGACGGCGACGATGAGCGTGTCGAGCCTCACCCGGAACTCGCTTCCGGGTATGGGCAGGGGCTTGCGCCGTCCCGTGGCATCCACGTCGCCCAGGCGGTTTCTGATGCATTCAATGTCCACCAGGCGGCCTTTCCTGGAATGGATCTTTACGGGAGAAACCAGGGTTTCCAGTTCGACGCCTTCCCTGACGGCCGCCTCGATCTCCTCCTGGCGGACCCGTATCTTCACGGGAGAGATCAGGGTTTCAATCCGGACGCCTTCCTCCAGGGCTGCATCGATTTCCTCTTCATAGGCGGGCATTTCTTCGCGGGTGCGCCGATAGAAAAGGGAGACGCTCGTGACATCCTTCTGCCTGAGGGCGACGCGCGCCGCATCCACCGCCGAATTCCCGCCGCCGATGACGCCCACGTGCCCTCGGGCGAGCTCTTCCCCCCTCATGTTGAAGGCCTTGAGGAACTCGATGGAGGGAAAAACGCCCCGCACATCCTCATGCCTGAGGTCGAGGCGCATGCTTTCGTGCGCGCCGAAGGCCAGGAAGACCGCGTCATACCTGCCGGCCAACAGGTCCTGGACGGTCATGTCTTTCCCGAGGACGCGGCCGAATTCCATTTTGATCCTCCTGTTCAGGAGGGTCTTGATTTCCTTCTCGACAACATCCCTCGGAAGCCTGTACGCGGGCAGCGAGCAGGTCAGCATGCCGCCGGGCCTGTCCTCCGCTTCGAAAACCGTGACGCCGTATCCCCGCAGCGAGAGGCAATGGGCTGCGGTGATCCCCGCGGGACCGGCGCCGACGACGGCCACGCGTTGTCTCTTCTTTTTCGCAAGGACGGGTTTATAGGCCGACGGCTTCACCCGGTCCGTCACGAAGCGTTTCAGGGCGCGGATCGCGACGGCCTCCCCGCCGCTCGTGCCCAGGCTGCAACGGCTTTCGCATTTGCGGTCGCAGACCCGTGCGCTGACGGCCGGAAACGGGTTAGCCGACCGGATGACCCGGTAGGCCTCCTCGTAATCGCCTTTTTCGATCATGGCCACATACCGCCAGGGCTCCGTGTCCACGGGACAGGCGGCCTGGCAGGGGGCGCCCGTCAACGGTTTGCACACATAGGCGTCGCATCGCTTGTCGAAGATGTGCCGCTCATACTCTTCGCGGAAATACTTCAGGGTGCTGAGGACCGGGTTGGCCGCGGTCTGGCCGAGGCCGCACATGGTCGTATCTTTCACGGTCTGCGCCAGTTCCTCCAGCAGTGTCAGATGCTCCGGCACGCCTTTGCCGCAGGTGATGTCCTCGAGAATTTCATGGAGTCGCTGCGTTCCCTTGCGGCAGGTAAAACATTTGCCGCAGGATTCGTCCTGCAGAAACTTCATGAAGTATTTGGCCACGTCGACCATGCAGGTGTTGTCGTCCATGACAATCATGCCGCCCGACCCCATGATGGAGCCGACCTTGGCGAGGCTGTCATAGTCGATGGGCAGATCGAACAGGGAGGAGGGGATGCAGCCGCCGGAAGGACCTCCCGTCTGGATGGCCTTGATCTTCGCCGAGCCCGAGGGGCCGCCGCCGATTTCATAGACGACCTTGCTGATGGGGGTCCCCAAGGGGACTTCGACAAGCCCGGTATTCTTGATTTTCCCGACCAGGGAGAATATTTTCGTTCCGGCGTTGTTCTCCGTTCCGATCTTCAGATAGGCCTCTGCGCCGCGGTTGATGATGTAGGGGATGTTCGCCAGGGTCTCGACATTGTTGATGCAGGTCGGGCAGCCGAAAAGGCCTTTGGCGATCGGGTACGGGGGACGCTGGCGCGGTTCGCCCATTTCCCCTTCGATGGATTTGATGAGCGCCGTCTCCTCTCCGCAGACAAACGCGCCGGCCCCGTGGAAAACCTCGATGTCGAAATCGAAACCCCGGCCCAGGATGTTCCTGCCCAGGAGGCCCAGACGGCCGGCTTCCCGGATCGCGATGGTCACGTGCTTGATGGCCAGGGGATACTCCGTGCGAACATAGATGATGCCGTTGGAGGCCCTCATCGCGAGGGCGGCGATGATCATCCCTTCCAGGATGGCGTGCGGGTTGCCCTCCAGCATGCTCCGGTCCATATAGGCGCCGGGATCGCCCTCGTCGGCATTGCAGATGACGTATTTCCTGCCGGAGACGCTGTTCATGTTGCGCGCAAGTTCCCATTTTCTTCCCGTCGGGAAGCCGGCCCCTCCGCGGCCCCGCAGATTGGATCGCAGAATTTCGTCCACGATCCACTGCCTGTCGGGCGTTTCCAACGCTTTTTCCAGGGCCGCATAGCCTCCCATTTTCAGGTAATCGTTGATGCGGATCGGATCGACCTGCTGGTTTTGCCCGAGGACGATCCTGGTTTGTCCCTGAAAAAACGGGATCTCCTGTTCGGAAAAGCGGACGACCGCGGAGCCCGGCTCCCGATACAGGAGCTCTTCGACGACCTCGCCTTTCACGGCTGCCTCGACGATCCTCGGCACGTGTTCCATCTTGAGTTTCGGATACAGATGATATCCGGGCTCGACGATGATGAAAGGATCCATTTCGCAGAAACCCAGGCATCCGGTGATCCGGAGGGAGAGCCTGTCGTGCAGGTCCTGCTCCAGGATCTGGCGTTTGATGACCCGGATCAAGTCGTTCGAGCCGCTGGCCTGACCGCCGGTTCCTCCGCAGATGACGAGGCATGGCCTTTGACTGCGTCCGGCGGCCAGGATGGATTCGCGGTACGCTTTGAATTCGGCGACAGTCTGAAACGTATTCATTTCGTTGCCCTTTATCGCGCTCATGTCATGTTGGGTTGTTCCAGATTCAGAAGATGGCCGTCACAGCCCCGGAGCGTACACACCTCGTAGGCGCAGCCCGGCCGGATGAAGAGGGCGGCCATGGGCGATCCGCATTCCGTGCAGTTCGAGTAATGCGGCATCCCGTTGCGGCAGTGCGGGCAGTATAGCCGGAACCTCCCGCTCATGGGGATTTCATGCTCCGAGGCCATGGCGCGGCTGCCATAGAGGGAAGACAGGCGGAGCCAGCCCTCCCTGCCGTCGAAGGAAACGTCGCATCGGATGGCCGGATGGCCGTCGAGGCGGTGATCGGGGTCCAGGAGGCTCTTTTTGCATGCCGGGCAGTACGCCTGGAGCGGAAAAAACCTGCGGTCGTCTTGCGCATCGGGCTGTCCCGCGCCCTCCCGGGCCGCCGCGATGATTTCGTTTACCTGTCTTTTGCTCACATGCGGGTGGTAATGCCCATCCACCACGACGGTCGGCCCCAGGGCGCAGGCCCCGAGACAGTTGACCGTTTCAAGGGTGATTTCCCTGTCGGGGGTGGTTTCGCCCGCCGTGATGCCGAGCTGCTGCGTGAACTCCTCGGCAATGGCCTGGCCGCCGCGGACATGGCAGGCCGTTCCCAGGCATACGGAAATCAGGCGCTTCCCGCGGGGCTTCAGGCTGAAGGCCTTATAGAAGGTCGCCACGCCGTATACATCCACGAGGCTCTTTCCCGTCCGGCGGGCGACGATCCTCAGCGCCTCTTCCGGAAGATACCGGTAGCGGTTCTGGATGTCCTCGAGAATGGCGATGATCGATCCCTGCTTTTCCGCGTGTTCGGCGACAATTTTTTCAATCGCTTCAGGGGTCATGACGGTTCCTTTCCGGCAGGTGCTTTCGTTTGCAGGCCGCTCCCGTTTTCCTACCGATACTCCTCGCAGTGCCAGACGCCCGCTTCCGGTTTGGGGAAGCCGCATGTCGGATAGTTGTCGCAGTTGCCGCAAAGGCCAAGGACCCTGCGGGTCGGCGACCGGACGGGCCTTTCGAATGAAATGTCGGGCGATGGGGCGGCGGCCGGGAGACGGACGGCTTCATACTCCTCACAATATCGGACATCCCGCAAGCGGCCTCTGTTGAGCGTGAGTGAACAATTCGGGTGACGGGCACAGTTCAAACACAACCCGCATGAGTTCTTGTCCATGACGCCCTCCTGCTTTTTGTATCCCCGACAGGGGCAAACTTCGGGCCATACGGGGGGGAGCAGACAATCCGTGGAACGAACCGGAAGGAAGTCCTTGAATCGTAAAGGCGAATTTGGACGACAGGCCGGCGCGGGAGATGGGGTCGGCCGTCACGGCAGACGCGGAAAAGTAATCGCAGGCTGGGGAAATATTCCTCAACCGGTGAGGAATTCCCCACAAGGTCCGCTATCTGCCTTTCCGACCCGTTTCGGTTGTTTTGCCGTTTCCGAGCTTGAGTTTGTCGCGGAGGGTTTTGCGATCGATGCGAAGGATCTCCGCCGCACGCGATTTATTGCCGCCGACGCTTGCCAGGACCCTGCGGACATAGACGGCTTCCTCTTCGGCAAGAGGCCGGAACGGGACCGATCCCGACATGGCGGAAAAACGCATGACCGACGGCAGGTCGGAGATCTCCACCGTTCGGCCGTCGGTCATGACGAGGAGGCGCTGGACGAGGTTTTCGAGCTCCCGGATATTTCCCGGCCACGAGTAGCCCATGAGGGTCTTCACGGCCTCGTCCGAAAAAACCGGAACGTTCTTTCCCATCTCTTCGGCGAACTTTCCGGCAAAGTGGGCGATCAGCACGGCGATATCTTCCCTCCGCTCCCTCAGAGGAGGCACGGTGATCGTGATGACGTTGAGCCGGAAGAACAGGTCCTCGCGGAAAATGCGCTGATGGACCAGCCCTCTCAGGTCTTTGTTGCTCGAAGCGATGATGCGGACATCGACCTTCTGGGTCTTCCGGGCGCCGACCATGCAGACCTGCTTGTCCTGAAGCACCCTGAGAAGCTTCACCTGCATGGGGGGACTCATCTCATTGATTTCGTCGAGCAGGATGGTTCCGCCGTCGGCCGTCTGGAAGAACCCCGCACGGGACTCGTTCGCGCCGGTAAAGGCCCCTTTCACATAGCCGAAGAGCTCGCTCTCCAGGAGCTTTTCCGGGATCGCCCCGCAGTTGACCGGAACAAACGGAGCCGATGCCCGGCCGCCGCTGTAGTGAATGGCCCTGGCGACCAGTTCCTTGCCGGTGCCGCTTTCCCCCAGCACGAGCGTCGTGGCGGTGGAGGTTGAAGCCTTTTCGATCTCCGTCAGCAATTTCCGGACGGCCTTCGATCTGCCGATGATGCCGTGGGGAGCGGACGGCTCGCGGGGCGTTTCGGCCATGACGACATTTCGCAGCGCCTGCTTGTTGAGCGCTCTCTCCACGGCGGAGAAAAGCTCATCATCGGTGAAGGGCTTCGGAAGGTATTCCTCCGCCCCCATTTTTACGGCCTCGACCGCGCCCTTGACGGAAGCGTAGCCGGTGATCATGATCACCTCGGTCTTGTAGAAGTTCTCCCGGATGTGCCGTATCAGGTCAAGGCCGCTGATCCTGGGCATTTTATAGTCCGTGATGACGAGGTTGACAGGGGCTTTTTCCAGGATCTTCACGGCATCCGGGACATTGGAGGCCGTGTAGACCCGATAGCCCTTCGACTCGAGGTTGCGCTGGATGATATTGAGCGCGGTGGGTGCGTCATCCACAACGAGGACGCTGTGATTCCGGGGGGCGGTCATGTCGGTTTCTCCTCCGGCGCGGTTTTCCGGTGCAGGGGAAAGGCCACCACGAAACGGGACCCCCGCCCTTCCTCGCTTTCGACGCGTATCTCCCCCTTGTGCAGGGACACGATGCCGTGTACGACCGAAAGTCCGAGACCGGTGCCCTGGTCGACATCTTTCGTGGTAAAGAAGGGCATGAAAACGTTTTCCCTGATCCTCGGGCTCATGCCGATCCCGTTATCCTCGACCGCCAGGCACACCCTCGAGGCGTCGAAGAACGTCTGAAGCGTGAGCACTCCCCCACCGGGCATGGCCTGAAGGGCATTGACAACCAGGTTGGAGATGACCTGCCGGATCTGAGATTTGTCCGCTGTGATCTCGGGCAGGTCCGGATCGACGACGCGTCTGATTTCCACGCAGGATCTGCCGCATAACGTCTCGAACAGGGCCAGCTCATCCATGATGATTCGATTCAGGTTCACCCGGGCCCTTCCGGGCCTGCCCTGGCGGGCGAAAACCAGGAGTTCCCGGATGATGGTGCGGGCATGAAGGGAGGCTTCCACGATCTTGTCGAGATCCGCAAGCGACCGGACGGGCAGGCCCGGCATCTTCCGGACGAGTTGGGCCAACCCCAGAACGGCGTTCAGGGGCTCGTTGAGCTCGTGAGCCACACCGGCGGCAAGTTGCCCGATGGCGGCCAGGCGATCGGCCCTGATCAACTGTTCCCGGAGTTCGGCCTTTGCAGCCCTGGCGTCTTCGTGCTCGATCATGAACGCGATCTGCCCCGCGATATTGTCGATCAGGTGCCGCTCTTCGTCGAGAAACGATGTCTGCCGCGGAAGGCCGCGCCCGTCCCGGTAATGAACTTCCACGGCTCCCCTGTCCCTGTCCCCGATGCGGATTGCGGCGGTTTGCCGGCGCGCCCCGTCCCGGAACCCAGGGCTCTGGAAGTCCCGTCCGTCGAGGAGGATCCTGGCGCAGGCCCGGCGGGGATACTGCCAGGCAGCAGGCAGGATCCGCGCGATGTCCGCGAGCTTCCGTTCGATCGGCAGATCGGGATTCGAGGCAATCTGCGCAATGCCGTAGAGGCAGGTGAGTTCCTTCACCCGCTCGCTCAGCTTGGCGCGCGAGACGTCAACCCGCCGGGGGGACGACTTGCGGCCTTTTACGGAGGGCGTTTTCGGTTTCGGTTTCGACGGCGCCATGATCCACCTTGCCCGGCACATCAACGTTCATAAATTCCCGGGACTCCGCATGTGAGTATCTTTATCAGAAACGCCGGGAAATTACACCCGTGACGATTTCCAGACCCGCATTTTTCCGAGACCCGACGGCGGAAGCCTCACAATCCGGGATAAGGCCGGTCAGCCGGCGGGGCAGACGGGATGATTGCCTTCCGCGTCGCAATGGTGTAAAAGGAGATCGTCAGACGGACATCCGGGTAGCAAGAACGACAGGGTGCCTCCATGAACGAACAGGAACGGCTGAAACTCATCAACAGGCTCAAGACGGCCAGGACATCCGAGGAGCGTGACCAGATCCTGTGGTACCTGGCGGGGCAGGACAAGGCGGCCAGGGGAAAGGCCCAGCGGGCCGAGCCGACGGGAACGGGGAAACCCGCGCCGGGCTCCGTGCCGGAGAAGCACCCGTTGGGGCTCCCCGGGGGGAAACTCGGCGGGATGGGATCCATCACGTCGCTGCTGTTTCTCTTCTACGGCCTGGTAACCGTCGCTGCCGCTGCGGTCAAGATCGTCCAGGGTCAGATGGAGGGTGACGAGATCAAGCAGCTGATCATGGGCGGCATGTTCCTCGTCGTCGGCGTCGTCCTGTTCGCGAAGTCGAGGCGGGCGCAGCGCAAGGCGGCCGAGGAGACCTGATCCGTCCTTTCCGCTATTTCAGCCGGAAATCAACGCGGCTCCTCTTTACGTTCTTCCGGTCTTCGGGCTGGAGCGTCTTCGGCTCGACGACGAACACTCTGCCCGCCTCGAGTTGCCCTTCTTCCCGGATGGCATCGGCCACCGCTTCCGCCCGCTTCATGGCCAGCAGCCGCAGGTCGTCCTCCCTGACCACGATGTGGGTCATCATGAGCTTCTCCATCTCCTCGTCGGGCAGGCTCTTCTCCAGGCCGATCAGGTTTCTCGGCTTGGGGAACTTCTCGGCGCCGTAGGCCCGCTTCAGGTACCGATCGTATTCCTGGGGCTCTATGGCGATCCCGTCGACGGATTCCACCTTTTCGCCCTTCCGGATCAGGTCGTTCATCTTCTGCGCCTTCAGCTTCTTCTGGAACTGGTCGCGGATGAGACCCTCCCGGTCCCTCTCCAGGTCCACGCCGCCGGCGATGTCGAGCTTGAGGGCCGGCTTGGCCTTCAGGGCCTTCACCAGGGTTTCCAGCTTCTTCATGGCCGGTTCGGAGATGGAAGACGACCCGGCGTCGAATTCGATGTAGCTGAGCTCCTCGCCGCCTCCGAAGAGGGAGCCCAGCAGGGCGAAAGGCGCCGTGGCCGCTTTTGTGAGCAGGTTGACAATGACCTGCAGAACGATGCGCCACACGCTGAATTCCGGGTCGTCGATGCGGCCCGTGACGGGAATGTCGAGGTTGATCTTGCCGTCGGCATCGCGCAGGAGCGTGACGGCCAGGCCCACGGGCAGCTTGGTCGCCCTGGGGCTCTCCACCCGGTCGCCCAGGGTGAGCTGGTCGATGACCACCCTGTTCTCCGCGTCGAGCTTCTTGTCGGCGATGTGATAATTGAGGTCGAAGGACAGGGACCCCTTCTCGATCTTGTAGCCGGCATAGGTCCCCGAGTAGGGG
>Ga0116161_1004611_pt1 | contig 11494 bp, 8 predicted proteins | sample AD_JPNAS3_MetaG_FD_89877 | JGI IMG/M metagenome (GOLD analysis project Ga0116161, IMG submission 89877) | Active sludge microbial communities of municipal wastewater-treating anaerobic digesters from Japan - AD_JPNAS3_MetaG | ecosystem: Engineered > Bioreactor > Anaerobic > Digestate | place... | reverse complement strand
GTTGTCCCCCTCTGGAGGGGGTTAGGGGGAGGTTGTCACTTCATACGGGATGATTCGAGTAATTGTCAGGTATTTGCCGTCCTTGTCGCTTCGGATTGCTCAGGGAGCAATCCCTACAAGTACCACCTCCGGCGTTTCACGCCACCTCCGCCTGCGGAGGACAGGAAACGGAGCAGTTCCTTTTCCCTTGCGCCTTGTTCCTTTCACCTTGATCCTTCTCCCTTGTCCCTTATCCCCCCATCAGCTTTTTTTTCTTCCACGACCCTTTTTTATAATAAAGCCAGTTTAGAAAAACAGCCAGTGTGCTGCTTGCCAGCATGGCCATCCAGATGCCGTCCTGCCGGAAACCGACCGGACCGGCAAGAAAGTATGCCAGCGGAATGCGGATAATAAACATGGCAATAAATGACAGGGCAAGCAATGCCATCGTGTCACCTGCGCTCCTGAGTACGCCCTGAATCGCAAAAATTATTGCAAAGCAGGGGAAAATAAACGCCATCCATTGATAGTAGTCGCGAACAAGGCTAAGCACCTGCGCTTTTTCCAGGGATTCTTTGAGAAACAGGGCACCGATATGTTCCGGAAATATCAGCAGCACAAGAGTGCAAACAAGAGCGATGGCCAGACCTACATAAATGGATATCCGTGTTGTCTGGTAAACACGGTCCATATTCCGCGCACCCAGATTCTGGCCTGCGATCGTTGTCGAGGCCATCCCGATGGAGATAAACGGGATCGTCGCCAGCATATCCACCTGCATACCAATGCCGAAAGCGGCGGTGACGGCCGTACCATAACGATTGACCAGGGATACGATGATTACTCCGGCGAGCGAAACCACAAGCATCTGGAGTGATGCGGGCACACCGATCACAAAAACTTCCCGGATAATATGCCAGTCCAGGCTGTAATCCCAGTTGCGCATATTGATATAAGGATTAAAACGCAGCAGGTAAAAATACCCGATGATGCCGCTAGCTACAGCCGCAAGCGTTGAGCCCCATGCCGCCCCTGCCACCCCCAGGGGTGGCAGGGGACCGAAACCCTTGATAAACAGTGGAACGAACGTGACATTAAACACGGCAAGCATAATAAGGATCTTTACCACGGTTGTGGCGTCGCCCAATCCCCGCAGCATCCCGTTCATCCAGTTGATGAAAAAATGAAACACCAGCGAGGCCATCATAATCGTCAGATAAGACAGCGCCATGTCCCGGATTTCCACCGGCGCCTGCACCAATTCAATCAGTTCATGACGAAAGATCAGGGCAACAACGGAAATCAGCAGGCAGAACAGAATTGAAGAAAAAAATGAGTTTGACAGGATTTTCCTGAGCATGGCTTTGTCTTTTCGTCCGAATGCCTGGGCAATCAGGACATTCGTGGCCATCCCCAGACCAATGAGAAAAGCGGGCAGCAGCATAATGATGGGCAGGGAGGCGGCCACGGCGGCAACGGCCTTATGCCCCAGAAGCCTGCCCACCCAGATCAGGTTGATAATGCCATAGGCGGACATCAGCACATTGCCCAGCATGATGGGCAATGTGAAATCAAATACCTGTTTGGCGATGCTGCCTTCTGTAAAATCTTTCAAGGTCTTCCTTTAGCAAAACACGAACAGGCGGGGATAAATCCGCCGGCGGTGATAGGCATTTACTCCTTCTGTGCAATAATCAGCTGGGTTTTGGGCAAATATTGATCAAAAGATTCCATCACTTTCTCAGCGCCTTTCAATTCCATTAATCCGGCCCAGGTGTTTGACCAGCTTTGCAAAACCCGATGATAAGGGGGATTGATAGCATCCAGAACAGCCCCCTGCAGATCTCCCTTTTGATGCACCAGCCAGAACAAGGACATAAAGAAGGTCCAGTAGAAACCCCATGTTTCATATCTTTCCACTTTTAGTCCTGAATTTTCCACCAATCGGACAAAACGCTCTTTATCAAAAATCTGAATGTGGTTCGGCCTGGTAAAATAGACAGGGTCTGCAAAAGGCTTCTGCAGCATTTCCGAGCGTGAATCAGGCACCGTTAGAAAATACCGGGCGCCCGGTTTGCCCACCCTGACGAGTTCCTCCATGATCTTTTCAGGTTCGGTGGTGTGTTCCAGCACTTCCGTGGCCAGGATTTTGGTTGCATACTCATCGGTCAGGGGCAACGGCAGGGCGTCACTGACGAAACTTTCGACTTTTCTTGCTGAGGTTCTCTTGATTTTCTCAATCAGTGCTTTAATCTTTGCCTCATCTACATCCGTAAAGACAACATGAGCACCTTGCCTTGCACAAAACAAAACGGCATTCCCTTCACCGCATCCAAAATCTAAGACAACATCATCCTTCGTAATTCTGAAGCCGGTAAAAAGCTCACCGGTATCCAATTGATACCATCCGCGTTTGACCGCATCAAGTAACCCGCAGTGGCGGGGATCCACATCTTTTTGCACAATGGCGACCTGGGAGCTGGTACCCTGATCTTTTAATCCGCAATCCGCTTTCGATGAAGGCCTTTTATGTTTTGACCTGTTTGCCATTTCATTTCTCTGTCTGAAAAGTGATATAAATTGCCTGGACAGCTGATCATGGAGAATGTCCGCCCCCGTTATCCATCTGTTTGCAACCTACTTTAATTCATGAAAAATGAAAAGAAAATTTCATAAAGAGCACGCCCTATAACTATCCCTTCGGACTGCTCAGGGGAGCAGTCCCTACAACAACCACTTCGGATTGCGCAGTAAAAATCGATTATATCTTTAATTGCCGGTGTAATATTAGAAACGGCTTTGTACAAATATTATTCGCATGGAAACACAGAAAATTCTTTTGCAAATCAATGTGGATCAGATTATAAAACATCATGAGCGAGGATCTGAATACTGTAAAAAGTGATTTCATGGCATATAAACCAGCGACCCGAATGTTGTGCTTCGCATTCAATCACATGGAGGAGTGATGCAGACCTCTCAAATCTCTTTTTGGACCGTCAATCTGTGAATCCTGAACGCCGTATATTGGATGCGCCTCTGCTGGGGCTGCTGGCCATGCTGTATTTCGCACAGGGCCTGCCTTCAGGATTGCTGGGGAAGGCCCTGCCACCTCTTTTAAGGCAACAGGGCATATCCCTTTCCACCATCGGATTCACCGCACTGCTTGCGCTTCCCTGGACGATGAAGTTCCTCTGGGCGCCTTTTCTGGACCGTTTCTGGACACGCCGCCGGTGGCTGCTGACCCTCAACCTGATCATGTTTATCCTGATGATCCTCCTGGCCTCGCGGGATTTCGGTCCCTGGGTATCACAATTATTTCCTTTCCTGATGATTTTGCTATTCCTGATGAACATTACTGCTGCAACACAAGACATAGCAACTGACGGCCTGGCGGTAAGCAGATTAGCGCCACATATGCGCGGTCTCGGCAACAGCGTTCAGGTAATCGGTTACAAGGTGGGCATGATCTTCGGAGGCGGCCTGCTTTTGTGGCTGGTGGCCCGCTTCGGCTGGCAGTTGTCATATACAGCCCTTGCTTTTCTCATCATCCCCATTTTACTGCCCGTCTGGTTTATGCGCGAACCGGAAACCCTGGTAAGAAGTGAACCAAATCATGCTCCATGGCAAGGCTGGCAGGGATATATAGGATTATTTAAAGATTTTCTTTCAAGAGAGCGAATGGGGTGGTGGCTCCTCACAGTCGCGACATTCAAAGCCGGCGATTCACTGGCATCAAGGATGATTGGCCCGCTCCTTTTGGACCATGGCCTGTCTCTCTCGGATATCGGACTGCTGACCGGCGTTGTGGGAGCAACAGCAGGACTTGCGGGTGCCCTTCTTGGCGGCCTGTTTCTGCTTCGTCTCGGACACTGCAAGGCTCTTTTGATCTTTGGAGCCCTGCAGGCGGCGGGTTTTATCGGTTACCTGTGTATCGCGGGCGGTGTCTACGACATCCGCACGCTGTATGCGGTAGTCTGCATGGAGCAATTTGCTGATGGTTTGTCAACCGTAGCATTATTTACATCGATGATGGATGTATGCCGTAAACAATCACCGGGCACCGATTACACGCTGCAGGCGGCATTTCAGGTAACGGTCTCCGGCTTTGCGGCACTGGCCGGCGGCCTTTTCACCCAGAGGTTCGGGTATCAGGCCATTTTTGCGGCTGGCGCAATGCTGACAATTTTTGCCCTTGTGCCGGTCGTCATGTATTTTCGAAACGCAGGACCTTCATCGTCATCCGGCAAATAAAAAATAATTTAAACGCCGATGAAATCAAACGCTGATAGTTTTTCCTGGCAAAACGATTTGACAGAAACCTGTTTTTTTCATAGACATTATTGATATGTTGTCCGGAGAACCAATATGAAAAAGAAAACAAAAATCACCCTGCCTGACCGCAGTATCTATTTTAAGGGATTGTTGCTTCTCGTATGCAATGACGGCACAATCCACGAAAAAGAAAGAGCAATGATGCTGCGTGTGGGCAAGTTGCTGGACTTTGAGCAGCGTTTTTGCGAGAAAACAATTGCAAAAGCCCTGCAAAACAACCTGATTAGCGCTGAAATGCCGAAATTTTCCAATTCTGATGTTGCCAAGTACTTCATTAGAGACGGCATAAGGCTGGCGCTTGCCGATGGGCATTTTCACGTAAAAGAAAATGACTTTCTGAAAAGGGTTGCCAAACATCATGAACTGGAAGACATCTGGTATGAACAGACAATCCAATCGATTACCGATGAAATGGCGTCATCTCTGATCAGCAGCCTCGAAGCAGAAAACCTGGATTATTAACGACCAGGCAAGGGGCGCTTCGACAGGCTCAGCGTCCCGCTTCAACCGACAGGCTCAGCGACCGGAGGGGCAAGGCGCAAGGAACAAGGCAAAAGGCGTAAAATAAATTCCCGCTTAATGTCCTCCGCTGGCGGAGGTGTCACGAAGTGACGGAGGTGGTTGTCTGATCGCTGGCAGATAAACTACCCTCACCACCTCCTACCCCTTGAGGCTGTGTCGTAATGTCATTGCGAAGGAGCAACAGCGACTGAAGCAATCTCCTAAGTAGCCGAATACACGAGATTGCCACGACGCCTGAGAGGCGTCTCGCAATGACCTTTCTGCATTGCGACACAGTCTCTTTCCAAAGGGGGACAAGAAAATAAAACCGTTCCAGGATGAAAACAACCGCTCTTTTCTTTACCGGCTGAATAAACTATCGTGAAAAAGATTTACAAGGTTATCTCCGGGAAATGATAGCCTTTGTCCCGAAACAATTTCACACAAGCATCGGCAACAGTGTTGTCATAAAGAGTCCCTCTGTTTTTCTCGATCTCCTCCAGGGCTGCCTCAACACCCAGTGCCGGACGGTAGGGACGATGGGACGACATGGCTTCCACAACATCGGCAACGGCAAGAATGCGGGCTTCCATGATAATCTCTTCCCCTTTCAGATTTCTCGGATAACCCGATCCGTCCATCCGCTCGTGGTGCTGATAAACCATCTCTGCCAACGGCCAGGATGACTCCACGTCCTTCAGCATATCGTACCCTTTTACAGCATGCTCCTTGACCAGGGCAAACTCTACCTTCGTCAGTTTTGAGGATTTCGTCAGGATTTCGGCAGGCACAGACAGTTTCCCAATGTCATGAATCGAACATGCCATTCCGATGCCATTAATTTTTGCTTTTGGGATTCCCATTTCCGTTGCAATGGCGCGGGCAAGGTCCGCTGACCTTGTCTGGTGACCCGCCGTATAAGGGTCCCGCGCTTCGACGGCGCCTGCCAGAAGATGGATGGTTGTGTTCATCGCTTTGCTGAGCCTGTCCAGCGTCTGCTGAAGTTCTTCCTGTGACTTTTTTCGTTCCGTGATATCGGTATTGAAACCATGCCAGAGGATACTGCCGTCAGCTAATTTCTCCGGCGTTGATTGGCCGAACAACCATTTAACCGGCTGACCGGGTATCTGCACCCTGTATTCACATTGCCAGGTGGTCATTTGTAGAGCGGATAATTCAATTGACTTAATTAGTTTGTCTATATCTTCAGGCAATGTGACTCTGACAACCGGGGAGAAATCATCACGCACATCTTCCGGTGAACAGCCAAAAATGTTCACAATGGCTTTTGAACTGAATGGAACACAATAGGTCCCATCCGGTCTTCTCATGAATTGAAAAATCATTCCGGGAACATTCAGAGACAGTTTGTTAAACCGGATGTCACGTTCCCGCAGTGATTCCTCCGCTTTCCTGCGATCGGTAATATCGTTATAAAGAACCTGGAAACGCCGGACACCATCCCACATAATCTCTTTACGGAAAACATCAAGATGGCGAATATTTCCATCTTTTCTGATGATGCTGATGACATAATTCAAAGGCCCGCTCTTACCTTGTTTTCGCTCTTCTCTTCTTATCTTGTTTTCAGCGAGGCTCTCTTTAGTGTAGCACTTCGTCACAGGAGTATTTTTCAACTCATCAACATCGTCAAATCCAAAAAGATCGAACAGCGCCTGATTGGCATAGAGAGTTTCCCCGTCAGCAGAGATAATCCGCACTCCCAAAATGGACTGATCCATGGAATTTCGGAAATTCTCTTCATTCTTTCTCAGAACTTCTTCCGCCTCTTTTATTTTGGTGATGTCAAAAATGACCCCGAAGATTCCTCTGACTGTTCCATCCGCCGCCCTGTCCGGCATATAGGTATTGAGGCCATAAAGCATTTTGCCTTTGCGTGTCTTGAAGTGGGTTTCGGTACTTACCGTTTCACCGTCCATAGCCCTTTGCATCAGGGGTCGGATCTGTTGAAATACCTCCTCCCCAAACACCTCGGCAACCGTATGACCGAGCACCTGATCAGCCTTCATCCTGTGAAATATTTCAAACTGGTTGTTGATGAACCGATAACGATAGTCCCTGTCTATCAGGGCAATACGTCCGGGAAAACTGTTGACAATCAAAGAAAACTGCTGCTCACGCCTGCGCAGCTCTTCCTCCGCTCGCTTACTCTCGGTAATATCCCGTGCAACGCCAACAATACCCGTAATGTTTCCATCAAGCATAATCGGGGATCCGCTGATCTCGCCAACCCTGATGGTTCGATCTTTTGCGATAAACTCATATATTGACGGCGGCTTGCTTTCCCCTCTTAATATCCCGCTGATATGCTTGATTGCCTGATCCAGAGATGGTTTGGTCAGTAGGGAGACTAAATCAGAAACATTCCGGCCGATGAAATCCTTTGGCTTGTACCCCAACACTTTCTCCACACTCGGAGACATACTTAAAATCTTAAAATCCGTATCCAGCGTAAAAATGACATCCCTTACGTTTTCCAAACTCAGCCGATGCTGCTCTTCCATTGCCCTGAGTTCCTGATTCAGTGTTTCCAGATCCAGCATTTTCTTTTCGAGCTTGCCAAAAAGAATTTCATTATACCGCCGGAAAAACTCCATTTCCTCACCCAGGGGCTTTGAAGCATCCGTGCGGATGTTTCTTTTCTCCTCCAGTAACTCCACCAGAATCTCAAGCAGCGCTTCCGGATCCCTGGGCTTGATAATGAATCGATCCGCGCCCAAATCCAGGGCAAACTTTTCGTCCTGTGGCTCTGTGTAGGTGGCTGTGTAAAAAACAAAAGGAATGTTCTTTAATTTTTCATCGGATTTGCATTGCCGGCATAGCGTGTAACCGTCCATTACCGGCATCAGGATATCCGAAACAATCAAATCGGGAATATGATTCCAGGCAATTTCCAGGGCTGCCTTTCCGTTTAATGCCTCTAAGACGTCCCAGCCCTGACCTTTTAATATGGTCTTGAGCAGATAGAGGTTGTCTCTGTTGTCGTCAACAATTAAGACCTTCGTTTTCATTTACAATCTCCTCTCATGGATACTTCAGGAAAGGACGGTCAATTCAGATTCCGGATACATTACGGAATCATATTTCACGCGGTTTCTGCCCCCGTCCTTGGCCCGGTAAAGAGCCAGATCGGCACGGGCTATTGTTGTATCGATTTTTTCATTTTTGCGATAATCTGTCAAACCCAAAGAAACGGTCACTTTGAAATCGTTCCCCAATGAGGGGAATCGTTTCTGTTCAACCGCTTTACGGACACGTTCCGCACAGATCATCGCTCCTTCAATATCTGTTTGCGTCATGATAATCAGAAATTCCTCTCCTCCGAAACGGCCGTATAAGTCTACACTGCGAAGGCTGTTGCGAATAACATTTGAAGTTCCTCTCAAAACTTCATCTCCGGCAAGATGTCCAAGGGTATCGTTAACGGTTTTAAAATGATCGATGTCCAGCATGGCAATAGAGAAGCGTTCACCCCCGCGGGACACCCGCTGCCGCTCATTTTCAAGCTGTTCCATAATGTGCCTACGGTTGCTGGCTCCGGTCAGTTCGTCACGAATGGACATTTCCCGAATAACAGAGAGTGATTTGCCGAGTTTCTTGCGCAGATTACTTATGTAGCCCCCGATAACAGAAATAGCAACCAGTACCAGGGCAAAGACCACCATCTGCAGGAATTCCATCTTGAAATTGATGTCCTTGGAACGAAAGTGATAAAGAAGGATGATATCAATTCCATAGGTTACCAGCGTAAACACACTGACAAACAAAAAACTACGGATATCCAGCCGAAATATGCCAAACATAAGGACGATAACATAAACAAGCAACAGGACAGCACGAGATTCATTTGCAAAATACATTCCGTACATGATCACCAGAACAGCCGCGCACATTTGGATGGCCGTAAGGCTGGGATCAGACATCCTGAGATTCAATCCGGTGCGGAAAATGATATATAAAATAATATTATTGAAACAACAAATTAACAGAATTCCAATCATTCCATGCCATTCCATGATATTTGCCAGATAGGAAATATAAGCCAGAATGGAGCAAAGAACATAGCAGGCAAATGCCATCAGGAAACGGCGCATGCGAACCGCCTGTTGTTTATCACCTTTGGGAATAATCGAAAAATGAAGTATTTTCTGCAGAAGAGTTTGCCGCCCTGTTTGTTCAATGACAGTAGCCATGTTCCATCCTACAGATTAAAATTGCAACCCCATATCAACGCAACAAAACGGGGTACTCTTCATGCTACATAGACAGAAAGGATTCATCAGGTTATGGACCCGCATCCTGAGGATGCCTCATATGAAACATCTTTTCATTTATAATTTAGCATAAAATGACATAAATAGGAAATAAGACTTATCTTTTTTTCATTTCCAATTGATATTTCAAGACCGTCCCGGGAAAACCCGGCAATACTCTCCTGTCAAAACACTCCTTGACATAAGCGGGGGGTGGCATTAAACTATAAGCAATAGAGATGCTGCAATGCCCGAATGATGTGAACGGAATTAGCACCATTAAATTGGAGGTAATGAAAGAAACATCGTTGGGTGTTCGTGGTAATGTTACAATGCCAGACTGCAAAAGCAGTTGTTTATGAGCTGACTACAGCTTATGTATGTAAAAAGGCATTGCAGCTCTCTTTTTTGAAGAAAGTGCTGAATCGAGATACCGTTGTGTTCGTGTGGAGTTTATTCTGCCGGATTATCGTTAATCGAACACAGGGTCTTCGTGACTGTAATCGTCCTAAAGACCAATGTTCAATGATGTAACTCCATTGATCAAGCAGCGCGACACAGCCGGATCTCGTTACCCCCCGTAGGAAGTCATCATCCTCGAGGGGTTTTATATTTTGAAGCCCTTGCATTCGAAGTTTCAACAAATCAAAAAAACACCCGGCAGGAAGGCCACTGACGGGTGTTTTTACATGACTCAAGAAAGCAACGTTTACTTCATTAGTTCAATAATTTACAACATTCAGAAGCTGGCACCACTCTTACATTGTCTAACGATAACGACACCGGCTGATGCATCGATGGTATCGTTGATCGGCCTGTCTTTCACAACGGCGATAATAACCGGGTCTTGAGTGATATCTGCATCCCCTTAGAGCAGCACGTTGATTGTTACGGCACCGGTCAACGCAATAACTACGGTGTTTCGATGGAGGTGGACCATAACGATGTGGTCCGGGAGGAGGCGGGCCAGGCGGCTGCGCAAAAGACTGAGAAGCTGCCAATGTAAATATCATTGCAAAAACGGCGATAAAGAGCAAACCCTTCAAATTTTTCATTTCTCACCTCCATTTGATTTGTCTGATTACAAAGGATTACTTTCTTATTGATTAATTATATAAACATCCCCGCCGCGTGTCAATAATTATAGTTCTTCACCGGAGTCAGGGTAAAAACCCTATGAGAGGTTCCGGGCACATGATGAAAAAAAGGAATGAGACAGAAGAGACATCAAATTACGCGTAATTCTACATAGGTGAAGAAGTCTCATCACAACAAGAATCGGCAAACCCGAGGAAGCTTTGCAGCGTATCTTCCCATGCCTTTTTTCTCGCATCGCTGTAACGCGCCATCATTTCATCGTCATGGGCTTCCAGATATTCCTGGAGTTTACCCGACGTTTCCAATGATGCATAAGTGAGGGGCGCCTTGTCCTTTAATGCCTGTTTGATCACTTCCAGACGGTTTTGCTTCGGGCTGTCTTCAGGTAGATAGGTCATAGCCTGTATCCTCCGGTTTGTTTCATTGCATTATAGGTTGTTTGAATAATTTGTCAAACATATAGATCCTGCTGCGCGGCCTATTTGTTTTCATCGGGCCATGAATACACGGGTGGACGATTCTCAAAAATGGTCCCGTCGGGCATGACTTCCACATCTTTGCCATCCATCTGAACAATCTTTGTCAGTGTGGCAGGAACATGGCGCGTCCGGGCGGACGCGATGACTTCTTCAACTGTTTTAAAACGGGAAAGTTCTTCCAGCGTAATGATCTGTGGGAGAACCATTCCAATCTTACCTGCTTCGTAGTCCGCCAGCGCCAAAGAAGGCCGCATCCAGGCATGATCCGTCAGTTCCACGCCATCATGAACAACGGATTGGTCTTCCGGAGCTTCCGTTACAAAAAAACGCACATCATAGCGCAGGGGCAGAAATTCCGGTGTAATCCAGTGAGAAAAGTAATGAAGGCGATCACCGGAAATCAAAATATTTTCTGCTTCCAGCATCTGTAAGAATTTCATTTCTCCTTTGTTGAGCAGCTGCCTGTAGCGGGCAAAACGCTTACGTTCCTCACGCAGCCCGATGGAAATCGGCGTGCCGTCTTTTTTCCGGGCCATCAGAATACCCACTTCTTCAAATGTCTCACGGATTCCCGCCACCCAGGATCCCAGTGCCTTTTCCGGGCTCGACATATCCGGAAGAATCCGGGCAGCTTGAGGCCGATCAATACCCTGGACAAAACCCTCGACGCCGGGCTGATAATCCTCCGGATCAAGACTGCCTCCTGGAAACACGTGGTAACCGGGAACAAAACTGCCTTGCCGGTTCCTCAAGACCAGAAGGACCTCGATATCCTGTATGGATTTTTCACGACAGGGCCTCAGCAGCACCACTGTTGAGGCATCAGCC
>Ga0116161_1004596_pt1 | contig 11523 bp, 11 predicted proteins | sample AD_JPNAS3_MetaG_FD_89877 | JGI IMG/M metagenome (GOLD analysis project Ga0116161, IMG submission 89877) | Active sludge microbial communities of municipal wastewater-treating anaerobic digesters from Japan - AD_JPNAS3_MetaG | ecosystem: Engineered > Bioreactor > Anaerobic > Digestate | place... | reverse complement strand
ATAGCCGTGTCGCAATCCCTTTTAAATGAGGTCAAGTTTCCTACCGCAGATATTGTCGCAAGCGGCACACCGAAAGCAGTCGCAATCCCTTTTAAATGAGGTCAAGTTTCCTACGGCAAATGGCGCATATGTATATGCCCGATGTGCCGGGTCGCAATCCCTTTTAAATGAGGTCAAGTTTCCTACTATCGCTTGCCTTAAAAATTGAAGAGAAGAGCAATGGTCGCAATCCCTTTTAAATGAGGTCAAGTTTCCTACAGCACCCCCACTTTTTGTTCAATTAATTCAATATGTTGCAAGGGGGGTTGTGCAACTTTTTCGCCTTCTTGATAGTTACTGAAAAAACGTTTCCGAAACATTTCTTTTGTTGACTCCTTTCTACTTTTTAGCTTGTATCACCTTACATTTTACACCTTACGTCTTATACATCTGCGCATCAAATATAGTCCCTTTTCATGAGGGCAATAGTGATTACCTTCAAATAATATTTTTAATTGTCAAAGAGCAAAAAACTAATTTACTATTTCTGCATCAAACCAAACATTAAAACTTATCACTTCAAAATACAATTTTCGAAAAAACATTTCAACCCTTTATTTAGAACGTTTTTATTATACCTCCATCTGTGGGAATTTCGGGGCATTCTCGTATGGTATAATGCCGAGATCGATGATGAAAGAGCGCAAATCCAAATAAGTCTGTTCTTTTGAAGAGCTGAAGCCATGAGCAAGGTATGATTGGTTTCTTGATGACTGGATATTAAGAAACTTGGATTTATTGTTTTCAAATAATATGCCGAGTTCGTCTTGTAGTTCAAAAAGAAGGTTAAAGGCAGCGCCTTGCGGCAGCCTAATCTTACCATCTCTTGTATTCCTATATACCTTCATATACTCATCCCTCAATGAAGCAGGAATTTTCTCGACAAGAACATCCGCCGTATCAATATTATGAATTTTTGACAGTCTTTCCTGTGCCAACATTTCTACAAGTCGGTAAAATCTGAGTATAGCATCGTCTATCTTGCCTTCAATGAATCTTCTTTCAGCATTAGCAAAAAGGTCAAGCATGAATTCTGGAGAGAGTTTTTTGTCACTTTCTGCAAGTCTTTGAAGAAAACTTGAGATATTGATTGATTCTTCCGCAAATTTTGAGAAAAAAAGGTCATCCGATTCCAGCGCCTCCTGTATCCTTGCCTTTTTGAATTTATCAAATGCCTCTTTGTGCCGGAACAAATCCCATAAATGGTAACCTTCTATTATGAAGGAGAGTTTTTTGAACTTGAATCTATAACGATTGCTCTTCTCAGACAGTAAGTCGCAAAGTTGACGCGCCGCCTGAAACTGGTATTTGTTGAAAAGCAAGGCTATCTGCTTCCGCTCTTCGATTGCAAGCACATCCCATGGGTTAACACTTTGGTAGATTTCCTCGGCACCATCAATTACAATTCCTGTTCCGTTTTTGGTTCTTTCTTTTCCGCCAACATACGAAAAAGAGAAACCATGGTTAATAGCTGCAAGAGCGAGTGAAACCGACATGTTCTTGGTGCCTCCTGTGTAATCAACGATAACACAGTCTTTTTCATATTTCTTTTTTACGACCCTTTTGATTGCTTCATCGGCTTTATTGTAACAGTGAAGAAGGTCATTCACATTCTCTACTATGGTAATTTCGCTCTTAAAATTTGTTCCATGCGCCGCCTTTTTGATGTCTGCTATATTGTCAGCCGTATCCTGAGATGCCAAAAAAGACACAAACTCGGGTTTATAATGCATTATTGATTTTATTATGGGCGCAGGTGTCCCGCCGATTGAGATTACCATCGCCAGAATTTTTTTTACTTCTTCCCCTTCTATTTGATCCATTGTATTAGCCTCTCCGACAAGTTTTTTATGTCTAATGCGTCACAGAATTCAAGCCTGTTTGCCTTAAGTCTGAGTTTCTGGGCTTCAGTCAAGCTTCTGTAAGAAACAAGCATCCCCTTGCCATAGACCCCGCCGGCAGCATCGCGAAGATTTTCAAGCTTATATATCGGTTCGTCGTTGAAGCTTGCCCGATCTGCCCCTTCAAAGCGTTTTGTTTTGCATTCTATAAGAAACAATCTGTTATTATGAGTGAATACAACGTCATATTCATTGGTGGGATACCTTGAGCCTGGAGTATCATATTTTACCTCAACTCCCATGCGCACATCAGTAACAGATAGGGTTGTTACAGCATGAAATACATATTCTTCAAGCCATCCCCCTGAGATAAACTCTACGTCTTCCAAGTCCGGAAGCCTTATCACATTATCATCAAACTTAAGTATCCCGAATTTTTCATATAGCTCGATGATTTTCTGAAAGCTTTGGTTTTCATAATCATGTTTCTTGATTTCTATCTTAAGCGGGAATGTCCTTGCATTTCTTAAAGGTGCAACATAACCGTTTAAGATTTTAATGGCATCTTGATATTCTTCACAGATTTTTACAAGTTCTGTAACTGCAGGAAGATGCTGGCTTATCTTGTCTTTATCAGTACGTTCATTTAATATAATCTGTCCATAAGCATTAAGGTATGTCGGTACCTTTAAAACACCTTTAAAATCAATTCGTTGAGATTTTGGCGAAAGCACTTGAATCCACCTGTCCCGGGTGTCAACATAGAGTATGGTTTTGCCCAACTCCCTGAACACCTCGAACGCCGCAAATGCCATAATCTTTGTGCCGCCCGTGGCATTAAGGATGATTTCGGTACTCTCGTATCGCGATAAAATTTTCGTGCAGGTTTGGCGTGCAAATTCCAAATCGTATGCATCTATTGGAATCTTTTCCACTTTTATTGCCCATCCCTTTATAACCTTTTCGAGTCGATCAGCCTGAAGCTTCATATCGGTGCTGACAAGAAGAATAACCTTCTCAGGTCTAAATTCCTCCATGCGCAGAGGTATCAGATTCGGTATCGGTTGGTCCGATACAAGGCAAACATGGATACGGCTCATGGTCAGATACCACCTTTCTTTGCTCTTGACAATACACAACTAAATAGCATACATTTACAGCATACATAGGAGGTGCATAATATGCGTGCAACATTAAACATACCCGATGACCTCATCATTGAAGTGCAGAAGATTTCTGGTGAAAAGTCCAAAACCAAAGCCATAGTAACGGCTATGGAGGAATATGTGAGAGAGAAGAAGATTAAAACACTTCTTGAACTTAGAGGTAAGATTCAGATTGAATATGACTGGGAGAAGGAAGAAGAGATTGAACTTCAAGCCCAAAAGGAAAGGGAGAAACTTTTTGAACGATAAAATACTGGCAGATACAAGTGTCTGGATAGAATTTTTTAAGGCAGGATCAGGTATCGGGGACGTTTTTGCATCGCTGGTCTCCACCAATTCTGTAGTAACATGCGGGATAGTCCTTTTTGAACTTATGCAGGGTATAAAATCAGATAAAGAAAAATCTATTATTTTGAATGCAATTTCTGAACTCCCATACATAGAGATGGATTCAAGCTTGTGGCAAAAATCAGCGGTATTGGCTGCTTCACTGAGAAGAAAAGGCATTACCCTTCCTTTATCGGACATTTTTATTGCCGCCATTGCATTGGAACACAATCTTTCCATTTTCACCCTCGACAAACACTTTGATGACATACCGGGGATAACCATCTATAAACCGTAATCAGTTTCATGCAGTGTGTCCCATTACCCATTTTTTCGGCTCGATAACCGATATAATTTTGCCCGAATCCGCCGGGATAACTATGCCTGTCTTGATAATTTCAGGGTGAGGGTTTATAAAGTATGGCGTATCCATTCTATCAACCTTCAACTCAACAGACAGTGTTTTAGACTATCGTCAGTCATTATTAATTTTTCTAAGTTTCTCAAGTCGTTCAAGGTCTTTTTTGTCACCCTTTTCAGCCCTTTTTTCTGCTTTTTTAACATCAATTTTCGAAATAAATTGTTGGGCAAATATTTTTTTCAATTTCAACGGTAACGTTTCAGCCTCAAGAAACTTATCCGCGAAACCAATGTTAAAGTTGTTGATATGAAATAAATTCTGCGCCTTCAGCCAGTCTTCGTCTTCTTCTTTCAACGTAAGCAAGAAGCTTACGAAGTTTTCTGGATTAACAATTTTTTTAAGATTTTCAAAAGCTTTGTCGCGTGGGGAAAATTCCTGTGGTTTTGGTGGAGGCGGCACAATAGTCTCCTCCCTGAAACCATAAAACATGCCATACCCAACTGATGATTTTGCGCCAATACCCCATTCCTCAAGAGCCTCCTTTAGAAATTTAACGGCTTGCTGTAATGTATCCTGATCGGGCGCAACAACAGGGAAATAAAATTCGCTATCTGAATCAACTACGATAAATGGCACTGGATTAGGGTTCATGTCATCAGAAGGCGCAGTTTGGCCTTTTATGTCAGAATAGTAATCCTGGAAATGGTTGTTCGTGATATCAATCTTTAGGGCAGGAACCCCAACAGGGAATCCATCCCAAAATTGAACCTTACCGACCTGATCTTGTGTACCGAATATTTCGGTCTCTTTATCTTTTATTCTCTCATCTGTTTTTTCATCAAATTCTGCTGCAAACTTCGCCACTCCTTTTATTGACGATGATGGAATATACGGAAGTCCTGTGCAATGGTCAAATCTGAGTGAGTTTTCGAGGGGATGCTCGTCACCGATCCCGCACACCAGGGCATCGGAGACCTTACAGACGAGGAGTGTAACGAAAAAACCTTTCTTTCTTAACATAGAAAGAACAAACTCATCACGTTTCTTTTTTAGTGTAACAGAAAGAGCTAATTTCGCTCTTTGCTTTTCGAACACTTCTTTTAATCTTATAAACTCTTCAATTTTTTTTTCGCCAAGCTCTGCTATCAGTGATGGAAAGTTTTGAACGTCTGTTATTCTGTCAAATACACTCAAGATTGAATTGATATCAGTTTTTTCTAATTCCTGTGACTTATTGTTCAACCATGATTCAAATGCATCTCGATTGTTTGCTTGTGCCCAATGCGTTAGCTTGTGCTTATTTCTCTCCCTCCGCTTTTCAATTTCAAATAAAATTTCATCTTGTTTGTACCAGTGTGCATTTATTTTAATGTTTGAAGTGCTTTTCTCCGTGTTTAGGTAGAAGTTTACCCATTTGTTAAAAACAAGACTAAAATTTGCGTTGTCGTTACCGGTAGCTGTTAAATATATTTCAGGTAATGGTATCATAATAACCCCCTTTATCCCAAAATATTTCCACTGGCGTATCGCTTGACCCATTCAAGGAAACGTAACGACTCTATTTGGACAGCAATATAATTATGGGAGTCCATTTTATTAAGTTCAACGAGTAAATCTTTTTCTATCTTACCCATACTTTTAAGCCATTTGTTCAATACGTCATAGATCATGTTATGTTTTGGTTCATTCTTTGCCTTTAGAAAAGCAACTACTTGACCAAGGCCATTTTGAAGTATCATAGTTGGAACTGATTTAGACAATTGCTCGAAGTCCTTCCTTTCTTTTTCCTTGTTAGCTGTACTTCTTCCTATCTCCACGATCAGTTCCAGCGCTTTCGCTGCTCTTTGTTGAGATAACGTTTGCATTATTTCACCTCCTGCCAGACAAGTCGCATCCAGCCTCTGCCGAGTGTTTCGTCACCCCCGATCTGGACATATTCCTTGAGTGTATCTTGAAGGGATTTCATGAGGTCATTGCCACTTTTCCTTTCCTCTTCTTTTTCCCATCTTGCATTAGTCATAGAAATGATGGTGTAGAAAACAGTATTTGAAGGAACGAGTTCCTGATACCAGAGGTTTTCTGATGTCTTTTTGTCGTTTAATAAAATCCTTGCCTGAACCTCCGTCCCGGTTTCCACAAGCACAGAAAAGCTTGCATCAGAAACAAGACACAGGTATTTTTCAAGCGAAGATGTATTGTAAAAATCATCCCCCGGCACAAATTCTTTGACGCTTTTGAGAATGTCCGGCTCAAGCTTACCATTGCCGAAAAGCATCAGATCTTCAAAAATAATCGCCTCGTTCTCTCCGGTGAGGCCGAGGTATTTGTCTTCCTGAACATCGGGGATTGTCCAGACATATTCTTTACCGACAATCTTTCCGTCGCGCTTTAATTTTCGCAGAATGGCCGGACATATGACCCACAGGAAGGGTGCGACGGAAGATCGAATCGGAAAGAGAAGCAGTCGTGCGTCACCGATACTGATGGCTCCTGCCTGGTCTCCGCTCTTATCGGAGCCGAAAATATCGTTTGTATTCTGACCATCCCCGTCTTCATAAGCGTTCCTGAAAGCCCCTTTCAAACCCGACGCCTGAATAGTTGGCCAATTCGTTATTTTCTCGCGCTGGATTGGTAAGTCAACCACGCCTACCGCCTGCCCTGAACCTGCGTGGAGCGGTGTTTCGCAATACATTCCGACGATAGCATGTTTATTGTACATTGTTACCCCCTAATAGATATTTATTGTTGTTTCCTTTAACATTGCATTTCTCAAAATAGAAAACCGAACCTGCAGGCACATACTGAACCATTGTCTTTGATTTCTGCACTGCCAGATCCCACCCGCCGAATAACTCCGGTCTGTTCACTGCGTAAGAAATCAATTTGGATTTTACCCCGCCAGGAAGGATCACATATCTATCCTCATCAAGAAATTCTGTTACCGGTATACCGTCTACAACCTTCTTTGTTTTCGTAGGCATCGTGGTTACAAGAAACTCTACATTCTTCTGGAAAGAGGGCATCTGCGTATCATCAGACTTTTCGCACCATATGGTCCTGTTCTCTCCGCCAAGTCTCATAATCAGCGAATCGGGCATAGAAGAGACTCCTTCCAGAATAAATATCATACCCACCGTTTCAGCAAAACGAATGTGAGAGGTCATATAGAGGTGTCCCGTGCGTGCGGTTCGAAGGCCTTTTTTCGCCAAAGCGATACCAGTTCTCGATTCTGTTTCAAATAACGTTGTGATAGCTACGAAGTCGGTCTCATGGCTGAGCATATCAATGGACCCCATCAGATATTTCTTCATACCGTTGAGGGTTATGTAATTTTGAACCGGCTTCCAGTTTTTCCCCATCACCCCGCCCAATCCATGAATCCACATTATCCTTGGAATAGCCAATGAATGGGTAATTTCCTGAAACTGCCTTGGCGAAGCGATTGCAAAACTTTTTCTTTCGGTATTGTTGTCAGCATCGGTAAAAAGATTGCATGGAGGCGGAAGGAGTATATCTTTGTCTTTAGTCATGAAAGGACCTGTGAATTGAAAAGTGTCAGGTACATCCTTAAACCCGATTTCATTAAACCAGGAGGTATCGCAGTATTTACCGTTTTTATAGCCTTCAAAATCGCCATTGGCCTTATGAACTATGATGGATGTCCTTACTGCTCCAATGAAGGTTTCCGGAGAAGGCGGGAAAACAGATGTCTGGAAGTGGGACTCGCTCATCTCCATAGGTTCGCCACCTCTGAAAAACAGGGTGTCATTTGGTGTTACAAGATAGGTTGCCATTACTGTTTACCCCCTTCCGTAGCCTGGGCAAGGAACCGTGCAACCATAAGTCCGTCCGTACTTAGATTTGTGCTATAACTGAACATAATCTTGTTGAGTCTTCTTGCCAGGTTTGCTTTTACTGTTTTCCATTTCTCTTCATCTTTACTGTCTTTGTTTTTATCCCGCAGACCTTTCTCGATAAGAGATTCGAGGAATTTTTCTACTGATCCACCAAGCCCCTTTTCGACAAGGGTTTCAAGGGCAATCCGATTCTTCTCAATTTTATACATAAGTTTTGATGATGCCTTTTCATCGTAGCCGCAAAGATCGTTTACCAACTCCATAAGTAGAGATATGTAACTCTCGCCTCTACTATTTTTCCATTTTTGAGCAATCAACTTTCCTGCTCCGCCACGTTTTTTGAGTAATATAGCAACGGCATCTCTTCCTGCACGCTCCTTTGCCTCCTTTTCAAGCACTCGGTGAGCATCATTTATCAGTCCTCTTAATGGAGCTTTATGATGTGCTATCACAACGGCTGCGGAAATAGTGGCGGCTTCGCCAAGGTGAATAAGAAGTTTTTCGCCCTTTTTCGGAGTATATTCGCCTTCGCATTTATCATCAACCCTCTTTACGAGAATATCAATTGTCCCATCAGTTTTCTTCACCATAAACGGCGTTCTGTATAGCTCCATAATCTCTTGGGCGGCTTTCAATACTGTGTCAACCGGCATGACCGCAAGCACATCATCACCACCTGCGTATATAAGGCGGCCATAATATTTTGCCACCACATAGGGAACAGTATTCAGAGCGAAATCACCAAGTGCCTCGCTTATAGCTTTATGAACAGAGGGGGTGAGGTGTCTTTTCTCCTGTAAAATACCTTCTTCAAGCCAGCCCTTTGTCTTGTCTTTAGACTGTGAATTAGCCAATTTTTCAGGCAGGCTTGAGTGCATAATATCCTGCCATTTTGCAAGATTATCCGCCTTCCCGTTCACCAGATCGCCCATCTTGTCACCGTCCATAAGAAGGATGGCGTAGTACTTGCCGAATATATTGGTGGGCTTGATATCGGCTTCATCACGCAAACGATTATAGAATTTCCTTACTTTACTTTCGGGTTGCTCTTCTTCGTCGTTGTCATGGAGCACATCATAGGCATCTCTTTCTCCACATTCGGTAACAAAATCGTTCCATATATCCTCTTTGCCGGTTTCCCCCAATTGTCTTATTATGTGGCTAAAAGCCATTTCAGTTGACGATGGAAAGGGGTTATTTTTAAGGGCCTTCTCTAACAGCGAAGGCAATCCGTGGGTGTCCCTGACGGAAATACGCTTAATGAGACATACGCTGCATAACCTTTCATTTTCTTTAATATCGTCAACAATTCCAGCCTTGAGGTTTTTCCAGAATTGACAGGTATCTTCTCGATTGTCCGATATGCTCAGTTGTTGTCTTTTTCCGCATTGAGTACACTTATCGCCCGGTTCGTTGTAATTCTCATAAAAACGGCGGGAATTCTTTAGAGCGGCATGAAACCCTTGCGCTAATCCGTGAGATGGGGAATAGCATATACCCTGGTTAGCGGGATAGCCACTGCTCTCACTAAAAAGCTTTGAGAGTTTATTGATAGCTGCTCTATCAGTTTCCGGTATTTCCTCGGCGAGATCATCGCTGAGGGTTTTGAGCCAGGGAGATGCAAGCCAATAGGATTCCCAGAGGTTGTCGTTCTGTCTTTCCCATATTTCCTTAAAATATTCAAGATTTGATGCAGCCCCGGAATAGACCTTTGAATAGACCTTGGAATAGACTGAAGAAGAAATTGCTTTCCATACATTACGGATCTCCTCTTCGATTTGCCTACCCGTTTCTTCGATAGCGTCTTTCGGCAGTATAGCGACAAATTTATTGGGAAATGATGCAATTCTTTTCTGCTCGGTAGTTATCACTTCGGGTATTTCTGATAACATATTTTCTCGAATATATTCATAGAAAAAAGGTTGACCCGAAAGCGACGGATAGACGATATGGTCTGGTCCGAATGTATCGCATATAAATCGGATGCCTACCCATGCCAGATATGAAAGTACCATTGAACCGGCCCACAAATCACGGAGTTTTCTCGCTTCTGATATAAAGCCCTGTACAGGGCCGAGAGAAAAAACAAAGAAATATGGTTCATTCTTGCATGTAGCAAGTGCCGATACCAGGGAATCATGGTGCCAGATTGAGTGGTCTGGAATTCTCGTATCTGCCGGTATCTTGTTCCAGATACCATAAAGATAAGACTCTTTCGCTGAGAGGTTATGTTTGAGGCCCTCAATCAAAGTGAAGTATTTAGACTTATGCGCATTGTCTTCACTCAGTGCCATTTCCTGGAGCATGGCAATAATATTTTGTTCAATCGCTGATATGCTGGATTGTGTTAGATTAAATTTGAGTCGCCCCTCTGAAATGGGATGAGTGATTTCTGGTGCTTCAACAAAATTTACCGAGCAGCCTTCTTTATGTCCGGGGACTCCAGGTCTGTCAGCATACGCCGATATCTGGTCATACACCTCGTCACCACCCCTTGCGATATACCATATATCAAGTAATTTACCAGACATCTCCTTGTGTCCTGGTATATTTAATGCCTTGGAGGGCGGGTCATGCAGAAATGCCTTTATCTTATCTTCCCAGTTAGTCATGATACTTCCTCCAGTCTTTCGTCCTTCGCAAGCAACTTATTAAACGACATGCAAGTTTGTTGGAATTGTGTATTGTGTCTTGCTTTATCGAAAGGCGGACGATTTTTGTCCTTGACTTCATATTCGTTATAAATATAAAAAGAAGGGATAAATAGGATACTGCCAGAATAAGCGTTGTTCCCGACCTTTGTAACTTTCAAGAAATAGGGTTTAGAATGCCGTTCGAGGATTGACTTGAAATGCTCCTGAGGCGGATCAAGCGGCGCTCCGATGTACTGTCTCTTGTCGTAATGATGCCTTGGTTCCAGTTCTTCGCGGCCGTTTCTATAGGCTTTACCGAGATCCGCAAGACACAAATCCCAACTTCTATAATCCTTTTTAACGGTTGTGAATAATTTAATGCCACTGGAAAATGCAGTAAAAGGCGGGATTTCGTCGGACACCCTGAGTCTATCGAGAAAGTCCTTATTTGAAATGATATTTTTCGAGAAACCATCGCCTAAGGCAACGAAGGCTTCGTCTCTATTCCGTACCATCAAACCGCCGAACCCGTTTCGCGATCTTGAGCCTAAACCGCCAAATTCAGAAAAAAGGTAAAGCGCAGTTAATATGTCTTCTCTATAGTTTTGATTGTCGAATCTGAGTTTCAAATTGAATACCTGGTCTTCTTTTAGATATTCCCTGACAAACTTGTTGCCTTGCCCTCTAACGTACTCATATGTGCCATAACAAAGGTATTCCAAGATATTGATAGAAAATGTTTTCCCCTTCACTGGAACCTTGTGGTTCGGCAATGGTTGATTGTATTTGTTTAAATTTTTTGGGGATATAGAGATGGCAAAACTGCTTTTGTTGCCGGCGCCTGAAACTGATCCGAAAATTTGATCTTCTTCTTTTTGAAGCTTTGATAATCTCGATTCGACATCGTGTATTCCCATGAGTTGACCGTATTTATATGCCCTCCACCAAAAACGTAACAAACCTTTAACAGATTGAGATCTTAATTCGCAAAGGATTTTTCCGTTCTGCTCTTGTGGGGCACCTCCAAGAAACATGGGTGTCAGTATTTCTATTTCACACTCAATTTTATCCATCAATCTACCTCCTTCCCCTTTTTCTCAGACTATCAGATATTAGACCGCCCTTTTGGCTGACAGAAGTAAGATTCAGTCTGTCCTCTGTGTTCTGTCTTCTGTCCTCTGTCAGTCCCGTAAAACGGGACGGCCTGTCCTCTGTCCTCTGTCCTCTCCACCTATTCTCCTTTCAATGCCTTCAGTTCCAGGGCTTTCAGTTCCGGCAAGGTACTGCCTACAATGCCCT
>Ga0116161_1004588_pt1 | contig 11535 bp, 14 predicted proteins | sample AD_JPNAS3_MetaG_FD_89877 | JGI IMG/M metagenome (GOLD analysis project Ga0116161, IMG submission 89877) | Active sludge microbial communities of municipal wastewater-treating anaerobic digesters from Japan - AD_JPNAS3_MetaG | ecosystem: Engineered > Bioreactor > Anaerobic > Digestate | place... | reverse complement strand
TCTCGTATGTCGTGCGCAGCGCGGCGTACCCGGACCGTGAGACCGGCGAGATGCTCTACCGGACGGCCCTGGTCGTGGAGGACATCCAGATGCTGGAGTCCAAGACCACGACCCAGCAGCGCCGCATCTCGCACCTGCAGAGCGCTCTCCAGGGCGCGCAGGAAGCCCAGCAGCCCGAGCCGGCTAAGACGGCCAGCCGGTCGCGTGCGTCGCGTCAGAAGGCCACCACGGCGGCCTGACGAGGCTCCCTTCACGAACCCCGTGGCCCAGTTGGGCTCGGGGTTCGCCTTTCCGTGCCCCGTGAGTCCTAGGCCGGGCGATGCCCGGCACGGGAGCGCAGCGGACGGGGCGGCGTTTGGCCGCCCGTTCGCTCCCGGAGGAGGGTGGAGATGGTTGAACAGGCAGAACGACGGGCCCGCATGGGCCTGGCTGCGCTGGGCGTGCCGAACGACGGCGAGCTGGCGGAGTGGCTGGGCAGGCTGGGTGCCGCTGAGACGTGGCAGCGGCTGCTGGTCGATCCGGCTGACACGCTGGCCGCGCGCCGTGCTCGGCGGATCGACCTCGACGAGCTCGACGGCGAGACCGGCTACGTCGGCTCGCGGTTCGTGATCCCCGGTGATCCCGAGTGGTCGGCAGCGCTCGATGAGTTGGTCGGGCACGAGCTGCACGGCACGCGAGGCGTGCCATTCGGGTTGTGGGTCCTCGGGCTCGGCCTCGATCCGCAGCGGCCAGTTGCCCTGACGGGCGCTCGCGCTGCGACGACGTACGGCGTGACCGTCGCCGAGCAGATGGCCGGCGACCTGGCGGTCCTGGGCCACGCGGTCGTGACCAGCCTCGCGTACGGCGTCGACGTGGCCGCGATCCAGGGCAGCATCACCACTGAGGGGATGGCTCCCGTCGTCCTGCTGGCTAGCGGCCTGATGCACATGCGCCTCTCCAGTCACGAGCACCTGGTCGCCGAGCTCCCGGAGCGGGCCACGGTCATCACCGAGCACGCGCCGTCGGTCGTCCCGAGCCGTGCGTCGTTCTTGGCGCGATGCAGGCTCATGGCTGCGCTGTCCGAGGGCACTGTCGTCGTTGAGGCTGCGATGCGATCGGGCTCGCGGACGACCGCCACCTGGTCGGAAATGCTCGGCAAGCCCGTGATGGCCGTGCCGGGTCCGATCACGAGCTCCCAGTCCCGTATGCCGCACCGGCTCATTCAGCAGGGTGCCCACCTCGTCGAGTGCGCCGAGGACATCGCTGCCGTGCTCGACCGTGCGAGCAGCACTACCAATCTCGCTCCTGCAGAAGGGAATCCGTCATGACGTCCAACCCTGAGACCGTCACCGTCCGCGACATCAGCGGCCTGCTGGCCCTTGTGCCCACGTTGGTGTCGTTCACGCCCGAGCGCTCGATCGTCGTCTGCTTCCTGCGCGGCACTCGGATCGCCCTGTCGATGCGCGCTGACCTGGATGGCTCGAACGTCCGCGAGTTGGCCGAGACCGCGATCATGGCTGCCGCTCGGGCCGGAGCCAGCGAGCTGGTCGCGATCGGCTACATCCCGAACATCAGCGTGGTGATCCACCGAGTGCTGCAAGACCTCGCGATCGCCGTCGAGAACGAGACGATGGACAGCGAGACCCCGCTCCGGGTGATGGCCCTTGCCGCCGTCGGCCGCGACGGCTGGTGCGAGCTGCCGATGTGGGGGACCGAGATACCGCCCCTGCGCCCGCTCGCCGAGCTGACCGAGCACCCGGTGCACGTCGCGCGCATCGTGGCCGGCATGGCCCCACTTCGGAGCCGAGCCGAGATCGTCGCCCGCGTGCAGCCTGGCAGCGATGCCACGGCTGACGAGTTCATCGAGGGCTGGCAAACCCAGATCGCCCAGATGGCTGGCCTGTCCGGCCATGAGATGGCCAAGGTGCTCGATGAGCTGCTCAGCGCCTACGAGCAGCAATCCGAGGGTGAGCTCCCCGACCAGCACTCGATGGGCCGGATGGCGGCCCTCGTCAACGAGGGCGTGGCCAGGGACGTGGCATCACTGCGCGTCTCTGCGGAGACATCACATCGCTGGGTGGACCTCTGGTCGGCCATCGCACGCTCCGCCGACGACCAGGCCGCGCTCGCGCCGCTGGCCCTGTGCGGGCTTGCGTCATGGGTCAGGGGCGATGGCGCGATGGCCAACGCCTCCATCGCCAGTGCCGATGCGATCTGCGACCGGCTCGGTGTCCCGCAGCACCCGCTCGTCGGCATCGTCAGGGCGGTCACGTCGCTCTGCCTCCCGCCGGAGCACTGGACCCAATTCGCGCGCGAGCTGCGCGAGTTCGGGGCGCTGACGCCGACGGTCGAGCTGGGTCATTGCGCGTCGTGACTGAACCCGCCTCGCTGGTCGACGACCTCACGCCTCGGGTGTGGATCGGGTGCATGGCGCACTGGGCCGACGCGATCGTCGGGCACTGGTTCGACGCCATCGACGCGGCTGACGTCACGCTGGCCGACGTGCACCGAGGCTCCGGCCTCGGGCACGCCGGTTGCGAGGAGCTGTGGTGCTACGACATCGACAACATCCCCGTGGACCGCGAGATGGACCCCCTCGAAGCGGCAGCGTGGGGCAGGGTGCACCAAGACGCCGGTGTCGACTGGCCCGCCGTCATGGCGTGGGTTAGGTCTGGCTGCCACCAGTGGCATGACGACACCGACCTGCCCGATCTGACGGCGTTCCGCGATCGGTACTGCGGGCGGTGGGACTCGTTCGCGGCCTACGCCGAGCAGTTGGGCGAGGAAGTCGGCATGATGGAGGGCTGGCCTGAACAGGCCAGGACCTACTTCGACCGGGATGCGTGGACGAGGGACCTGTCGTTCGACCACGTGGTGGTCGATGCGCCGGGACCGGAGTTCGGGGTGTTCGTGTTCCGATCATGCTGATCGGCGCACAGACCATCGACCTGAAGGGAGAGCATGGGAAACGTCAGCGATGAATCTCAACGCGAGCAAGATGGAACCGAGGTCTCCGTGACCATCAAAGACGAGGCGTCCACCGCGTCCAGGAGCGGGGAAGGCATCGCCCGTCTCGTGCGGATCGCCCAGTCCGAGGACAGCATCGAGGTGATGGTTCCCGGTGAGCACCGGCTGCGACTGACCCACGGTGAGGCCGAACTGCTCCACGCCCAGCTGGAGCTCGCCCTGGGCCTAGTGCCCGTCGTCCAGATCCCAGATGACCCTGAGCCGAGGGAGTGGCCGTGACCGGGCAAGGACCCACCGTCTCTGATGAGCGCGACGACGACGATGGCTTCGTGATGAGCCTGACGCGCCTCTCGCAGGACGGCATCCGCGTCACAGTCGGCCGACAGCAGATGGAGCTGACGCAGCGCCAGGCCCGGATGCTGCTCAACGAGCTGGAGCAGTGGCTCTACCCGCTTGGCCGAGACACCGGCCCACTGACCGAGTGGGAGTGGTCGCCAGAGGCGCGGGCCAGGGGCACCGAGAGCGCCGACGCCGTGTTCGAGGGTGCTGGCCTCGATCGTGACGAGCCCGGCATGGAGGAGGCGTACAAGTCCGTGCAGACGTGGTTCGCGAAGAACCACGAGGCCATCGAGGCGTCCGAGCGCGGCGAGGACGACGGCTGCCCCTGCGAGAAGTGCCGCGAGCAGTTCGGTCCGCTGCCGGACGGTCGGTCCAGCTAGGAGCGTGGTCCCGGTCCTTGAGCCTCGGCTTCGGGGCCGGGCAGCGTCTCCAACAGGGCAGTCGGATGGACTTCAAGACCGGTCGCTAGGCGCACGATCACGTCGAGGGTCGGGTTCCGGCGACCACGCTCAATACCGCTGACGTAGGTCCGGTCCATGCCCACGTGGTGGGCGAAGTCCTCCTGCGAGGACCAGCCGGACTCCAAGCGCAGCTCGCGCAACCGCAGACCAAAGGCCGTGCGGTGGGTTGCTGTGCTCATCGAACAACAACAACGCTACGCTGACGATCAGTCCACGGACTATGAGTCACATTCACAGGTGCGAGACACCTGCGAGAGAGGAAACAACCCGAAGATGCCCAAGTCGTCCACCGTTGCCGGACCGGCTGCGCTGCTCGCCGTCACCCTTCTGCTCGCCGGCTGTGGGTCCGGCAGCGACCTGAAGGCCGGAGGCGAGAGCCGCTACAACTCGACGTATGTCGCCCGCGTCACGGACGTGAAGTTCAGCAACAAGACCATCACCCTGACCTTCGACGCCCAGGGTGACTTCGACCTCCGCCGACCGGAGACCAGCTGCATCAAGGTCACTGGCGCCGACGGCAAGAAGACCACCGTCCAGCCGACGAAGGTCGACCTGACGGCCAACGCTCCGGGCACCTACAAGGGGTCGATGCTCTTCCCGGCCGAGGTTCCCGGTAGCTACGGGTTCATCTGGTCCTGCTCCAGCGACTACTCGGTGGCCGAGTTGGGGACCGTCAAGTAGGGCGGTCAGATCGAGCGGCGCCCACGCCCTACGCTTCCTGTACGCACGCACGACCAAGGATTCACCGTGACCCCGCCTGACCAGCTACCCACCGACGCCCCGGAGCCCGGTTCGCGTCGTCGGCGCTTCGCGTTCATCGCCCTGCCCGTCGCGGCCGTAGTCGCCATCGGCGGCCTGATCGGGGGCGGCCTGCTCTCCGGCGGCGGCCCTGCTGCATCGCCCGTCTCGGCCACCCCCACGGCGACCGCCACGCTGGCTGTGACGTCGGTCGCCAGCACGCCCAGTGCCACCGCAACGGCGTCGGCGTCGGCGACTGCGAGCCCGAGCGTCACAGCTACGCCGACGCCAGAGCCTGCAACGCCGTCTGCCGCTGCGCCGGCCAAGACGCAGACGCAGGCACCTGCTCCGGCGCCGGCCAAGACCAGCCAGGCCGCGACCAAGGACACCTGCCCAAACGGCGATTACTCCGGCTCGTCGTACGACGGGCGTTGCGCCACGAAGCCGGCTGCCACGACGAGTGCTCCGAAGCCAGCGACCGGTGGCGGCGGCTTCCAGCCGCCGCCGAAGACCGGCAGCTGCACCGAGGGCGCCATCATCAAGATCCCGTCGCAGACCAGCAGCGTGATCTCGACGTACAAGTGCGTCAACGGCAAGCTCGTCAAGATCGGGTGATGCCCATGCTCGTCAGGTACCTGGTCGAGATGTACGCCGACGAGCCTGACCTGGCGATCCTCCTGGCCGAGACCGAGAAGTACGCCCAGTACACGGTCCCAACGGCCATGCATGTCGCCTATCCCGAGACCCGGTCGGCTCGGATCGCGGCCAATCGCATGGGGCGTCGTGACGAGACGCTCCGCGCCATCGACGTGTCTCGGATGAGCAGCCCGGCCAAGCGGATTCTGAAGGCTGTCCTGGTCAACACGGGCCGCTACGAGCGTGCGTTGACGAGGTTGCCGAACCTCCGGGGACTCGAAGACGTGCAGCTCTGCCCGGGGTCGCTGGATGACTTCCGGGAGGCGTTCCCGGAGCGGTTCGAGTCCTGGGACCGGCTCTTCCCGAACGACTTAACCCGCTGACAGCACCAGCACCATCGACAAGGTCCCCGAGCACGCCAAGCGGCGCTGCTCGGGGGCCTTCTCTTTCGTCCCAAGGTGGTCAGCTGCCGGGCTGCGGGTCGGGCGCCTCGACACTGTGGTGGTCGTCCAGCGCGGCATCCGCCAGCTCGTGGAGCTGCTGCTGCATGGACGCCGAGATGGTGCGCGGCGGCACGGGCCGACCGGGACGCCAGGTGCTGCCCGCCTCGTAGATGCCGACCCTCATTCGGTCCTCGATGAGCCGCCTCTGAGCGTTGGAGGCGCTCAACCGCGCCTCAGTGTCCCGGTACTCGTCGGTGACGACGTCGCCGCGCCTACCGAGCGCGTCCAGCTCGTCCTTGAGCTGCTTGCCGCTCTCGAACGCCGTGCGGCGCTCGGCCATCCGTTCGGCGCGCAGCCGCAGTTCGTATCGCACGACCGGATCGAGCCGGTCGCCGTAGGTCGCCAACCACCGGGGCCCGATCCCTCGCGGCACGTCGCCAGTCGGGATTCGACCACCCTCGGCCAGGGTAAGGCGGGCCGCCTCGTCGAACCTGGCGATGGCCTCGAAGGCCTGCTGCGCCTTCTCATCCCGGCTGCGCAAGGAACGCACGCCGGACCGGTACGGCTGCACCGGAGCGGGAGCGGAGGGCAGCCCGTCAGCGGCCAGAGCGGGAGCGTCGGCCGGTCGGTCCTGTTCAGTCGAGCTCGTGCCGTCCAGAGCGGGAGCGGCGGACGACGGACTGGCGGCAGCGGGAGCGAACGCCGGACCTGTCTGGTTCTCGACCTCGACCAGAGCGGGAGCGTCGGTCGAGGGCGCCACCGGAGCGGGAGCGGAGGGGTTTTCAGTAGCTGCGTCAGCGTCGAGGGACGTCGGCCACCTCGCCATATCGTGTCCAGTTTGCGGACGCAGGATGTCCACTTCGTGGCCACGATTTGGCCAGCTTTGGGCGCCGTCCGCGGTCGAGGTTGTTGACCGAGTTGAACCCATTGCCGGAGAGGCGTTTTCGGCGCTTTCGAGCCCTCCATCTTCCTGGGTGGCCTCTGCCTGGCCTTGTTCGGGACGCTCCGTGTCCGCTTCGTGGCCAGAGAATGGCCACGGGGCCCTCTGCAGGGGCTCGGGGGAGTCGTCGGAGGGCCCCTGGGCACTGATTCCGGCGGTTTGAACCCGACCAGTCTGGTCAGCATCTGCCGACCCCGAAGTCCGCGCTGCGGCAGCCTCGGGCAGCCCTGCGCGGCGACGTACCGCGTCGAGGTCGAGGTCGTCGAAGTGGGCGTCAACCCAGTCGTCCATCGTCACTGCGTCATCGGCCAGCATGGCCGAGTTGAGCCGTCCCACGGTGGCCATCAGCTCGTCCCACACAGCATCGTCGTGGGGCAGGCCCAGCTCGATGGCTAGCTGGTCGACGCGGCGCTCCTGGGGGGTCAGCCTGGCCCGACGTGCTGCCTCGTCGGCTGCGATGCGCTGCGGCGCAGCAGCGCGATGCGCGTCCTGCTTGGCCCTCCAGTCGTCCCACTGGCGGTGCAGCTGGTCCCAGTCCTCCTCGTCGAGGAAGCCCTCCCCATAGCTCTGCCACAGGGCCTCAGCGGTGCTCTCAGGCTCCTTGGCGACGCGGCTATTCAGCCAGGCTTGAAGGCTCTCGGCGTGCTGCTGCGCGCGCTCGACGTCAGCCATCACCACCATGGCAGCGTGCGCCGTTGCGACCTGATCTTGGCTGGGTTGCGCCGAGACCTTGTCGGGACGCGTCTCGCTCTGCCGGGGTCGGAGGCGACGACGGGGCACACCGGCTGCGTGCTGAGCGAGGACGTCGGTGATCGCGTCGTAGGTGAAGTAGGCACCGAGCGTGGTGCCGCGGATGACGCTCTTGCGGCCCGGCGCTCGCCATGCGACCGAGGTCGCACCCGTCCTGGTCGTGCGGAAGTTGAAGGCGGCGCCTTGTTCGCCGAGGACCTCTTCGAGTCCGTCCCACGACACTGCGCGTGGGTCGTCCAGGGCCCGGTCGATCAGTGCCACCAGCTGCATCCGCCACGACGGCTCGGGCCGCTGCTCGCCTGGCTCCAATACGCCCTCGGCGGCCCGCTTGTCGAAGTCGCGCTGACGATGGGAGATCCCAGACTCATGCTTGGTCAGGCGCACGTCATGGTTGTGAGTGTCCTGCAGTTCGTTGATGAACCCGCGGCGCTCCATCGCCGCGTTGCAGCGCTTTCGGTAGGCGCCGATCTCCGTCCAGTCGCCGCCCAGCTTGCGGCCTGCACGCCAGATCGTGCCGTTCAGCTCGCAGTCTCGCGGCAGCGTCGTGCAGCTCACGATGTGACCATGCAGACAGCCCGTTTTGCCATCGGCCTGCAGGTAGATCGCACTGGGCGTTCCGGGTGGGAGCGCGTCCTCGGCGATGCCGACGAGCAGTTGCATCGCGCGGTCTTGGTCGGCGGGATCGGCTGCATCGAACTCGGCCTTGGAGAAGCTCACGATCGTCTGGTACGTCTGCGCGCCACGGGAGTTGTGCTTGCGCCGCAAGCCCGCCATGACCCGCTCGATGCCCTCCAACGACGCGTTCACAGCTGTCGACCGGAGCACACGCGGGTTGCTAAGAGAGTTGCACGGCTTGGCAGCTTTCGGGTACCTCAGCGTGCGCGCCGCGAGCTTGCCGTAACTGGTGACGATGACGGCCATTTCCGCATCACCGGTCCCTCAGCAGGCGCATCCGCTCGCGGTTGTCGAAGCGCTCCCACATGACCATCTCTTCCTCGATAGCGCGGAGTGCGCGCGCCACACCGGCCAGCGCTGCGCTGTCGACAGTTCCGCGCGAGTTGGCCACGATCGCGAGCTGGTTGACGTTGTTGCCGATCCTCTGGACCTGCGAGTCGAAGCCTCGGTACGCGCGCTCGGTCGCCTTCAGCTGCGCCATCAAAGCGTCGTATTGACCGGCGTCGAGGCCCAAGTCATCAGCATGGCGCTGCGCTCTCCGTGCAGCATCGCGCGCCGCGTCGCGGACCGCATCGCGAACTTCGTCGCGCTTCGCGCTGCCTTCGATGGTGGCTGCCGCCAGAAGCAGACCCTGTCGGACTGCGTCCGACGTGGTCACGTTCTGCGCCTCCGCCGACTCCGCCTTAAGCCATCGCTCGACTACGTCGAGCGCGGCCAAGACGTCGGCTCCTGCCCGACACGTGACAACAGGGGAACCCGAACGTCGGGCGCTCTTGGCAGGCTTCGTCGCTGCGCTCCTGGCCTTGCTCATCACGTCCTCCGTTCGGGTTCGCTCCGCTGGGAGACCCTCGGTACCGCCCTCATGTATGAGGAACAGGATACGGTACCGGGGCTCTGGCGAGTAATCTTCACGTATACGCGCAAACGCGCGCACCAGGGCCGCGCTTAGCGCGTCACGTGAAGCCGCCATCCCCACTTCGTGGGGCCCCTTGAGTTGAACCTGCACCATCGCATCCGCTGTGGTGCAGGTGATTTTGGGCCGACTCCCGTCGGTGCACAGCAGGCGCCCGCTGGGAAAGGATCTGTCCGGACCTACCGGCACAATGGCGGACATGAGTTCCACGCTGTTGACTGACGAGGTTGCCGCCGCGATCGCCGGGTTCTTCTTCGCTGGTGACGGCCCGAGGCACGCTGTTCTCACGCGCTGCTTCACTGCTGTCGGGCTGGCCGACAGCGACCCTTATGACGCGGCAACAGGCACCCCGAACAAGGAGCAGCGGGTGCTGATCACGTGCCATGCGGCACGGCGCCGTCCCGGAGACGTCGCCGATAGGCTGCTCGATCAGTTGCTCACAGCTCTGCGCGTTGACGGCGTCTTCGGCGATTCGACCCCGAAGACCGTGGAGCGGGTCGAGACACTTCGCCGTGCGCTTGCCGTCCAGATGACTGTCCTCGACGCCGAGGGCAGACTGCAGCGCAACCACCCGATCAACCTTGCAACCGGTGGCCGGGCGGCGCTCGATGAGCAGTTGGGCCGACTGCGGCATAACGTGGAGGATCCCGGTGCGCTGCTCGGCGGCGCGAAAGAACTCCTGGAGTCGATCTGCAAGTTCGTCCTGGAAGAGCAGTCGATGCTCCCCGACCGCAAGATGGATTTCGACGAGTTGTTGGCACTAGCCCTTGATCGGCTTCAGCTCCAGCCGAACCTCGTCGACGCAACAGTTCCTGGCGGTAAGCAGCTACGCGCGATCTACCAATCGGCCAAGACGACCGCCTCGACGATCAACGAACTCAGGAACCTGCAAGGCACGGGCCACGGCCGAACTCTCCCTACTGGCATCAGCAAGGCGGTTGGCCGGTACGTCATCCGTGAGGCGACACACGTCGCAGAACTGCTCTTGTCCACGCATGATCGGCAGATGGGTCGTTCAAGCTAAATGAGAAGGGGCGCGTACGGCGCAGCGTTCACGGGGCGTCGTCCGCGAAACTGATGGGCTCCGCCCGCCCCTCATCGAACCACCGCGGCCGAGAGACTAATCCCAGCTCGCCGCCGAGGATGCGCGCACGGAGCTCAGCCAGCCGCAGCTTCTCTCCGCGGTCCCGATCGATTGGCGCCACCAGGTAGTGGGCGAACAGCTCCTCGACCAACATCGAACGGGCTGGGCGCACTGCCTTCAGGTAGGGCTCTCGCTTCGCTTCGAGGGCCTCATTCGCCTCAAGCTCCTTGAGCCAGCGCCGCAGGTCCTCCGTCGTTGCGTTTGCGGGCAGGGCGGGTGCCCTCCCGGTCCGTCGGGTGCCCGACCGGCGCGCCTTGGTCGCGCGGTGCGCCGCGGTGTTGGGCTCCTGGGTTGCCTCCGCCACCTCCACGGTCATGCTCTGCGGTACGTGCTGACCGTCGGCCAGATCGAAGTCGCTCATGATTACCCCTCTCCGGGTTGATCACGGGGGTCCGCGCGATCAGACGGGGCAGTCGTGCCGCCGTCTTCAGTCGCACCGATCCGGCGGATCGGCACAGCGGGGACGGGAAAAGATTCGCGGAATGATTCCCGAAATGATTCCCAGCGGGAGACGGCCTGACGGCCAGCGTGATTCGGTTGCGTGATTCGGCTCTACGAGCCAGCGGTGTCGTCGCGTCCGTAGACGCCTCGGCCGGCGAGGGCCGCGTAGAGGGTGGAGCGCGAAACCCCGAACTCACGGGCCAGGTAGGCCTTCGAGACGCCGGTCTCAACGCGGCGCCGAGCGTCCTCGACCTGCTCAGGGGTGAGCGACGGCTCGCGGTCGTACTTGCCCGCGGCCTTGGCCAGGGCGATGCCGTCGCGCTGCCGGCGAAGGATCATGCGGCGTTCGAGCTGGGCGATGCCCGCCATGACGGTGAGGATGAACTCGCCCATCTCGGAGTCGGTCGACAGCATTGGCTCGTCGATGAACTCCACCCTCACGCCACGTGCGCCCAGATCCCGCACCAGCGTCAGCAGGTCGATGGTCGAGCGCGCCAGCCGGTCGGCGCTCTTGGTCTTGATCACGTCGCCCTCGCGGACGAAGTCGAGCATCTTCGTCAGCTCGGCCCGCTCGTCGATGCTCCTGCCGGAGACCTTCTCGATGTAGAGCTTGTCGACGTCACCCAACTCAGCCAGCTGCCGGTCGAGGTTCTGGTCGGAGCTGCTGACGCGGGCGTACCCGACGACGGCACCCTTCTTGACCGACATGTGCAACAACCTCTCAAAACCTGACCAACGTTTCTGTTGAATCAATCCTACAGCAAAGTCGATGCACGTAGCGGAAGCCCGCGTAGCAACGTGTGTGATGGGGTAGACCCTGATGGACGTGCGGTGCATCGAGGTCATGACGGGAGAGGCGTGGCGCAGGGATGCATGCGTGACGCCGCGATGCGGGTCACGGTGAGGGTGGCCGTTGCCCTCGGCTACTGAGCTGCCGAGCGATGTCGGTGAGCGCGGCCTGACGGCCGCGGGGGATCTCCCCCCCTCTCCACAAGGCCTGGTCCATCGAGGACGCCAGAGAGGGCTGCGAGGGCGATGTGGGAGGTGTGCATGGTGTCCCAGGGGGGACCGTGCACACCACCATGCACACGAGATTCCACTCGATTGTG
>Ga0116161_1004584_pt1 | contig 11553 bp, 10 predicted proteins | sample AD_JPNAS3_MetaG_FD_89877 | JGI IMG/M metagenome (GOLD analysis project Ga0116161, IMG submission 89877) | Active sludge microbial communities of municipal wastewater-treating anaerobic digesters from Japan - AD_JPNAS3_MetaG | ecosystem: Engineered > Bioreactor > Anaerobic > Digestate | place... | reverse complement strand
TTTTTCAAAACTGGGGAGCACTGAGCGGTCCGCATGACTCTCTTGACGCTTGTTAATGGCCTGGGCGGCGTGATCTCTTTGCCGTGTTTTGGGACGGCGCAAGTCTTTGCAAACGGTTGCCGAAGGCAAAGGCGAGCTTTATTGCGCGCAGGCGTGTTTTGCGGTGGTTTCGCTGATGGTTTGGAAGGGTATGATCTAAAGCGCCTTGCGTCTGTTGGAATGCGTCTGCCGGACGGCGGCGCGGCGCTCTTCGATGATCGAGGCGTCGTAGAAAACGGGCACGAATTCGACGGAGAAGGGGCGGACGTCGGTGTCGATGACGGCGTAATGGGCCGTTCCTAATCCTTGGGCGTCGTATCCGATGCTGCCGGGATTGACGAACAAGGTGTCATCCACCGTGCGACAGAATCGCTCGTGCGTCTGGCCGGATATGATGATATGCGTGTTGGCGAATTCCCGCTGGCGTTTGAAGGCCCGGTCGGGATCGCTGTCGTGCAGGCCGTCGTCTTGGCTTGTGGGGGAGCCATGGCACACAAATACGCTGAACCCTTCCACGGCGAACATGCGCCGCTTGGGCAGGGCGCGTAGAAATTCGAGGTTGTCGCTCCGGCAATGGTAATGGGTCCATTCAATGTCGCGCGTCACTTCTTCGGAGAGTTTTGTCCGCGTTTTGATTGGGCCTCTCTGGAAGAGGACTGCGCGTCGGTCCATGGTTCCTTGGACGCTGTATATGCGGCGCATCCGAAGGTGTTCGATGACTTCGTTGGGCCACCAAAATCCCGCTACGGAGTCGCCTGCGTTCACGATGGTCTGTATGCCCCGTCCGTCGATGTGCTTCATGACGGCCTCGAAAGCAGGGAAATTGCCATGGATATCGCCAAAAACGGCCAAAAGCATGCGCCTGCCCTCTTCCTGCTGCATCGGCAATTGTAGATATTATACCTGCTTTTCCGGAAAGGCGTAACTATAGGATTTCATCCCTGCGCCGATCAAGTTGGGGTTGGCATCCAAGGCGGACTTGCGATACATCGCCATCCCCAACGGAGGACATAATATGTACTTCAAAGACCGCCGTGGGAGATGGCACAGCACCTTTTTCGGGAGCGAGGCCCACGCCCCATTCACCGAACGCCCCGCCATACTGCGCATCGCATTCGACAAGCAAGGCGGCATCACTCCTATGCTCCCAAAACAAAAATGAGGCGAATCGGGCCCTATGCGGGCTTTGCAGCGCATTATGGCTGTGCGCTGCTGCCTGCACGCTGGCGCAGTGTCCCGCGAACGACGCTCCTACGGGTCAGAGGATGACTTTGACCGTCCTTGTCAGGGTCGTCGCCGCGTTGTTGGATGCGTCCTTGACCGAATACTTCACCGTATACGTGCCGACGACCGCCGTATTCACGGTGCTGGTCGCCACAATCTTGTCCGTGATGTCGCCGTCGTAGTTGTCCAGCGCCGTTGCGCCTGCGTCGATGTATGCCTGCCCAACGTGCAGCGTAACGGGGGTCGCGCCGAGCATCGTGATCACGGGCTTGACCTTATCCACCACTTTGATCGTTCGTTTGGCCGTCGCCATGTTATTCGACGAGTCCTTCACGGCATAGGCGATGTAGTAGGTTCCAATGATATTCGTGTTGACCGAGCCCGTGGCGACGATGTTGGCGGTGACGTTGCCGTCGTAGTTGTCCCACGCCGTTGCGCCGGCATCCGTATACGTGTCGAACACATTGATCGTCACCGTGCTGCCGCCCAGCATGGCGATCACGGGCTTGATCTTGTCCACCACATTCACCGTCCGGGTCTTTGGGGCCGCCGTGCCGCCCATCGAGTTGGTGACGTTGTAGGCGAGATAGTGCGTGCCGACAACCGATGTGTTGACCAAACCCGTCGTGACGATCTTCGATGTGATGTCGCCGTCGATGCTGTCGGTGGCTGTCGCCCCCGCGTCGATGTACGTATCGAACACGTTGATCGTCACGGTCGAACTGCCCAGCAGCGTGATCGTCGGCGCCGGGGCGGCGACGACCTTGACCGTGCGCGTGACGGTGGCGGCCGCGTTGTTGGAAGCGTCCTTGACGTTGTACTTCACCGTATACGTCCCGGCTACCGCCGTGTTGACGGTGCTCGTGGCGACAATGTCACTCGTGATGTCGCCGTCGTAGTTGTCCAGCGCCGTCGCGCCCGCGTCCACGTACGTCGCCCCCTTGTACGCCGTCACGGGCGTCGCGCCGCGCATGGCGATGACCGGCTTGACCTTGTCTACCACCTTGACGATGCGCGTCTTTTGCGTGGCGGCATTGCCCATGGAGTCGCTGATGTTGTAGTAGAGGTAGTAGGCGCCGACGACGTTCGCGTTGACCGAACCGGTCACGACGATGTTCGCGGTGATATCGCCGTCGAGGTTGTCGGTCGCCGTCGCGCCCGCGTCCACGTACGTCGAGAAGACGTTAATCGTCACCGTCGAACTGCCCAGCAACGTAAGGACCGGCTTGGTCGTGTCGACGACCTTGACCGTGCGCTTTTTCTGCACGGCCGCGTTGCCTGCGGCGTCGGTGACGTCGTAGGTCACGTAGTAGGTTCCCAAAACATGCGTGTTCACGGGGTTGACCGTGACGATGCGGCTGGTGATGTCGCCGTCGACATTGTCCGACGCGGTTGCGCCCGCATCGACATACGTCGCGCCCGCCTGCAACGTGATGCTCGCCGATCCGAGCGTGGCGATCACCGGCGGCGTCGTGTCCACGGGCGCAACGACCTTGACCGTGCGCACAGCCGGCGCAGCCGCATTGCCCGCCGCGTCGCTGACGGTGTAGGTCACGGCGTACGTGCCCGCCACCGCCGTGTTCACCGTGCTGGTGGCGACGATGTTCGCGGTGATGTCGCCGTCTTTATTGTCGATCGCCGTCGCGCCCGCATCGACATAGACCGCGTTTTGGTTCACGGTCACCGGGTTGCTGCCCAGTATTGTGATCACGGGCGGGACCGTGTCCGGCGGTTCGACGACATTCACGATGCGCACGACGGGCGTGGCTGGGTTGCCGGCGGCGTCGCTGACGGTATAGGTCACGGTGTATGAGCCGAGGACCGCCGTGTTCACCGTGCTGGAGGCGACGATGTTCGCGGTGATGTCGCCGTCTTTATCGTCGATGGCCGTCGCGCCCGCATCGGTATAGACCGCGTTTTGGTTCACGGTCACCGGGTTGCTGCCTAGCATTGTAATCACGGGCGGGACCGTGTCTACCGCAAAGACGAGCACCGTGCCGACCAATCCGTAGCCTTGCCATATGGCGTTCGCGTACGCCTGAACCCGGTATGCATAGACGCCGTTGGGTTTGCCGGTCAGGGGGTATGAAGTCCCAACGACGCCGTTGTGCACCGTGGCCCAGTTGCCGAAGGAAGCGATCTCGGTCCCTGTGATTGAGATATCGTCGAGTGCGTAGCCGTATCCCGGATAGGCGGACCAGCCGTAGGGGTACTCGAAATTCGCAACGAATCGAATCAGGCACAGGTCATTCGCGGCGATGCCGAGGGCGCTGATGGCGGAGTAGGTGTGGGTGCGTTGTGCCCACGGATCAATATACCCCGCGTACGACGCCAAGGTTTTCCACGTGTTCCCGTCGTCGTTCGATATCTGACAGACAAGCGACCCGCTCCCCGTGTAAAGATGCGAGAGCAGGTAGTAGGAGACCACCGTGCTCGGCGTCACTTTGAACGCATTGCGGAGGGTGAGCGCCTGCACCGAGGAGTACCATTTACCGCCGTAGTACTGGTGCATGGCGTAACTGAACGAACCAGACTTGGCGCTGCCGCTGTCCCGCAGGACGGTCCCGCCCAAGACCCAATTCTGGTTCATGGCGTCCTCGCTCTCGGCGCTGTCCGAGAAGGTGGTCAGGGTGACCGGCGCCCCCTCCTGAATTTCATAGCGGGCGGCGTTTGTGCAGGCGCCCCAGGTTACGGTGTAGTTGGGGCTTGACGTGGAGAAAGAGGATACCGTCGGCTTCAATGTGGAGGCCGTGTAGCTCATGACGGCGCCGGGGGCCGAGAAACCGGCGAGTTGTATGTAGGAGTAGAATGCCGGAACGTCGCTTCGGTTGTACGGGTGTGACGTCTGGTACAGCATTGCGTTGGCGCCCGGCGCCCCGGTTTGGTCGCGGAAACCTCCGGCGAGTCCGCTGGCGCTGGTCCAGACATCGCCCGGCTGCGAACCGGCGGTCTTGGCTCCCAGCGAATTGTTGCCGTCCGCCTCTTCGATCTTCACGACCGGATGCGCCCAGGTCCCCAGATCGTTGTCCGAACTCTTGCTGTCGACGTGATAGATCAGCAGGCCCGGATAGATGTTCGCGTCGTTGTCAAAACCAACATTGGCCCGGTTCTCCACGAGGAAGTACTCGCCGTCGGACATGCCGTCCCGGAACAAGTGAACGCTGGCGCTGTCTTCGACCCGCGGCAAGGTGACCGCCCCCGACGAGTGGATCTCCTCCGGGCTGACAAACCCTAGCATGCACTTCGACCACGCGCAGAGATGCGCCGGCCGTTTTCCGTCCGACCCGTTCCAGCTGCCGCTCGCCATGAGTCCCCAGTTCCCAATCCCGTTGGTTGCGTCGCTGTAGTCGTAGAGGTCGGGCAACCCGAAGAAATGCCCGGTCTCATGGCAGATAACGCCAATGCGGGTGATGCCCGTATTGGACATGAGCCCCCGCAACGCAGGCTCGGTATGGTACGTGAACATCTGGACGGAATCTTTTGTGACAGGAGAAGACAGGCTCCACTTGTGGGACCAGATGCAGGTGGAGGGATTTCCGCCATATTCTTCGCCGTGGCCGGAGTGCAGGATGGTCAGGTCGTCCACCCAGCCGTCCCCGTCCGAATCGCCCTGCGAGAAATCGAATCCCGCGGCGTCGGCCGCGTTGATCGCGTCCAGGACCATTTGCTGGGGTTTCGCGTCAGACCCGCTTTGGTTGGCGCCGTAGTACGACTCATTCTGAGGCAGCCGTACCCAGATGCTGACTGCCGAATCCACCGTCAGCTTTCCGTAGGAGACCTCTCGATAGTAGTCCTTGACCGAGCCCACCGCGCCGTCTGCGGCATAGCCGATCTCATTGAACAGGCTTGTGTACTCGGAGACGTTCACCCGCCCGTGTGCCGGCAGAACCGTCCCTGCCGCGCTGTCCCAGTGGTCTTTGAAACACGCGAGGATGACAACGTTTTTCACGGTCTTGGTTCCCGACACGGGAACTCCGAGAGGCGGAGATCCCGGCGTTTCCGACGTTGCCGGAAGCGAGGATGTTTTGGGGGGGCCGCCTGGGTACGTCCTGCCTGCGTCCTGCCGGCGCCGGTCCACTTGCTGACGGACAAGGGTCCGGTCGGGCAGCGCGTGCTTCTGTACGCCCAGCGCAACCGGGTTGGACGCCCCGACGCGTCCGTCGGGAACCGCTTCGAACGCCGCACGATCCGTCGCCGGCCTCGCGTATTTCCAGAACCCGTCCGCCGGGTCCTTGACGACCGCATATCCTTGCTCGGTCTCGTGCCAGGAAAAATGCTCGTTCCCGCGCAGACGAACCTTGGCCATCGAACCATCCGGCTGAGTGACCTCAACCGCGTCTGGAAACGCAGGCACCGCCAAAGCGCCACGACACGCCGCAAGAGCAAACATCCAAACCAATGCCCCGGCTACGCGCCGCATGACCGCACGTCTGGAAGACCCGTCCCACCGCGCCTCAACGGATAACACTTTCCCCGCACCCATGCTCGCACCCTTTCCTCGTGGTGGCCAGGCAAGAAAACACCGCCCGCGCCACGATTGCACCCCATAACACGGATCTATGGTGCACCGATACCGCAAAATTGTCAAGAGAACGAAATCACGATGGGCGATTTCGCACAGATCAGCGCAAGCGCCTCCTCGATTCGGGTGAGTGCCGATATTGAGCGAGAACAAGCCGAGGCGAACCCGAAACGGAGATTTCCCAAGCCCAGAATGGCATCCTCCGGGCTCGGGCGGAATGCCATTGATCAAGAAAGCAGAGGCGGGATTTTGTAGATGACCAACACCAGTAGCTACCCACAGGCGCAAGTAGCCGGCATGCTCGCCGACCAGACAGGCATGACCCCCTCGACGGGAACGGCGCGGCACTATGGGATGATAATCTCGGCTCCGCCTGAGGGATCTATGGCGACGACACGTTCACTTTAGGATGCCAAAGGTCTTGGCCTGACCCACGCATTGTATGACGCGGATCTTGAGAACAAGGAAATGACCATTTCCGACGCGGATCTCCGCTTTCGCCGTAGAAAGTTCCTCGTCAAACGGTGCGCAAGACTGGCGATGGATTGCATGGGGGGGGGGATCGAGGGGGACGATCCGTATTTTGGCCTTAAAAATAGGGCTTGACAAATGCGTCGTTAGTTTGTACACAAACGGTACACGCACGGTGCGTAGGGCCAGCGGGAACGCGGGACCAGGTTAGGGTATGTGCTCGTGGCGGAAGGCCCGGGCATGAAACGAGGGAACATCGCAAAGCGAACAAGGAGAACGGACATGGCAGCGAAGAAAGCTTTGACCAAAGCGCAGATCGTCGGCGGCCTGGCCGACAAGTGCGGCCTTAGCAAGAAGGACGTGAACGCGTTGATTACGGAGTTGGTCGCCTTGGCGTATAAGGAAGCGAAGAACGGTTTCACGATTCCGGGTCTTGGCAAGCTCGTGGTGCAGCAGCGCAAGGCGCGCACGGGCCGCAATCCCGCCACCGGCGAAGCCATCAAGATTCCGGCGAAGAAGGTCCTCAAGTTCCGTATCGCAAAAGCTGCGAAGGACGCCATCGTTCCCGCGAAGTGATTCCTCCTGACTCCTCCATTGGACCGGCCCGTCTTGCCTTCGACGGGCCGGTTTCGCGTTGGGGGCGCCGGCGTTGCGTTAGGGGAGGATTTCGATGCGCCCCAGCTTGTACCGTCGGCGGCCGTCTTCGTCGGGCAACGGCAGAGCGATCTTGGGCGTTCCCATTCGATCGCCTACCGAGACGAACACGTCATAAGTTCCTGCGTTGACGTTTGGCGCGAAGCCGTGCGACGACCGCGTCTGTTGCACCGGCGCCTCGCCCGGCGCCGCCACGCCAAGGCTGCGCATATCGAAGGCGGCGTTCACGAATACCGCAACAATTCCCCCTTTATCGTCCTTCAACGTAAAGGCGACGCATCCGCCGGGATAGCACGGGGCGACGCCTGCGTTGGCCCAGGACGATGCAAATGTGACGCGATCGCCGAGCTGTATCTGGATCGGCCATGACGCTTCGCGCAGTTGCAGGCGGTAGCCCAGGCGCAGGTTCACCTGGTCGATGAGTTCACGTTCTTTTTCGAGGAATTCGCGCGGCCACCAATGAATGGACATGTAGCTGGCGTGGTATTCTTCTATGGCGCGCATGAAAATTTCCCGGATCCACGCTCCCCGCTTCACGGAACCGCCGTAGTGCTCGTGTTCGAGCAGCACCGGCGTGTTGGGCCAGAACGCCTGCGCCATTTGTCCGTGGTAGTACGAGTCGGGCGGCGGTTGCACCAGGATGCTGTCGTCGCGCAGGGTGAGGCCGCGTTTGAGCGCGTATTGGATGGGTTCGTCGCCCGAGAAGCTGTAGTCGTCGTTGGCGGAGAGCAGGGTTCGCTTGAAGTGTTTGAGGTAAAGGTCGATGTGCTTGTTGATGATGCGCGGCGGCACCTTGATCCTGGTGCTGGCGAAAGTATGACCTTCGCCCCAGACCCCATAGGAGCCCACTTCGATGAAGGCGACATGCGGATTGCCGTCGTAGCGTTTGGCGGCTTCGGCGAGAAACGCTCCGTGCTTCTTCAGAAAGACCTTGTCGCCGTAGTCAGGTTCCCAAAAGGGGCCGTTGGGGTCGACGCCTTTGCCGACCGTGAAGCGATAGCCCTTCGCGCCGGCGTCTTTCACCCATTTCGGGGTGGCGTATTCCATGAAGGATTCCGACACCGTGAATCGAAAGGCGACTTGCATGCCTTTGTCGATCCAGCGCTGCGCAGGGGCGTCGACGACCGACCAATCGTAGACCCCCTCCTCCGGCTCGATGTGCGCCCAAGGAAGCCGCATGAATACGCACGAGAGCCCTGGGAAATCGTCGAGCGTGTCGGAAGGCTCCAGCTTCGATCCGTAGTTATTTAGATGGTCGGAGTAAAAGTGGAACATCCAGCCCATCATCGGATTCACGAGGGCCGCTCCGGTGTCCTCGGGATGCACGACCACGCGTTCAGACTGGGCCCATGCGGGCAGGGAAACGGCAATCAAGAACGCACAGACAAGGGGGCGGAATCGCATGGCAGGTCCTCCTTCAAGGGTAAAGTCCTACGAACAGAAACGCGGTTTGCACAGCATGGCGCAGTTGTATGTCCAAAGGCGCCGCGCCAACCACGGAGCCAGACGCAACGTCAACGCTTTCGCGGGGTAGATCGCCAAAGCGGTTTTACCGTGGATGTGTTTGTAGACGGGGTAGGGGAAATTTGTTACAACCTGCTTCACGACGTCCAACCCGCTTGTAATTGCCAACCGCCGCAAACTGCGCCGCGAGAAAAACTCGAGGTGCCCGAGCGTCTTTCCCGGATCGCCCGCCGCGTGGCCGCCTTGCTCGGAGGCGAGGTGCTTTTCCACAAGCAAATGCCACTGTAGGTTGTCTTCGAGCGGCACTTCGATGAACACATGTCGCGCGACACGTCCGGCTTCGTATAGCAGCCGGCGAGGGAATTCGAGGTGTTCGACGACATGGCTGAGCGCCGCGACGTCAAACGATTGATCCGGGTAGGGGAGAGTATAGCCGTCGAACAACGCACACTCGGCGAGCTGCGGGATGGCGCGTTTTAGAGTCGTCTCGACGCCGGACGCCGAGATTTCGATGCCGGTGTAGGTTTTGCCAAAGGCAAGCTGCGACAGGCGCTCCAGCACGGCCCCTTCGCCGCAGCCGATGTCGAGGATCGAGTCGTGCGGCACATCCCCGCATAACGCGACGATATTGTTCGCTTTCTCGCGTCCGACCAATGTGCGCCATGCCGTTTCGTCGCCGGTATAGTACCGGTCGTAGTCGGCCTGCAGCGTTTTTCGGACCGAAAATTCTTTCACGATAAACGCCCTTCTTTTTTATCAGTTCCCGCATGACGCCGTCATGTTACCGCAAAGGCGTCCGGGCGGCAACTGAGGCGCAGGGCCTCCTGAAATTTCGCGTTGGACGCACCGCGGCACCCCCCCCCCGCGACATGGGCGGCGCTTGTGGGGTATGCTATGGGAGTGCGTCCGAAACCGTCCGTTCGGCGAGGCGCTGTGTTCCCTGCGGCGGACGACATTGCGCAGGTCTTGGATTCGGTTGACGCCTACGGGCGTCCGTGCGCCGTTGATCGCCTGGGAGAGGCGCGCCAATCAGAAAGGAGATATCTATGCATCCGGTTCGTGTGGGCGTGGTCGGCGTTGGGCATCTTGGCTATCATCACGCGCGCCATTATGCGCAATTGCCCGGCGTCTCGCTTGTGGGCGTTGCCGACCCCGACGCCGGGCGCGGTCAAAAGGCCGCGGAGGATTTCGGCGCGCCATGGTTCAAGACGATCGAAGCCTTGATCGAGGCCGGCGTCGATGCCGTCAGCGTGGCGGCGCCGACTTCGGCGCACGGCGCCGTAGCGGCGGCGTTTCTCGATGCGGGCGTTGACGTCCTGGTCGAAAAGCCGATGGCGGCGAATACGGACGAAGCGGAGCGGATGGTCGCGTTGGCGCGGCGGCATGGCCGCATCTTGCAAGTGGGGCATATCGAACGGTTCAACGGCGCCGTCATTGCGTTGTTCGCGGCGATCAAGCGGCCGCGCTTTATCGAGTGCCACCGCCTCAGTCCATACCCCAATCGCGGCGATGACGTGAGCGTCGTTCTCGATCTCATGATCCATGATCTCGAAATTGTCCTGGCGCTTGATGGTTCCGAACTGACATCGATGGATGCGGCGGGCGTGCCGGTGTTTTCGGAGTTCGAGGATATCGCCAATGTGCGGCTGCGTTTCGCGTCCGGTTGCGTGGCGAACTTGACGTGCAGCCGCATCTCGCTGGAGCGCATGCGCAAGATACGCATTTTTGAGCAGGACGCCTATCTCTCAACGGACTATAGCGATCAGGAGGTGCTGGTTTACCGGAAAAAAGCCGGAAGCCCCCGATCCGTTCAGAACCCCATGGACCTGATATCCGTCGAGTCGCTTCCGGTTCATCGGGATGAGCCGCTCCGTCGCGAACTTGAGTCGTTTGTCGCGTGCGTGCGCGATCGTGTCCGTCCGGTTGTTTCCGGAGAGGACGGGCTTGCGGCGCTGCGCCTGGCGGAGCGCATTGAGGCGTTTATCCGCGCCCAGCGTTGACGCCGGGGAGGGGACAAACGGCGCCTTCACAAGCGTCGCGCGCTGTTCAGGTCGGCGCTTTCCCCAAGCGGAATAGCATGGCCAGCAACGCCAAGATGGCCCAGAGAAAGATGCCGGTTCCAATGCCGGCAAAGGCGTAGGCCCACCAGGGCGGAGGTCGGCGCGCGGCCAAGGCGTCGGATGCGGCGGCCGCGCGGTCGGCAGGGAGCATGGGCTCGTCCGGTTCGGCATCCGCAACCAGATCGGCGGTTGCGTCGGAGATGTCGTCGGGCAGTTCGGCGAGTTCGTCCAGAACGCGCAGGGCGTCTTCAACTTCGGATTCGGGCACTTGCAGCTCGATGGGGATGGTGATCGCGGCAAAGCCGATGTAGGCGCCCGCGAGTTCGTTTTTGAGAAAAACCTGAAAACCGTTTTCTTCCAGCACGCCTCGGCAAAACCCGGCCTGAACCGAGTTCATGAAGGTTCGGATCGTCACCAATGCCTCGCTCATGGCGGCTTCTCCTCGCTATACGTCCAGCACGATGTTGGCGATCCAGCGGCCTTCGTGTCGCCGAACTTCGCAGCCGTGGTACGTGGCGGCTTTCACTTCGGCTGCACGATCGTCGGGCGAGCACAAGCAGCCTTCCAACTCGATATCGTAGCCGCCTTCCGTGCGCGGCGCGATGGTGAACAGATCGGCGACGAAGTGTTCCGTGTCGAGCAGGTAGATGAGGTCTTGCAAAAACCGGACCATGTATTCTTCGTGCGCGCGCGGCCCCGCGAGTTCGAGAACGCGACGCTCATTGCCGTGGCCTTCGTCGCGGACGAGCGCGACGGCATACAACGCCTGCGCGGCCGCAATGAGGAGTTCCTCGAAGGAATCCGCCTCGCATTCGTAGCGGATGTCGGCGGTGTGATTGTGAAAACTATACTCCACGTTGCCCCGTACGCCTCAGGCGCGGTTTTGTCAAGAAATGCCATAGGAATCGAACGCCGACGACGAATTCAAACAGCAACGCTTTCGGGAATTGGATCAGGTCGATGCCCCACACGCGTCCGCTTTTGATCCGTTCGAAAAGGTCGCTTCGAAACGCATTGAATTGGCGCTGGCGCGCGACATATCGGATGGCCATGTTTTCGTACCAGGCGACCAGGTTTTCGCTGATGTACTGTTCCGCCTTGATGACGCGCTCCCACGAC
>Ga0116161_1004579_pt1 | contig 11558 bp, 11 predicted proteins | sample AD_JPNAS3_MetaG_FD_89877 | JGI IMG/M metagenome (GOLD analysis project Ga0116161, IMG submission 89877) | Active sludge microbial communities of municipal wastewater-treating anaerobic digesters from Japan - AD_JPNAS3_MetaG | ecosystem: Engineered > Bioreactor > Anaerobic > Digestate | place... | reverse complement strand
GTAGAGCGAGACGGTGACGTTCAGCGCCCCCTCGCGCCAGGTGAGCTCGGCCGAGTTGCCCGCGGCCACCGACCGAAGCCAGTACGCGTAACCGGTGTGCCCGCGCACCTGCACCTCCTGCAGGTCCATCGGCACCACGCCCTTGGGATCGCGCTGTAGTGTTGCAGCCGACACGGCCTCGGCAATCCTGTCGAGCCGCACGTCGAGGCTCTTTCTGTTCGCGTCCAACGCATCGCCCGGGGCGGCATAGAGGGCGCGCACTCGTTGATCGCCATTGGCATAGGTCCACACCCACACCTTTTCCAGAGGCAGGTCGCTGGGGACGGAGGCCGGAACCAACAGTGGGAAGCCGGCCGCCGCCTGCGCTGCGGATAGCTCGGAGAACTCGTCGCTCCGCTCGGGCTGAGAGGGCGAGCTCGTCGATGGTGGCGTGGCGCTCGGAGGCGGGGTGGTCGGCGAGGGCCTCGCCTGCGGCCCTGTGTCGTGCCACGACGATGGTCCGCCGATCACCAGGAGAGCCAGCCCCCATCGCTGGCGCTGCATGAAGCTGTCGCCACAGGAGGCTACGACCACCGAGCTCCAGGGTAAGCCAAAGAGGGTATAGGCCTGGACGGTGGCTGCGTAGCATGGCCGGCCCTCTGTGCTCGTCTTCTCGGTCACGTCTCTCACCTGAAGGGCCGTGAAGAGGAGCGGTTCCGGCGAGCCGCCAAAGAATTGACGGGTCTGGGTCAAGGCCGAGGCCGCAAAGGCCCGCTGCTCCCCGGCAAACGCGCTCAGGTTGCTTCGGATGAGGAGCCTGGGCCCAGCCTCTCCCAGCAGGACGATCAGCAGCACCGCCAGAAGTGCGATGGTGGCTTTCCTTGGCGCCGTGGATGCCATAGACACCTCCGTATCTCCTTGCCGCCTCTGCGCCATCTGCCTCTCCTGGTTTCCGCAAAGGCATGGTGACGCAGAGAAACAGAGGCCGCGTTGCTCATTCAGGTGTCGGTCTCATGTTTCCCTACAAATGGCAGACGCTCGTAGCGCACGCCGGGTTCCCGGCCCACCGCCATAGAGCCAATTCCTGAGCCGGCGACGGCCCTCAGCCAGCCGCCGCCCGACCGTGGCCGGCGCCAAGCCGGTGACCTGACCGATCTCCTCGTAGCTCAGCCCCTGCACGTCGGCCAGGACCAACACCACGCGAGACTCGAACGGCAGACTGCCGATGCCGGCTTCAATGGTCTGCACCAGGTCCGGGTCCGGGGATCCCTCTGAGTCCGCAAAGCCACCGCCATCCTGCATCTGGGCACCAAGCGGGGGAGGGAAGCCGCTCTGCCCCAGCCGTGCGCGCCGCCGGCAGGCATCGACGACCCTGCGCAGCAGCCAGACCGCGAACCGCGCGCCCCGCAGCGCCGGCAACGCGCGATAGGCCGTCAGCAGCGCCTCCTCCAGCGCATCCGCCGCCGCATCGGTGCGCCCAAGCAGCCGGTAGGCGACGTTGTAGGCCATATCCTAGTGCATGGACACGAGCTGATTGAAGCTCTGGATATCACCGCGGTAGGCCGCCGCGCTCAGTACGCGTTCGTCCATAGCACGCTAACGGATCCCGAGCCGGCGCACAAGATCGTACAGGATTGGCGAGAGGAGCAGCAGAAGCACGATGACGAGCATGGGCAACGCGCTGGACCAGTGCTCTGCGCCCTCCAGGACTGTCGGTGACGGAGGCTCCAATGCGACGTCCACCCCTGGCACCATGGAGGCCACTTCCTGCTCCACTGCAGAAGGCGAGTCGGGCCGCATGTCACTTCCCATGGGTCCTCCTGTGCGACACCGCAAAGCGCCACACCCAACAGGCCACTGAAACCACACCTCTACGGCCTGGGCGTCGGGGTGGACCTGGGCACCGCCGTGTAGACGACTGTACGCAGCACGGGGACGCTGGTAACTTCCATGCCAGGGTCCGTGAGGTGCAGGATGGCCATGCGCACACGATCCTCTGCCGGAATGCGATTTGGCCCCACCGCCGGTGCATAATCGCCATTATCGGGGTCGTACAGCCAGATTTCCAGGCCATAGTCCCCAGGCAGCATCTTGGTGGAGAAGCCCAGGTGGTGTTCCGTCGTCATGCGCCCAGCTCTCCGGCCGGCAACGCGGTCACCGTAACTCCACACCACAACACCGTTGTCTGCAACCAGGCGCATGCCGACGGCGTAGGGCTGCGGCACATCGCCGGTCACGTTCCAGTACAGGCGGAGCACCGGCTCGCTGTCTAGCGGCAGGTCCAGCGTGGGCAAGCTGTAGCCGAGCAGAGCAATGCGATCCGCAAAGATGTTGCCTGAGACTGGCTGCCAGGTGGCGGTTGGCATCGCCCGAGTCTGCAGCTCGACGGATACGCGCAGCGTGCCACAACTGGTCAGCGCGCAAACGGGCACAAGGGCCAGCGTCCAGGCCCCGACCAGCCATAACCTTCGTGGAGCGCGAGCCCCTGACAGCAAACCCCTCAATCCTGTGCCCTCCCTGAATTGCCTGGTGGCAGTGTCACTTCTCGTGTTCCAGCCGTTCGACGACGATGCGCGCGTTACGATAATCGTCGACTCCCGTGTACAAGACGCCCCAGACGTGGATCACGTAACCCTCGCATTCGGCGATGGAGAGCTCGTTCTTCACCGAGGACGACTCGGCGTCGATGCCGAAGCACACGCCGTCCTCGCGCTCGAAATAGTTATCGAGCCGGTCGTAGCGACACAAGGACAGCACACGGCCTTGCCAGCCGACAACCTGCGTCTGGCCCTGCCCTTGCTCGGGGACCGGCGTGGCCGGCACGCTCACCACCTCCAGCCGCTCGACCGTGATGCGCCGGCTGTTGCTGTCGGGGATACCGGCTATCAGATGCCCCCAGACACGGATCACCGTGCCCGGCTGGCAGCGGGCATCCTCGACCTGCGCCTCGATCTCGTCTGTCGCGCCCTGGATGCCGTACTTCTCGCCATCTGAACGCTGGAAATAGTCGTCGTACTGGGCCATTGCGCATAGCTTGACGACAGTGCCGGTCCAGCCTTCCACAGCGATGGGCACCGGCGTGGCGGTACTCGCCTGAGTGAGTCCCTGTATTGCAGGCGTCGCCGTAGCAGGCGCTGCGCTGGGCGGCGGCAGGGGTATGGAGCCAGGCGGCGTCGGGCGTGGTGATTGCGTGACGCGCAGGGTCGCGATGTGTACCCGACCGCTCTCCCCTACGCGGTTGGGTCCCTTCACCGAAGAGCGCTCCAGGCTGTCAGGGTTGTAGAGCCACAGCTCCAGGCTATAGTCGCCTGGCTTCATGTCCTCAGGCAAGCGCAGGCGGTGCTCGGTGACTATTCGGCCACGTGTCCAGGCGGCGTCCTGGTCGGAATAGTTCCAGGCGGCGGCGCCGTCGATCGTGTACAGCGCCAGGCCGATGGCGTAGGGAGGAGGCGAGTCGCTGGCCACGTCCCAATAGAGGTGCAGCGTTGTCTCGGTGCCGGCAGCCATCTGCAGCGTGGGCAGGCTGTAGCCTACGAGGTCGATCCCACCCCCGAACAGATGCCCGGGCAGCTCACTGAGGCCGGCCGTGGGAGTCGGCGTGCCGTGGACGCTCACCGACACCTGCAGCGTCCCGCAGCCAACCATGGCGGGCAGGAGAAGCAGTGCCAGGCCAAGACAGGTGGCCCATCGCCTACACATCGCCTGTGCCATAGGGGTAATCCTCCTCCCTCACCGGGCTGGCCCGGCCGGCAGGCGCATGGTAAAGACCGTCCCCTGGCCGGGCCGGCTGCGCACGGCCAGCGAGCCGCCGTGACGCTCGACGACCTTTTTGACCAGCGCCAGGCCCAGGCCTGAGCCCTCGATCCCCCTGGCGCCGTTGCCTCGATAGAGCTCCTCAAAGACGTGGGGCAAATCGGCTTCGGCGATCCCCGGCCCGTTGTCGGCGATCTCGACCAGGACGCCCGCGCCATCTTCGCCGATGCGCACCTGCACGCTACCGTCTGACCCTCCGAACTTACACGCGTTGTCGATCAGGTTGTAAAAGGCCACCAGCAGAAGGTCCAGGTCGCCCAACAGCGGCGGAGGCGACCAGGGGAAGCGCTGGGTATGCAAGGCGACGGCGCGTCCCTCCCGCCCGGGTGCGCTCTTGACGGCGGCGATGGCCCTGCCGAGCAGGTCCGCCAAGTCGACCGCTTCCAATTCGAGCGGGTAGCTGTCCAGGTCGGCCAGCTTGCGCAGCCCCAGGAGCAGCCGGTTCAGGCGGGCGACCTGTTCCTGGGCGATGGCTAACGGCTGGCCCGCCGAGCCGGTGGCAGGCGCGCCATTCTGCAGGCTCGACAGGCTCACCTGCAGCACGGCCAGCGGGTTCTTCAGCTCGTGGTCCAGCCGGTGTATGAAGCGCTGGTGGACCTGGTCCTGTCGCGCTTGCTCCGCAGCGAGCGCCCGCGCACAGCGCCGCAGCCAGTACGCCCAGAGCCCACAGCCCAGCCAGGCCAGGGCGCTCAGGGCAGCGCCGGCCAGCAGGCCCAGTGCGCTCAGGTCTGCCGTCACCTGGCAGGTCAGGAGGAGATTTGCCGCCGGCCAGGCCTGCAGCGCCAGGCTGGCGGCGAGCGCCAGCGCCAGAGGGATGGCGGCCAGGAGCAAGGCGCGACGCAGCCTCGGGGACGGCGCGCTGCTCATACCCTCACCTCCACCGGCCCCACAAAGCGGTATCCTGCGCCCGGCACCGTCTCGATGAAGCGCGGCCGGTCCGCATCGTCGCCCAGATAGCGGCGCAGCTCGGCGATGCGCACGTCCACGGTGCGGCTCATGAGCGCCTCATCCCAGCCCCACACGTCATCGAGCAGCCGCTCGCGGCTGATCACTTCGCCAGCGTGGAGCATCAGATACTCCAGCACCGCAAAGGCCTTCGCTTTCAAGGGCACTTCCTGGCCGACCAGCCAGGCACGGTGGGCCTGGCGGTCGATGAGCAGATCGCCCGAGGCCAGCCGGTTGGCGCTGGCCGGCGGGCGCTGCCCAACCTGAGCGCGGCGGAGCACGGCGTGGATGCGGGCCACGAGCTCCCCGGGGTCGAACGGCTTGTTGATATAGTCATCGGCGCCTTCCTCCAGGCTCATGGCGCGCTCCGTCGGGCCGCCCACCTGCGTCAGCATGATGATCGGCGTCCAGTTGCCCGCCATGCGCAGGCGGCGGCACACCTCGCGCCCGTCGACGTGCGGCATCATCACGTCCAGCACGATCACGTCCGGCGCCGCTTCGGCAATACGCCGCAGCGCCATCTCTCCATCCTGGACCGCTTCCACCAGGAAGCCGGCCCGCTCCAAAAAGGGCGTCAGGACGTCCAGAAACGATCTCTCGTCGTCGACGAGCAAGACTCTGCTGCTCATGGTGGCCTCCTCTGACCATGTACCACGCGCGCGGCAACGTCTCAGCAGGCCACCCCAGTATAGCACAGACATATTACCACAGTATGATTCCTGCGTAACGCGCTGTAACGCCATATTACCAGTGGGTAATATCCAGCGGGGGCTCATCCGACAGTCCAAGCCGGCCCAGAGGCTATCTTTGGAGGCATCTGTCCGCAGGCTGGCGTGCGAGGGGTGCTGAGTAGGATTTCCTGGTGGGGCAATCTCCAGAATGCGAGTAGGACTGTGTAGCTGCTCACGGTATATAGCCAAACCTGGCCAGGGACCATACCACCAGCAGGAGCACCGTCGTCGCGCACTCGATCCAGAGCGTGGTCGCCGTGAGTGTGGCATAGTAGGCCAGGGGTCGCCGCCAGCCGGCCACAGTGAGCGCAGCGAGGTGGACGATACCCCAACCTACAAGGGCTACCCGGTGATCAACCATCAAGTCGTCATACTGGCGGCTGGTACCCACGAGCACAAAGATACATGCCAAGAGGGCGCCCACGAGGCCTCCTCGCGCCAGCGCCTGTCGTAGCGGGTGCGGGTTCGGCCCACGCCATCTCACGAGCAAATACAGTGGCGGCAACCAGGCCAGCAAAGCTGTGCCCACGAGCCAATCGTAGCACACATCATCCACCACCTACAGACGCCGCAAGACGGTCAAGAGTTCCGCTGCAAGGATCAGGAGGCTCACGGGGCGGCATACCTGCCTTGCAGCCAGGCGCGCCACTCCGAGTCTAGCTCGGGCAACGACTCGCCGTAGACTCGCTGGACACTGGCGACCAGATGGTCGCCCGAATCCTCCAGATCCAGGTGACCACTCACATTAAAGTCCTCCAGTATGGCCAAGGACTCGACATAGCAGGTCGTTTCTTGCCAGAGTCGCAGGAACTGGTCCATGCCGCGGGTTTCGATGAGATAGCCAACAAACGATGCAGCCTGATAGTAGGGATTGCTGCGGCGGAAGGCCTTGCGGTCGGCCAGGGCGGTGAGCGGCGGCAGAGTATTCTTTTGCATGTGCTCCCAGGCCACCTGATGATGATCCACAGGCTTCTGGTTGAAATAAGTTGCCAGCCCCTCGTTGAGCAGGACGATCTTCTGCGGACGGCGGGCGATGTAGTACGAGATGACATGAGTCATTTCGTGCCCGATGGTCTGCCCCTTGTCGGCGAAGACCTGGCGCTCTTCGGGGACTGCCCAGCCCATGCCAAGGAAATCGTAGACGTAAAAGTCGATCTTGCCGGGGAAATCCACCTTCAGGGCGCCACATACCTGCTCAAAGGCCGTATCGCGCACGCTGGCGTAGCTCTCCATATCGTCGCGCAGAGAAGAACCTGGTGCACAGTGGAAAACGAAGTGCTTGCTCTCATACGCAAGCCAGTCGCGGTAGTTAAGATAGGTCTCGATACGGTAGAGATTGCTCCAGCCCAGGGCCAGCAACACCAATGTGCAGGCGAGTGCCAGGCTGGTTCCCCGCCGGACGCGGCGAGAGAGTCGGCCGTAGAAAGCCGCCAGACCGGCCAGGCTCAGGAGCCAGACGCTGCTCAACGAAGTGACGATCAGAGTCGGCAGGCTTCGACCGAGCAACTGACCCACATAGACAAAGATCAGCGCGAGAGCAACGAGGCAGGCCACCGCGGCCCAGCGACAGGTAGTCTTCAGGCGAGTGAAGGCTCTCTGGGTCATGGCGCACAATACCTCCGATGAAGGATACCAGGGGTCAGAGCGCGTGATGCTTTGGCCCCGACTGGCAGCATCTCGCACTCTACTCTCTTGGCGCCGCCGGCATGGGCAGAGGCCCAGGCGGGGTGATGCCAGGCGCCGGGCCAGCCGCGGTGGTGAAGGAGAACTGGACGTCGCGCCGGCCAGCAGGGCTGGAGACACGCACGTTCACGCGCGCCAGCGGCCGCCAACCGCCCTCGGGCATGAAGGAGGTCGTGCCCTCGGCCGAGCCGCCGCTGGTGCCGCGGATGTAGGCGCCGGTATCGGCGTAGGTGGCGCTGATGCCCGGGCCCCAGTTGCGCAGGCCGGGCCGCAGGCGCACGACGATCGGCGCGTTGGTCGGGACGCCCGTGGCACCATCCCGTGGGCTCGTCTCGGCGACCGGCATCGCCGTCAACTGCCAAAACGCGAAAGCACCGACGACGGCCAGGCCGCCAGCCAGCACCAGGCCCCGGCGCAGGGCGGCGGGCGAGAGCGCTGCCGGCCCGCCGGCCGTGGTCAGCGCACGCCGGCCGGCGGCAACGACGGCCCAGCCCAATAGGGCCAGGGCCGCGTTGACCGGCAGGCTGAGGGCCAGGCGCCACTGCGCCGCCTGGCGGTACTCCGGCAGGGTGAGCAGGCGCTGCGCCCGCAAGCTCTGCACCGTCCCGGCCCAGAGCCCAGCGGTCAGGATGAGCGCCGCGCCGAGGGCCAGCAGGGTGGCGACGAAGGTCAGCCAACCACGACGCTTGCTCTGATCGTCGCGCAGCGGCGCCGAAAGGCCGATCAGGCTGAGGCCGAGCAGGCCGTAAGCCACGGATGCCCACATGGTGAGCCCGTCCTGCCCGATGGCCTGCGGTAGAGCGCCGGCCAGGCCGTGGATGAGCGGCGGCTGCACGTAGAGGAATGGGAAGGGCAAGAGCGGCACCTGCCAGAGCATGGCCAGGCCGAGGAGCGCGAGCCCGCCGGGCAAACCGATGGCTCGCAGGGCGCCGCGCAGGCCCAAGCGCGCCGCCCTGCCGGCGGCCAGGGCCAACCAGGCCAGCGCCGCGGCGCCCACGAGCCAGGGGAAGAGGGTCTTGAGCGCGGCCAGCGCTTCGCCCGCCGGGCCATAGGCGCCTGCGGGCACCGTCTTGTTGATCCAACCCAGCGTCTGCCCGGCTTCAGGCAGCCAGTTATCGCCCAGGCCGTGGGCCGGCCCGAGGTACGGCCACGACACCAGCGCCATGCTGGCCACGAGTGCCAGCCCCACACCAGCCACCACCCAGCGCTTGCCCAAGCCTGCCGGCGCGCCAGCCGCCCACCGGCGCAACCGCCAGGCCCAATAGGGCAAACCGAGGACGAAAGGCCAGAACGCGGCGGTCACCACAATCTGTCGCGGCACCGACGCGCCGACGTAAGCCTGCCCAGACCGCAAGGCCGCCCACAGGTTCGGCGAGAAGCCGAACAGCAGGCAGGCGCTCAGCAGCGCGCCTGCGACGAGCAGCCCGGCACACCACGCCAGGTGCACGGCGCGTGGGCGCCAGCCGAGGGCGAGGGCCGCGCCCAGGTAGAGCAGCGGCAGTGCCAGGAGCGCATGGGCATCCTGCGGCAGCCCGTAGCGCACGGCGACCGCGATGAGGCCCGGATTGGTGAGCAGCGCCAGGCCCTGGGCCGCCAGCGCCGCCACGAGCAGCCGCCGCCAGCGAGCGACGAGCGCCAGGATCACGACCCACATGGCAAGGCCGACGTTCAGCAGGGCGAAGGCGCCGTCATCGTCGAGGTAGGGTGCGTACTCGGTGCGCAGACCCAGGCCGTTCAGGAACGGCGTGGCGAAAAAGGCGCCGGCCAGGGCGACAACCAGCAAGATGGCCAGGGCGAGGAGCGGCAGGAGGCGGCCCTCCGGCGCCTGGCCGCGCAGGGCGAAACGGATGGCCAGCCCAGAGCCGGCCACGGCGAGCACACCATAGAGGGCGATAGCCAGCGCCTGCAACGGATAGCCGCTCGCCCGCTGGCCAAAGGTCACGAGCGCTGCCACGAGCAGGAGGTGCAAGAGCGGATAAATCACGATGCTTGCCGCTGCGCCCCACCAAGCCAGCCCTTCCAGCCTGCGCACAACCCCATCCATGAAGCGGCCTCCTTCCCGACCAGGCACGGTTCTGCTCACAGTCCCATTGTACCACACGAGATGGCCCCTGTAACCTGAGGATGCCTGTAGCTTGGGCCTGTGGATTCCCACAGTTCGCAGAGTTCTTGTTCGCTACCATACCACATCGTGACAGGCCAAGGGCCAGAGCGAGTTTGCTCTGGCCCATCGACCAGGGTGACGTTCTGTTGTAGGGGAGGCAGCCCGGCCAGGTACAGGGAGGCCTGGCCGGGCATTACACGAACCCACTCACTGCGAGCTTACCACGGGGATACTGAACTCGAAGGTGAAGGGGCCAAGGCGCTCACCGACGGGAAGCGGCTGCAGCCGCTCTGATCCGGGCCCGGCCGGGCCGGCAGCGGGATCACCCGTCGCTGCAGGCGCCGGTGTGGGCAGGACCAGCTCTTCTGCCTCCATCTCCAGGCGCAGTCTCAGGTCCTCGCCTATAGCCGCCCCCCGGGCCTCGTTGGCAAAGACCTGCACGTAGCTACTCTCTCCAGGAGGCAGCGCCACCCCCAGGCGCTCCGACTCGCCCACCACCCCGTACCCCATGGTGAACGGCAAGAGGGCGCCTGTGGCGTCGGCCAGGCTGATGTTCAGCGGGTCGAAGCGCCGTCCATCGTGAGAGCGCACAGTGTAGCCGATGCGGATGTGCTCAGCGTCGGCATAGGCCCATTCCATCGCGACGGTGACGTCGCCGATGGTCTGGCTCAGGTTGAGCTGTTGGCCCAGGCTTTCGCCCTGGCCCATCGTCTGTGGCTCGAACAGCCGCAGCAGGCGGCCGATCGTCGGCATTGTCGCATACGCCGTGGTGCTCAGCAACAGCAGCCCAACCACGGCGAGGGCGGCCCAGCCCAGGCGGGTGACGGCAAGCGACCGGCCTGGCCTCGCCCCGCGTGGCTGAGCGGTGATGCGCGCCCGCAGCCTCGGCCACAGGTCCAAGCTCGCCGGCACCCGCTCCGCCTCCAACTCGTCCAATGTGCGCGCGAACTGTTGCGCATTCATAGCCTGACCTCCCTTCGTATCTCGATCTCCTGCGGCCCGGCGAACCCTGCGGCTGGCGCCGTGCCCCACAGGGGGCGCAGCCAGTGGCGCAGGCGCTCGCGCGCCTGGTGCAGCCGCCACTTGATGGTCCCCGGCGAGCAGCCGGCTTCGGCGGCCATCTCCTGCTCGCTGAGGCCGAGGTAGTAGCGCTGCACGACGGCGGCGCGCTCCGCTGGCGACAGCCTGCCCAGCGCGGCCCACACGGCAGTCCGCAGCTCTGCACGCTCGGCCAGTATCTCGGGACCCAGCGCCTGGCTGGCGAGCACCTGCTCCAGGTCGCCCTGCTCGCCGCTCAGCGGCACGTGGCGCTCTCGCTGCGTGGCAGCCTCCCGGGCCGCATTGACGACGCAGCGCAGGAACCACGGGCCGAAGGGGCGGCCGGCGTCGAACTGCGCGATCCGTTCGTAGATATGCAGCAAGGTCTCTGCGACGACATCCTCGGCCAATGACCGATCGCGCACGATCAGGTCGGCGGCCCGCGTAGCCCGCAACTGGTAGGTCCTGGCGAGCACCTCCAACCCGCCGATGTCGCCCCGCTTCAGCCTGGCGACCGCCTCGCGTTCATCCATAGGTCTCCTTTCGACAACGCACTCGAGTGCCTCTACTATCTATATGGCTGAGCGGACGAAAAGGTTGGGGGTGCTCCGAGTCGCAGTACAACAACTTGCCTACCGAGAGCACAAGCGAGTGAGGCCAGGGACCAGGACATTCTGTCCTGGTCCCTGGCCGTGGGGTGAGGACTTTAGCTCCCGTGACTTTTGGAGGCTCAGGGCCGGCGCTACTGCTGCAGGGCATCCTCAAAGTACTGCGCCCAGCCCTGCGCTGCCAGCTCGCGCAGCCGCGCGTCGCCCCCGCTGGCGCCGACATTGACCTGCCGCTCCCACACCTCGACCACGACGTAGCGCTGGCCCAGCGTGTCCCCCCTGTCGCTGATCCGCCCCGTCGGGATGGCCGCATCGCGCAGGGCGGCGATGGCCGGCGCGAAGAGGTCTGCTTGGGTCTGTGCTAGCTCAACCTCGTCGGAGGCGTAGGCGCGCCAACCTGCGTAGCGCTCTCCCTCGAATGTGATCACCAGCTTGCCCCGCAGTCGCTGCCCCGGCACCTCGCCCAACATGGGGCGCGGCGTGCTGAGGTCCTGCAGCTCCGGGTTGGGCGGCCCCGGAGTGATGGCTGTGCCGTCGCCGCGCAGCGACTCGGCGACTTTGAGCGCCTCTTCCAGGCTCAGGCTCGAAGATGCTGTGAGCTGATAGCGCACCCCATCCCGGTCCCAGATGAGCAGATTGCCCGTTCCGGTCGTGGTC
>Ga0116161_1004577_pt1 | contig 11567 bp, 8 predicted proteins | sample AD_JPNAS3_MetaG_FD_89877 | JGI IMG/M metagenome (GOLD analysis project Ga0116161, IMG submission 89877) | Active sludge microbial communities of municipal wastewater-treating anaerobic digesters from Japan - AD_JPNAS3_MetaG | ecosystem: Engineered > Bioreactor > Anaerobic > Digestate | place... | reverse complement strand
GGGAGTTAATATGGCACTTCTGACAGAGATTAATCAAGAGACAAAAGAGAGAATAAGAACAGATTATAGCCTATCTAAAGCCTTTTTGGGCGTATATGTTGGAACTTTAGACAAAAGTCGGAATATTGAATTTATAATTAATGTAATCAAAGATGTACAGACAAACCATTCTAATTTGGATTTTTTAATTATTGGAGGAGAGCAAAACGGTCGCGAACGTAAAGCCATGGTGTGGCTTAAAAGTTACATGGCTTCAGAAAAAAGTCTGGTACCAAACAAATTCGAAAATTATAGCAATAACATTGAACCCCGGTTTAATGATGATATAAAGATATATCCAAATCCGGTTGATGATTATTTGACTATCAAAGGAAAAGATATCCGTGGGATTAAAATCCTGGATATTTCTGGAAAAAACATACGTTCTGTTTTCGAAAGTGAAACATTCAGTGTGCAGGATTTGAATAAGGGTGTTTACATACTGAAAATTGAGTATGATTCATATATTGAGATGAGGAAATTCATGAAAAGATAATTTGAATGTGTAAATTCTTTGTACATATAGTTGCGTTATTATTCATTTCATCTGCTGTGTTGGCAGAAGATGGCAGTCGTTTGTGGTTACGTGCTGAAACACAGTCAGTGGCCCGGGTTTTTTCAAGCATGAAAAGTCCAACCATCGAAATTGCCATGCAAGAACTGACGACACAGTGGAAAGGTGCACCCATCAGCTTGAATATAAAAAAAGCACTGAAAAACAAGCTGTTTGGAAGTGAAGGATTTAGCATAGCAGGAAATGTGAATGAGGGTGTAACAATTAGTGCTTCTGCTGAGATAGGTCTGCTTTATGCAGCTTATCACCTCCTGCGTTTACAGGAAACAGGCATGGTTAGTTCCAGTATTGATATCACTGAAAAACCGGCCTGTGATGTCAGAATTTTAAATCACTGGGATAACCTCGACGGCACTGTTGAACGGGGATATGCCGGTTATTCGTTGTGGAAATGGCATGAATTGCCGGCAGTAATATCGCCTCGTTACGAAGCTTATGCACGTGCAAATGCTTCAATAGGCATCAACGGCACAGTGCTGAACAATGTAAATGCTTCTCCGGATATGTTGAAAAGCGATTATTTGTTGAAAGTCAAAGCATTGGCTGATATTTTCCGCCCCTATGGTATCAAGGTTTATTTGTCGGTTAATTTTTCTTCTCCTAAAATAATTGGTGGATTGGCTGATTCCGATCCCCTGAATCCGGCTGTACAAGAATGGTGGAAGAATAAAGTGAAGGAAATCTACCAGCTCATACCTGATTTTGGCGGATTTTTAGTCAAAGCCAATTCGGAAGGTCAGCCAGGACCGCAGGATTATGGTCGCACACACGCTGATGGTGCCAACATGCTGGCCGATGCATTGAAACCTAATGATGGTATTGTGATGTGGCGCGCTTTTGTTTACAATCCTTCAGGAGAAGACAGGGCCAAACAAGCATACTTAGAGTTTATGCCGCTTGATGGAAAATTCAGGGATAATGTGTTGATACAGGTTAAAAACGGACCAATTGACTTTCAGCCCCGTGAGCCATTTAGTCCGCTTTTTGGAGCCATGCAGCAAACTGCCTTGATGCCCGAACTGCAAATTACCCAGGAATATCTTGGATTTTCAAACCACTTGGTGTATTTGGCTACTCAATGGAAGGAGTTTTTTGACAGTGACACATATTGTCGGGGAGTTGGTTCGACAGTAGCGAAAGTGACCGATGGGAGCATTTTTAAGCATAAACTCTCTGCCATCGCTGGAGTAGCAAATGTCGGCGAGGATGCCAACTGGACCGGCCATCATATTGCGCAAGCCAACTGGTATGCTTTTGGTCGCCTGGCGTGGAATAATACCCTGAGTGCCGAAACGATTGCGGAAGAATGGATCAAGCAAACATTCACCAGCGATGAGACTTTCGTTGCTCCAGTGAGAAAAATGCTGATGGATTCATGGGAAACGGCTGTTGATTATATGATGCCTCTGGGATTGCATCACATTTTTGCCTGGGATCATCATTATGGTCCGGAACCCTGGTGTTATTTCGATTGGGCGCGTCCCGACTGGTTGCCAAAGTATTATCACCAGACAGATACAACCGGACTGGGTTTCAATCGGACAAAAACAGGTAGCAATGCTGTTTCTCAGTATTTTGCACCACTGAATGAGCAATGGGGTGATTTATCTGCTTGTCCGGAGAAGTTGTTGTTGTGGTTTCATCATGTGCCGTGGGATTATCAGATGAAAAACGGAAGGATATTATGGGACGAATTATGTTACAGGTATGATGCCGGTGTACAGCAGGTAAGGGAGTTTCAGAAGACATGGGACATGATGGAGCAGTTAGTTGATCCGGAACGATTCAGGCATGTGCAGTCGAGACTCAAAATTCAGTCCCGCGATGCTGTATGGTGGAAAGATGCATGCCTGCTCTATTTTCAAACATATTCGAAACGACCGATACCATTTGATATTGAACGGCCGGTACATGAGTTGGAAGATTTGATGAGGATTAAGTTGGAATTAAAACACCATAATTAGATTTACGATTTACAATTTACAATATATATAGAAGAAGACATACGAACCACCATCGCAGACAGAATCAGGGAGCTGCGCCGATTAAACGGCATCACCCAGCGCGAGCTGGCCGAGAGATCGGGCGTTTCCAGAAGAACCATCCAGGCCATAGAGGCAGGTACAGTTTCTCCTCGGCTCGACCTTTTGGAGAAACTGGCGGAAGCGATGGGGCACACTGTGAATTTAATAAAAACAAATAATGAATAATTTAACTCTATTTGACACTGCAAATGTTTGGATATTACACTGCATTGCCTTATATTTGCAGTGTGTAAATAAATTATATGCAAAGATACGCATTTCGTAGGCTATACGTAAATAGCAAATTTACGCTAAAATACATAGTTAAGGAAGAAAAAACGATAAAACAAAGTGCTGTTTGCGAAGAATTACTAATTAATGATGAGAAGAATTAGCACAATTTTGATTTCTGTGTTTTTGTTTGCTACAAGTGTTTTAGCAACGTCTTTTACAATTGAAGCAGAGTCAATGACTTTGAGTGGCTCCTATGCGGGAATGATAAGCTCACCGTTTTCTGGTATTGCACTGTATGCAGACAACGACAAAGGAACCACTACCCATGCATTCCCAAATGGAGCAGGACTTTATAAGGTCAGTGTTAGAGGGGCATCCAACAATTCGAATGCTGCAGGAGTATCCTTGTTAATTAATGGTGTAAAATTAAAAGCATTTACATTTTATGGTACAAGTCCATCAATCATTGATTCTGAAATTAAACTGGAAAATTTAAGTCAAACATCCAATACGATTGTACTCAATCTTGAAACTGATAATGGATCAAGTGATACATATATTGATAGAATAACATTTGAATATTTAGGTCCCATCGTGGTAAAAGATCCACCCGTGCTACACTCTCAGGGAGCTTATTATACAGGAGAATACCGCAATGTGCTGAAAGAGGGAGGATACACCGATTTGCAAATCAGTTCAAAACTGCAAAGTCTGTGGGACAGGTTGTTCTATGGAGACCCAACTACCGAGGCAGTGTATTATCCTGTTGGAACCGACGAAGCATATATACTGGATTCCGGCAATGATGATGTTCGTTCAGAAGGTATGTCTTATGGAATGATGATTTGTGTACAGATGAATAAACAGGTAGAATTTAACCGTTTGTGGAAATGGGCAAAAACATACATGCAACATCAAACAGGACCCAGAACGGGATATTTTGCCTGGCAGGTGAATAAAAACGGGACCAAAATGGATGCAAATTCTGCAACCGATGGCGAAGAGTATTTTGTTATGGCTCTGATGTTTGCTTCCGGGCGTTGGGGTGATGGCGAAGGTATATTTAATTATATGCACGAGGCCAACGAAATTCTGCGTATTGGCATGAGCAAAGAAAATCCAATTCAGGAATCAACTACCAATTTATTTAATACAACACACAAACAGGTCGTATTTACACCCTATGCCAATGCGGCAACATTCACCAATCCATCCTATCATCTACCGGCATTCTACGAATTATGGGGTAAGTGGGCAAGTACAAACCGTCCGTTCTGGAAAGAAGTAGCCGCGAAAAGCCGCGAGATGTTTCCAAAATTTGCACATTCTCAGACTGGTTTGATGCCTGATTATGCCAATTACGACGGTACTCCAACCGGTGGCAGTCATGCCGATTTTAGATTTGATGCCTGGCGTTGTGCAATGAATATTGCCATGGATTATGCCTGGTTCAAAGCCGATGAAACACAAGTTACACTGATTAACCGCTTACATAACTTTTTCGAAAGCAAGGGCGTGGATTCTTATGGTTCCGAGTTTTCACTTGCCGGAAATCAGTTGAACAGTGCACATTCTCCAGGATTGGTGGCTTGTAATGCAGCTGGAGCGTTGGCAAGTAACCAGCGTGTAGCCTGGGATTTTATCGATGATTTTTTCAATGCCAGTCTGACAACCGGAAGATATCGCTACTATGATGGATTGCTGTATTTCATGAATTACCTCCATCTTTCAGGAAATTTCAGGATTTATGAACCGGAGAATATTCCCGGCGATGATGAAGAAGATCCTAATGAAGAAGAACCGGTTTTTGGTTATCAAATCATCGATAGTTTCAATACCAAATCGATAGGAACAGCCTGCGATATGTACAAGAAAAATGGTGCTTCTACAGGCGCAGCAGTTGTGGCTGTTAGTCCAACCGACTCCGAAGAGCATGTGGCACAAGTGATTACCGCCAACTGGGATGAGTTTATAAGGTTTATGGTAACACTGCCATCAGGAAAAGTGCTGTCAGATTATATGAATCTTGAATTTGATATTTATTATAATTCAGCAGCAGCAAATAGTGAAAATGGTTTGAAAGAAACTTTTGCTTATGCAGATAATGTGCAAATCTTCAAAATAGCTACAGGAGACAAGAACGGCAGCAATCACAATGTATGGTTGAATTATTCCATACCGTTGACTAGTGTTGCCGGAGGAAATGCATTTACCCTGTATCTGGGCATTCGTTCGAATAAAGCCAATTATTTTGTGGATAATGTAAGATTGAAAGAAAAGCTAACAGTTACATCATCAGTTAAAAATTCTGCATTGTCTGATATCCTTTCTTTTACAAATAATGAGATAAGTGTAAAGGACAATAATCCTCTCGACTTCCATATATATGATGTCAGTGGAAAATTATTAAGAAAAACCCTGACCTCGTTTGTTGATATTTCGGATTTATCAACCGGAGTTTATATAATAAAGGTGCAATACAAGGGCGAAATTTACACCCGGAAGTTTGTGAAATAATTGTTGCTGTTTTTATGTTTTTGGTTTCAGATAGATTCAATGAAACCAAAAACATAAAAATGTATCATTTTTAACTAATCATGTAACGTGTAACAAAAATGATGTAACAAAATCAACGTAATTTCAATTTTCTAATATCTAAATTTGTATCGTTATAAACCATAATTAAATAAGTTTCATATTTTAAAAATTTTTATCATGAAAAAAACATTACTATTTTTATCAATGATGATATTGGTCTTCACCAATATTGTAGCAGCGGAATTTATTATTGATGATTTTGAAAGCAGATCCGTAGGATACACTTATCAAATGAAAGCCTGGTATCCGGAAGATGGCACTGCAACTGTTGCCGCAAATCCAACTAGTTCGGCTAATAAGGCTGTAAATATTGTTACAACTAATTGGGATGCTATGCTCAAATTGAGTGTAACATTACCATCTGGAACAACATTGGCTGACTACGAAAGCTTCTCTTTCGATATTTATATCGGAACAAATGCCAATGATGAAAATCCGAATTACAAAAACATGTTTGTTTATCTGGATGATGAGAAGAAATTTGAGAGTACAGATTATCCAAAACAGGCAGATGTGGCTACCTGGACAACCAAAACATTTACAATTGCAAGCCTAGCATTGACCCCCGCAGAGTCAGCTAAAAGCTCTTTTACCATTGCCTTCGGCATGTCAACTGATAAAGGTAATTACTACATAGATAATGTAAAATTAACAGGCGGAGGTGTTCCACCACCACCCACAGGAGGTGTTTTGACAATTGCAGATTTTAATGACAAAACAATTGGTTCAACCCTGGGTATGAAAGCCTGGTATCCTGAAGATGGAACGGCTACTGTTACGGCCGATCCCGCTAATGCATCTAATAAAGTTGTTAACATTGTAACAACGAACTGGGATGCTTTGCTTAAGCTAAATGTAGTATTGCCATCAGGTAAAACATTGGCTAGCTACGAAAGCCTATCATTCGATATTTACATCGTTTCAAATGCAAATGATGAACATCCAAATTATAAGAATATGAATATTTACATCGACGATGTGAAAAAATACGAAGATACAGACTATCCAAAACAGGCTGATGTTGCAGTTTGGACGACTAAAACCTTTGAACTATCAGCTTTGGCACTGACCTCAGCCGAAAATGCAAAAGCATCTTTTAATCTTGCTTTCGGAATGTCGACTGATAAAGGGAATTATTACATTGATAATGTAAAAATGAAAGAGAAAACAACCGGTATTAGAATTACTACAGAAAAACTTATCGGTTTAAATGTTTCTGGTAACACCCTTTATTTCAATGGTATGCAGGCTGATAAAGTTGCTGTTTACGACCTGAAGGGAAGTTTGCAGGCAACCGGACAACATGTTTCATCAATGGATGTGTCTCATTTGAATGCAGGTGTTTATATTGTCAAAGCTGTAGTTGACGGAAAAGCAATGGTTGGGAAGGTAATTAAATAATAAATCTGAATTATAAAGTACTGCTGTTGTGTGAGTGCTTTCAAACTTAATAACAGCAGTACTATTTAAAATTTATAAATCTTTTTAAAATTACAGTTATGAAAAAATTATTACTATCAGTTTTAATGATGTTCCTAACCTTGTGGGTTTTTGGAGCAGTCAATCAAATCAATTCAAGTGCTAACGGAACCAGAGTTGATGGTTATTATATTGTGGAGGATTTCAATGGCACTCCCTCACCTACACTAACTTCAAGTAAGCCAGCGAATTTAACAGCTACAATTGATACTTATCCGGCAAATTCAACACCTTCTGCTAAAGTGGTTTCAAGTGGTTATGAAGGAAATGTGTATTTTTCTATAAGTGTTACACTTCCTGTCGGAAAGATGGTTGCCGATTATGACTCTTTGTTTTTTGATTTGTATATTGGAAGTGCGAGTCATAAGCAGTTAATGATCTATCTAAATGGTACGTACGTGCATAAAGTAAGTAATAATTATCTCAATGGAGAAAATGTTAACAAAGGAATTCAAAAAATTGCTTTTTCAACATTAAATCAAACAGGAGCTGCAACAGCATTATCAGCTGCTGGTAACACATTTACTTTAGGTTTTGGTAACGATCAGGGTACTGCAACATATTATATTGATAATATTAAATTTAGTGGTGGTGGAGAAGATCCTATTCCTGCAAACACCTATACAGTAACTTTAAACCCCGGAACCGGTACCTGTGCTTTCACAAGTCTGACCGAAGCAGAAGAAGGAGCAGGTGTTACATTACCTACTGCAACCCCATCAGCTAAATGTGGTGTGGCTGGATATACTTTTGCCGGTTGGGCGGGTAGTGCTGTTAGTGAGACCGATGTTGAGCCGGATATGCTGTCGGCTGGTTTTTGGGCTATAACTGAAAATACCACTTTATATGCCGTATATACGGATGGTACTGTATATAACTCAAGTCCAGGTTGTAGCGTGAGTCTGAATGGTACAGTCACAGGAGGATTTTTGATGGTGGAAGATTTTGAAAACAATGACGTAGATGATTTGTTGACTTTAGTAGCTCCTTATCCGGTCAGTGCCACTGCATTTGCTAAAGTAGTTGTTAGTCCAACCAATGCTGAAGAACAAGTCGTGCAGGCTGTGACTAAAAACTGGGATGAATATTATAGTATAACGGTTACATTACCTGCCGGGAAAACTTTAAGTGATTATGAAAAGTTGGACTACGATATATATTATAACTCCATTTCAGGAACAGATAATGGTTACAAGGATTTCTTAATTAGTTTCGATGCTGTTCCCGGGTCAAGCAGTTATTTTTACAAAGAAAGTACTGGTGGTACAGGTGGTCATAATGTATGGGCTCATCGATCAATTGACTTAACGGGTGCAACGGGCGGTAATACCTTTACCCTAAATATGGGTATCAGGGGAAATAATACAAATTACATGTTCGATAATATTCAACTGAAAGAAAAACCTGATACTGCAACCTATACGGTGACTTTCAATCCGGGTGCCGGAACTTGTGCAACCAGTTCGCTGACGGAATCAGCTCCTTCATCGGGAGTTACTTTACCTGCAACAGCAACGCCTTCAGCTCAGGCTGTTGGTGCCGGTTGGTCATTCTATGGCTGGTCGAATGTGGCTGTTAACAGTACTACTGTTGCTCCTTCGGTATTTGCTCCTTCGAGCACCTATTATCCGTTGGTTAACGTAACACTCTTTGCTGTTTATACAAATAGTACCAATTACAATACATATCCCTCAACTGCTACCAGTTTAAATGGTACTGTTACAAGTCGTTTGCTGATGGTGGAAGATTTTGAAACTCAAGTGGTGGGTACTGCCTTGAATATCTTCAATACTGGTGGAACTGCTCCCGAAGGTACTGCAAAAATCAGTGTTAGTCCATCCAACCTGAATGAAAGGGCTGTGCATTTTACAACTGAATACTTTAACAACATTTTGCAGCTTTCAGTAACCCTTCCGGAAGGAAAAACAATTGCCAATTATGAACAGTTGTTGTTTGACTTCTATTGGCCAACAGAAGATTATAAGAAAATGAATGTTTATATCGATGGAGTGAAGATTCATGAAGATGAAAACTATATCAGTCAGGCTCCTATTAACACCTGGACTACAAAAACCTACAATATAAATACTACTTCTTCTAACGTGGTCGTGTTGGCTTTTGGTATTTCAACCGATGCAGGTAATTATTACATGGACAATATTAAATTAAAAGAGTCTTTTACAACATCAGTTGATGCTATAAACGAAAAGTTGTTTTCATTTGAAGGTAATCGGATACAATTAAAAGAAGTTGGTGACATCAGGGTGATGGATTTGAATGGACGTGTGCTGATTAATTCAAACAACACCAAAGACTTAGATTTGAATATGCTGAATAATGGTGTTTACATTGTGAAAGCAATTGTAGCCGGAAATTCAGTTGTTGAAAAGGTTATGAAGAGATAGTGAAAAATTAGTGATTGGTTAATTAGTTTGATAAGGATGTTGTCATTGTATGATTAAAATTGTATGTGGTAACATCCTTTTTTGTACTTTTGGTTTAATTTCTTAATAAATAATTGTATGAGAAAGTATTTTTACGCTTTATGTGCCGCGATGCTTACAATCGCGACTATTTCTGGTCAGAAGAAAGAATATATCGTTGAAACAATTTTTCCAGTGACAAGTACAACTGCTTATACAACCATTCAGGTGAAAGATGGCTTGACTGTTTCGCCTGGTACTGCTGCTGATGTGACTATTCAGCGTGCCAGTAATGGCAAAAAAACAGATGATAATTTGTACACAGGCAAACGAAATTTGATTCGCCTTGTTAGTCCGGGAAACCCGACTGCCGGGACAAAAGTTCCTACACAGCGTTTTGCCAGTATTCAGGTTGCGGGCGATTGCGATATAACTGTGTATGGTATGGCTGGTCAAGCCGGACAGCTATCTACTTTGGTTATTTCCGACGGAACAAACGTACTCGGAACTTTAGCTACTGATGTCCTGACTTCCGCACATTTTTCAAATCCTTAAATTTTTTACCATTAACACTCTTATAATTAGGTAGTTATATTTATTTATTTTCTGTATTTGGGTGTCCCAGCATTAAAATTATTACTTTTGCGTATGTTTATACGCCAAAAGAAAAATAAAAGTGGAGTTATTAGTATTCAGATAATAGATAAGAGCTCTGGTAAATACGTAGTACGTAAAACCATTGGTAGTAGTAATAAAGAAGCAGAGATCAATATTTTACTTGAAAAGGCCAAAGATTACCTCAAGCAATCATCGGGCTTATTAGAATTTGATTTTGATGGCAGCACAGCACAGCGTCAATCCAAAATATTTTAACCAATATTACCTCCCATAAACTCGTTGGAATAAACTTAGTTTTAGGTAAAATTTTCAATGATATTGGGTTTGATACAATTGAAGATAAACTTTTCAAAGACTTAGTGTTATATCGCTTGGTTTATCCTAAAAGCAAATTTAGAACAACTTATTGTTGTAGCGGATTCAGGCCTTTTGTCTGCAAAGAACATTGAAGAGCTTCAAGCAAAAAACTATGAGTTTATTTTAGGCGCACGCATTAAAAACGAATCTAAGCATATTAAAGACAAGATTCTGTCATTAAACCTGAAAGATGGAGAGAGCCAAATAATAAGCAAAGACAATTTAAAGCTCATTGTAACTTATTCTGAGAGTCGGGCTAAGAAAGATAAATATAATCGTGAAAAAGGTCTGAGAAAGCTCGAAAAACATATACTAACCGGCAGACTAACCAAAGCCAGTATCAATAACAGGGGATACAATAAGTATTTAAAGCTTGAGGGTGAATTAAAAGTTACCATTGATAAGGATAAATTTGAGCAAGATGCCGGATGGGATGGATTAAAGGCATATCTAACCAATGCCAAGATGAGTAAGAGTGATATTATAGACAATTACAGTCATTTATGGCGTATTGAAAAGGCCTTTAGAGTCTCCAAGACTGATTTAAAAATCAGACCAATATATCACAGAAAGCAAAAAAGAATAGAAGCTCATATTTGCTTAAACTTTGTTGCATACAAGGTTTATAAAGAATTGGAACGCCAACTTAAAGAGAAAAAATCTGATTTATCTCCTGAAAAGGTTATTGAAATACTACAAAGTATTTATCAAATTGAGATCAGAAATCCAATCAATAATGAGCTAATACAACAGAACATTTTATTGACTGAAGAACATCGGAAATTACAAGATTTATTCAATTTTTAATTTTGGGTGTCCCAGTGCGGAAGTCAGGTGAGGTGCTGGTTAAGAATGGAATTGAGGTGGATAGCTCAGTATTTCCGGCACCAAGGGCACATGGTGGATTGCCTACCTATACAGAGCCAGTTCCCTCCTTGTTAAAATACAATGGCATTGAATTAAAGGAACTGCCGATTAATTATCATAATGTATTGGGAGTTCCTGTTATTTTCAGCGGTGGAGGATACTTCAGGCTGTTTTCTTATAACCTGATTAAACGCTGGACAGCACAATCCAATTATGTAATGAGCTATCTGCATCCCCGAGATTTTGATGCTTCCCAACCAATCATCCAGGAACTCTCAGCTTTCAGAAAACTCAAAACCTATATCGGACTCAAAGGAGCCGAAAAAAAACTCAATCAATGGCTCACCGACTTCC
>Ga0116161_1004550_pt1 | contig 11633 bp, 9 predicted proteins | sample AD_JPNAS3_MetaG_FD_89877 | JGI IMG/M metagenome (GOLD analysis project Ga0116161, IMG submission 89877) | Active sludge microbial communities of municipal wastewater-treating anaerobic digesters from Japan - AD_JPNAS3_MetaG | ecosystem: Engineered > Bioreactor > Anaerobic > Digestate | place... | reverse complement strand
GGGTATGTCGGCCTTGGCCCAGACTGGCCCCGACTGACCCTGTTCGGGCATCTTCGGCTGATAGCCGTGCCCGGCCCGGCCCACCTGCATGACCGAATAAAAATCAAGATTGACGAAGTCAATCGGGTTGCTCAGTTGTGCCTGCACGGCATACGCCAGACCGCCCTGGTCTGGGGTCAAGTTGATTTTCCAGACACCAGCACTTGGGTTAGGCACGTTGACAATCTGGCCATTCAACAGCGACACCTCCGTAAACACCACACCTGGGTCGCTGGCAAGTGTTTGGCCGTTAGGCTGGACTATGGTTGCGCTGCCGGCGGTCTGAGTGATGCGAAATGCCAACGCAGTGGCACCCGCCTCAACGGGAATGTCAATGCTTCGTGCGACATTGACTGCGCCTTCTTCAACATAAATCAGGCGGCCGTTATTTTCCGTTGCCACTGCATCAGCAAGCGCTTTAGCGCTATTGCGTGCCAGTGCTGACTTGGCCAAGGATGTCGTGCTGGCCCCTAAAGTCCAAGGCGCTGGCAATAAGACTGCTAGTGCAGATGCGACATCCCCTGCGCTGTGATCAATCACCAATACATTGCTACCAGTTGCTACCCGCGTGTGAGCGGGGTCAATCGTTGACCCGCAGGTGCCAGACACCACCGGCGTGATCTTGGCCCTTTGTGCCTTTGCAGCCAGGGTATTGGTGGCCTCAAAGGCGGCTGCATCCGACACCGAGGCATCTGTAAAGTAGAAAACATTACTTGCCCAAAGTTCGCTCTTGTCGGCGCCATTCAATGCATTGTTCAGGGCTTTGAACACGGGTGCGGCACAGCCACCACCACCTCGGGCAACCAATTGATTTAACCGTTCCGCTATCTCAGCCTTGGTACCCAGGAACAACTCGGAAACGTCGTCACTGTCAGCAAAGTCCACCAGACCATATGTCTTGCCGTATACATAGTGCGTGCCATCCACCATGGACGAAATAATCTGGGTAACCAAAGTCGGCAAGATGTCTGCCATGGTGGCAGAGCGGTCTACAACAAAAATGTTGACCGAGTCTTTGACCACAACAAATTCAGTACTTCCACCAAATAACGTTTTAAGAACTCCATTGGCATCAGTGGGATATGGAAACTTTTGTTTAACAAGTTCAACAAACTTGGTCATAAAAAGCTTGGTGTGCAGGGCCGCAAGATAGCTGGCACGCTGATGCAGGTCGGTGCTCCAGTTGCCAATTACATCTTTGCTCTCACCTGATTCCTTGTAAACCTTCTCCATTGCACTGTCGTCGTGCTGATTTGTATGGAGACCACTTTGATCTACAGGGCCTTCACTGCCCAATGGCATCCAGGGTGAGTCTTTAGCGATACCCTGTACATGTGCGACATTAAGTCCTACAGAAATTGCACTGCCATGGTCGCACCGAACTTTGCCTGGCGTGTCGGAGCCTGCCCCCACACCGTTGCCGCCAAAAGTTGATGAAGCAGGCGTATAAAAAACATCACCCCACCAAGCCCCTGTAGTAATGAAGTTTGGATCATTATCAAAAGATTCCTTATGGTAATCTCCAACCAGCTCCGAATTCCCGTCATTTACAGCCCAACTATTGCGCAACAACCACGAACCGGACGATGCCTTGCATGTGTCTGTCAAATCGGTATATCGACTCCGGGCGGGGAAACTGGTTGAGCCTTTCGGGGGTATTGGCTGCGCTCCGTGGTATTTACTACCATCAAAAACCTTGACATCGCCTGACACCAGGTAGTCAGTTATCGGTGTAAAAAGCTCGTTGCTGGATAGGTGGGTATCGGCCCAGTTACTATGGGCATAAAAGTCCTGCAACGTATGTATAGCCTTCCCCAACATCATACGCGCTGCGGCTTTTTTGGTAGTCGCAACTGTGTAATCTGTCGTGGTTGATGCTTCCGAGGCAAGGTTGATTGCGTAAATTGCATGTGCTCTGATAGCGTCTGTGCTGCCCTGAATGTTGTCATTGTCAAAGTGTCCATCGATGTCACTGAGATCAGACGTCACATTGAAGCACAATGTGCCCTGATGCCAGGTCACTAAATCCCCAGAAGTCACGGTAGGGCGTGCATCTTTGTAAACAGGTATATTTTTATCATTACTACAATCCACTAGAGGCCCCCAAGGCCCCCTATAGATTGAACCATCTATTAAGAGATGCCCGAAAAGATCTCGACTCTGCACACCGTAGATAATCCACTCTAACGCATCGTCAGAAACAAAACTATCAGGTCCATTGACCCAATAAAAGGAAAAACGATCCACCGTCAGGCGGTCCCCAAAAGAATAGCCCATCTTTTCGCCCAGCACACCCTTAGTGATCATGGTGTGTCCCCATAGCTCAGACGCAGGTTTAAAGGCCTGGGCTAGAGGGACAAATAGCAAAAATGTCAGGAAGATCATTACCAAGGCAGCGGTTTTTGAAATGAAACGCATGTTGTACTCCCGCTTTTTAATATTGACAAATCGCCGTAGCCAGTGGCCCAACCACACGGTGATTGCCCAAGTCAACGGTCGGGTCTGTTGTGCCATCGCCTGCCGCAGCAATGGCATCGCGCACCTCGGCCTCGGTCGTCGGACCGCCTTGGCGCGGAATAAGTGGACTGCGCGTCAGTGAAGTGAAACAACTCGACTGCACCAGCGCGTAGCTGTTCTCAACCGCCAGTTTTGCAATACCAGGCATGCGCACCACCCCAAAGCGGCCACTGGTGCAATTCACGTTGTAGGTCTGCGTGATGTTGGCCTGATTGGATGCGATGGACGTAGACATTGCCCCGCTCAAATTTGCCCTTTGAATTTTCCATACCTGACTCAATGTGCATGCATTGGCGGCGACGGTGGCACAAGAAACAGTAGCGCCACCTGCCACACTGCAAGTCCAGGCAAAAGACGAGCCCGTTTGACGGAGCGCTGAAGCGCTGCCAATGCTACAAAATTCAGTCGCGTCCGTCGGTAGATAATATTCGGGATAGGCTTGACCATTGGCGCTGCCGCATGCTGCAGCACCAGCAAGACTAAACGTCGCAGCCACCGACTTCGCCGCATCCATCGTCACCTGGCAGATCCGGGTTGAATCGGCATCGGCATTGGTGCAAGCACCCGCCGTCCAGCCGGTGAAGGTGCTGCCAGATGCCGGTGCAGCGGTCAGCGTGACAACCGAGCCAGTGTTGAACGAAGCGCTGCAGGTGCTGCCGCAGTCAATGCCAGCGGGAGCGCTGATGACGGTGCCGGAGCCAGTTCCATTGCCTGTGACGGTGAGTGACCATTGATTGCCGGGATACGTCACTGGCACCGAAATCAGCGTCCCCGAGGCCTGGTTGCCCTGCGGGTCTTTGGCTTCCACCTTCACATACAGGGTGCGCGTGCCGTTGGCAAACAAGGCGGCGCAGCCGCCAGCGACGGCATCTACACCATTGCCGGTGCCGATGGTGAAGGCGCGGCTGCCCAGACTGGTGCTGCTGTCCACAAAGCAGGGAAAGGGGTGGGCTGCCGCGTCAGCCGCCACAAGCACCCGCGCCACCGCCAGGCTGCCGCCGTCAACGTCGCTCACCGTAAAAGCGCCACCAATGCCGTCGTTGAACTGGGCCGCAGCAAAGGCACTCAGCACCGGTGCCGATGTCGTCACCGTCACATTAATAGGCTGCGCCCCTGGCGTGGCCGGCGAAGCCGACTGAAACAACACTGTGCCACCTGGCGTATCTTTGACCAGCACGTGCTTTGAACCCGCCACCTCGGGCACGCAGGCAAAAGTACGCTGCGTGGCGCTGCCGATGCCAACCTCGGCATTGTTGGGAGCGCAGTCTTGCACCGTAAAGCCCATGCCTGTCGTCAGAGCGGTGCCGGTGACGGTAAAGGTGGTATTGATGCCAACGATTGCGCTGGTCGGACTGACCGAGGTTACGGTTGGGGTGGCAGGAGCCAAAGAATCAAAAGACTGTCCGCCACGCACCAGTCGAACATGATAGCCGCCGTTGCCCCGGATGCCGCTGTTGGCGTTGCCTTCTTGAAAACTGACGTACCACGCCCAGAGCGAATTGACGGCACCGGGCGAACCCGACCAAAAGTAACCACTCGGCGTGGCGGGGAAAAACGCATCGTTAATGGATGGACTGGTACGGCACTCCTCGACCAGGCGGCGCAATTCCCTGATATTGGGCAGGCGCCAGTCGCTCTGTCCGGCAAAGCGGCTGTTGCCCGCCAGCGCCAACGCCTCTGCCCAGGTGTGCCCAGTGGCAGTGCCGGTGCAGGTGGCACCATTCCAGCTCTGCCCTTCGCTACATCGCTTCCAGACCAAGCCGGTGGGTATATGCGTGACGGTGTTGTCCTGATTGACCGCCACAGTCGGGTCCAGGTTAGGCGTGTAGACTGAATCCGGGTTGGACGGCGCGATACTGGCCGCACAGGTCACCGCCTGGGCGACTGAGGTGCCCAGAGATAGACACAGTGCCACGGCCCGTAGCATCGATAAATAGTTCATGGCAAACTCCCTTGGATAAATTCAATGGCGATGGGTGATACTGACCACAGCGTCACCTGCTGCCGCGTAACGCGACAAAACCAGAGGTGCGAGAGGTGTTCTGGTTCATGGCAAAACGCCTATCACTCGTCGCTGCGTACCAGGCGAACTAGGCCTGCATTGGCACGGGGTCCATCGCTGTAGGCGTAGCCATTGTCGAAATTGACGTACCACGCGTTGTTCGAACTGTAGGCATCGGGCGAACCCGACCAAAAACCCGCACTCTGTGTATCGGAAAAATAAAGCCATTCAACTGACGGATTTGTGCGCCCGTAATTAACTATGCTTTCCAGTTCTTTCACTGTGGGCATGCGCCAGTCACTGGCCCCGCACAGCCCGATGGCATTGACATCGGCGGTGTATTTTTCGGTATCGCAGCTCCCGCTGGCAAAACAGGTGCCGCCTGAGGCGGTGCCCACGCCACCGCCATTGGCGGCAGGGTTTCTGTTGTACCAGGTGTAGGTGTGGCTCAGGCTGCGCAGGCCGCTGCTGGTTTTGATTTCCCAGATCAGGCCGGTGACGTTGTCTTTGGTGCAGGCCCACTCGCCTGGCCCGCTGCCCGGCCCGGCAGTGGCGGGCAACACACTGCCGTTATTGGCGATTTTGGTGAAGTCAAAGCCCGCGCCGCCGCCGCCAATTTTGCTGAGTTGGCCCGCTGCGGCCTGTGCATCGCGCCCGTAGCGGGCATCTTGGCGCGGAAAAGCGCCGCCATCATCCGCCACGGTTGCGCAGTTGGCGGTGTTGGTTGAGGCATCACCGCAAAAAGTGATGCCGGTGTCGTTGAGCGCACCGGCTGCGGCTTGGGCCAGGCTGGTACACAGCAGCAAGGGCGACAGACTGGCAAGCAGCAGGCGCGCTGCGCCAGACCGGGGTGACGGATTGGACATGAATTCAGGCTCCAGAATGAAAAAACCGCCCGGCGCTATAGAGCGAAGGGCGGTTGGGTTTGCCGGGCAGCAGTTGATGGAAGTGTCTTGTGGGGGTGCCGCAAAGGCAAGGTGTCGCGGCTGACACCGCTCCCACAGAAAACCTTTTGGCTTGGCTTGGCTTGGCTTGGCTTGGCTTGGCTTGGCTTGGCTTGGCTTGGCAAGACAATATCGGGGAAACGAGGACTTTTGGCATTGTTTTTTTAAAAATTTTGCCCGTACCTCCATCAGGGCTTATGCACTTTATCCTAAAAGCGGCTCAGCGCGTATCCCCCGTTTGGGGGATATTGGGGCTCTAAACAACGGTATTGACTATTTTTTGCGCTAAACCAGCAAGAAAAAAGCGCTACATCACCCCGTTGGGGGTTGGGTAAATTTAGCCGGATTAGAGTTTGGAAGGTTAATTTCGTAACGCTTACATAATTCACCCATCAGCATAGCAGCACCCTCGCGGGCCGAGTCCGCAAACTGTGGCTCAGTCTCAATCAGCTTGATTTGGCGTGCCAGTCCACCCAGCAGTGCGGCAGTGTTCGAGCTGGTCATCTTCTCCAGCGACATCAGGACGGCCTCACGAGCCTTGTCCCTGTTGCGTTTGACCCGCTGGGCAGGGGTCATAGGCGAGCTTCCCATGCTGGGCCTACCGACTCTTTTAGGTTCATTCATCGCATCACCATATTACGTTACAGTAACTATTTTAGTATAGTTACTATAACGTAATGTGAAAATTTTGAGTTGTTTGAAATTGGCAGGACGCAAGGCAGGGGTCGATTCTTATCCCCGTTTGTTGGGTCTAAGGGTGTGGAAAACATCAGGGATAAACCTGCAAAGCGTTGCTGGGGTTGAGTTTGCCTGGTGTGCTCAAAAAAGTGACGCAGGGCTTGTTCGGGCATGGGCAAATGTCAATCCAAGGGATGTTTGTTTGACACTCCGCCAGCAGGCCAACTTCACATAACCCCCCGTCGTGTCAACTGGTGCTTTTAGCCTTTGTCTCACCCTTGTGGTGCTGAATCGAATTCAACATGGCATCCCGCAATATGGCGTTGATCCGGGTCTGATACCCCTTGCCACGGCTTTTTAGCCATAACAAAACATCAGAATCGACCCGTACCGTTGTGACTTGTTTAACTGGCTTGTAAAACGGATTACGAACAGCGTTCTTCCAAAAATCATCGCCTAATGGTGGAATGTCGCTGTAATCAATTTCGCTGTCTGGTTTGTTGGCCAATGCGCTCAAACGCACCCGCTGCTCATCAGTCAACGGCGGTAGATTTTGCAAGTCAATTTCTTTTTTAATAATCTTTGTTTTCATAACGTTTTCGCTCCTTACGGTCAGCAGTTCGAGCTGAAATAATTCGGATAACTTCAATATCATCTTGCGTTTCACTGAAGGTATGCGCCACCAGTAACATAAGGTGACCTTCTACCATTCCAATCGTTTGCCAACGCAACTCACCGCCTTCAATTCGGTCTTGCTTCATGACGGCAAACGGGTCTGCAAACACCCCGACAGCATCGTCAAAGGCGACACCGTGCTTGCGTAAATTGCGCAAAGCCTTGGCTTCATCCCATTCAAATCTGATTGGCATCTAATTTTGTTAATACAATTATGTAAACTTTTAACCATTATGCATCTGCCAATGTGGGTTTGCAAGCCCTGCCCTAGCCCTGCCCTGCCTATTGAATGAGATGAACCGCGACATTTGGGTTGAACCACAAACCGCCGAAATTTTCCGCTCCGTCATTTTGTAGGTATTGCCAACGAGATGTTCGCCGACACGGTGGCAAGGAAGGCAAAAACGCATTCGATTTCAGAAGGCGACTGCTCTATTCATTGGGCTGGCCACCGTGTTTGTTGGGGACTTCTGACCGGGCACCCATCTCGCCACCGACATATCCACAGGCGTAGCTCCCTATGAAAGCTCACGTTAAAACTGTATTTTGAAAATTTCACAATGTTGACAATGACTTAGGAGTTTTAAAACATAACTCACATGTGTACTTTTGAAACTAACTCTTGTATACAGTTGGTTGTTTAAATTATCTTTAAGAATCAACAACTTAACTAACGTTTTCGGAGCTTTCATAGGGAGCTACGACCACCCAACGTGAGCTTCTATAGGGAGCTAGCGACCTTAAATGTGAGCTTTCATAGGGAGCTACGGCTTAATGTGAGCTTTCATAGGGAGCTACGCTTGTGGATAACTCCAAACAAATGCTCAATCTCCGTCTAACGTGAGTTCCTATAGGGAGTTACCGTTCGATTTCATGTCAATACGTGAGCTTTCATAGGGAGCTAGCGCGGGTAGGTGAGCTTTCATAGGGAGCTACGACCACCCAACGTGAGCTTCTATAGGGAGCTACAGATTTGCAGCCGGAAAACTGTCCATTGAGTAACGTGAAATGAGGTATTCACAATAGTAGTTCGGCTAACATACGTGAAACGCACATTTCACAATGAAAACAAGGCCGTCTGAAGTGCTTACCGTCGTCGAACCTGACAAGGAGTTTCGCAAAGCGAACAACGCTGTCAGCGTAAGGGTGAAATCCGGCCCGACTTTGTCAATGATGGGTCGCCGGTTGTTCAACGTCATGTTGTATCACGCGCAACACCTTGGTGCGCCTGGTGTCAATGCCCCGGAGCCCTGGGGTGCGTGCCCGAACCCAGGTGATTACTACTGGATTCCTTTGCCGGATATCGCGCACGATGCCGCATGGGGTTCCAAAGATCACAAGCTTGTCGTCTGGACCCTTCAGCAGCTCCAAACGACGTTGGTGGAGTCAGATGACCCCTCAGGCCGGTTCTCGTCTGTGCAATTAATCGGGTCTGTGCACATTGTCAAAGGTTCTGGCCGAAGGCCAAGCCTGGTCGGATGGGAGTTCCCCAGGAGCACACGTGACATCCTGAGTAATCCGGATTTTTATACCAAGCTGTCCATTTTTCACCTGACATCGTTGCAAACGACCGGCGGTGCTGCACTCTACGAAATTGCAAAACGCTATCTCACCAATATTGGCGGCAAGACAAGTAAAAATCACTGGCACTGGTGGCATGACACGCTGACCGGTCGCCAAATCGGATCGATTCCATATCCGGAGTACCGTTACTTCAAACGCGACGTGTTAACGCCGGCCATTGAAGAAGTGAACCGTACTGACATTCATGTCGTCCCCACTGAATCCAGACAGGGGCGTCTGGTAACGGATTTGCAGTTTATGGTCACCTTGGTCACGCAGACATCGCTAGAGTTGCCGCCGGGGCCTGTAATCGACTCTGCGCTACTTGAACGAGTGTGCGCGCTTGGATTCACCGAACGACAGGCATGCGAGCTGCTGGGGACGATGGCTGATGATTTTTTGCGCGCAACGCTAGAGTTGGTCGAAGAGCGTTTGAATGACAAGTCCTTGGAGCCTTTGAAATCACCCGCAGCGTTTTTCCGTAAAGCGCTCAAGGACGATTACGTCTCGACTGCCAAAATTAAGCCGAAAGTCCTGCCGGACAAGCCTATACCGGCGAAGGTAGTTGAGGTCGAGTCGCCCGCAGCAACTGAGCGCAAAGGCCGGGTTACTCAAGCGTTACTGGAATTCGACGCGCTGGCTGCAATGGAACAGAACAATGTTTTGGGTGAGTTTTATCTGACATCAGCGACTCACAAGCGGTTAAAGCCAGGCGGAACGATGTTCAGAAAGACTCTCGGTAATTGGCTTGTTGATGCCACGGATAGGCCTTTGGCTCAGTTGTTGCCGTCGAATTGAGGGATGTTTTTTCGGCAAAGGCTTACATGGCGTTGATGCGGTTTAAAGCTTTGACTTACAAAAATAATGTGATTTGATGTGATGCAATATAATGTGATGTCACATCACATTAGGGGTAGCATGATTATTCTGATCGGCGGTGAAAAGGGTGGTTCTGGTAAGAGCACAACGGCGACAAACCTTGCGGTTTATCTAATGCTAGAGGGCCACGATGTCATGTTGTTGGATTGCGATAAGCAAGGTACAGCAACCAAATGGGCAACGCGGCGTAATGAGGCAGGTTATAAGGAAGTCCACAGCGCCCAAAAGTTGGGGGACGTTTACAAGACAGCAATAGACTTAAGCCAGCGTTATGGACACGTCATCATTGACGCTGGTGGGCGTGATTCACGTGAATTGCGAACTGGAATGGTAGCGGCTGATCTGATCTATATACCGCTTAAAGCCAGTCAAGCTGATCTTGAAACCCTACCAGTTGTTGACGAACTTATCACGCTGTCACGTGCCATGAATCCAAACGTCAAGGCAAGAACGCTGCTTTGCATGGCACCAACAAATGATCGCATCAAAGAGGTTGAGGATGCTCGGGCGTTGTTGGCTAATTTTCCAGATCTCCCATTATCCGAGTGCATCATCCGTGAGCGCAAAATTTACCGGGATGCCCTGTTGCTTGGGCGAGGCGTTGTTGAAATGAAAAACAGCGAAGCGCGTGCTGAAATTCAATTGTTTGGACAAGAGGTTTTGCAATGAGTGGATTTAAGGTCGTTCCAAAGAAGCCTGCTGTTGACCCAGATGTGTTGGCCAAATTTGCCTCTGGGGCCGACAAAATACAAGGCGCCATGCCGTGGGAAGGATTAGATGACAAGCGAAGGATGGCAGCATTTTCACTGCGCTTAACGGCTTGCGAGTTGGCCAAACTCAAACACATTGCGAGTACCACACCAGACTCAATGCACGAATTTTGCATCCGAGCGGTAAAAAAAGCCCTGGATGAAAAAATAGTGTGATATCAAATTACATCACATCGTGTCATGTCGTGTGATGCTAATAAATTCATAAAGTTCATATCAACAGACTGACAAACTTCTTCATGCGCGAGGGATTGGAGCTGAAGTAGCGTTGGGTGGTGGCAATGGAGGTGTGCCCGAGCAGCTCCTTGATGGCAAAAACGTCCGCCCCTGTCTCGATCAAGTGGGTGGCAAAGGAGCGCCGCCCGGAGTGCGAGGAGCCGACAACGCCTGCCCTTTGGTACATGATGGCCAAGAGACGCTGCATGGTGTTGGGCGAGAACGCCCCGCCGCGCTGGGAGAGAAACAGGGGAGCGTCCATGTAGCGCAGGCCCCGGCTGGCCAAGTAGGTGGCAAGGATCTGACGCGAAGGCACATGGGTCAAATAGACCTCGCGAAACTTTTGGCCCTTGGTCATGCAAGACAGCAGGCGCACCGACTCCCGAACCTCCCTGGTCTGGGGGTCATAGAGGTCGCCGATGGTGAGTTTGGCCAGCTCCATTGCGCGCAGCCCCATGTAATGCGAGAGCATCAGGATGGACTGATTGCGTGTGGCGTGGATGCCTGTCTGCGCTGCCAGCGTGGCCGCAAGCTCTGCCAGGCCGATATAAGGGGCTTTGCCTTGCTTCATGCCCAATGGTAAACGCTCAACTGCCCTTGTAAATTAGCTTATGCCCTAAAATGACTCTTTTAGGGCATTTATTAGAGTTTCGTTAGCGTAACAATATTTGGCTCGCCTTCAAAATTGGCGCATCGCCTTCGGGCATCTGGGGGGCAAGTCATCCGGCAACTGGGGGTTGTACGCCGGAACCCCAGAAAATTCCGTCGTTCCCAATCCAGCCCGGTCAGCAGGGTGACACGGCTGGCTGTGCCAGGAAAATCGCTGATTTGGACAGCATGATGCTGACATCACGGGCACAAGCCGATGGTGCTCTGGCAATCGCGGTAGAGACACCCATTACTGAGCGCCCCCCGCACAGATCACTGACGCAGATCCGTAAGGCATAGCACTTCACCTTCTCAACCACCTGCACGGTGGGTCACAAGCTCACCTTCAAGCGGCCAAACGGCAAGTGCTTCTCAACCACCTGCACGGTGGGTCACGGCGAGCGCCGGGAATACGTGCGAGACAAGCTCTTCTCAACCACCTGCACGGTGGGTCACACACCAGAGCAGCGCACACCAGCGGTTTGCTTCTTCTCAACCACCTGCACGGTGGGTCACAATAGTGGCACTTGCCCGTCCTGCACTTCTAACTTCTCAACCACCTGCACGGTGGGTCACCTAGATAAATAAAACAGGTAATCCCCCGGCTTTGCCGGGGCGACAGTAGGGGTTTTACATTTTCGGGGGTATGGGTGTCCATCATGGAAACTCTCAATCGTGAGCCGCCAAGCAAACGATCAGGAG
>Ga0116161_1004530_pt1 | contig 11662 bp, 14 predicted proteins | sample AD_JPNAS3_MetaG_FD_89877 | JGI IMG/M metagenome (GOLD analysis project Ga0116161, IMG submission 89877) | Active sludge microbial communities of municipal wastewater-treating anaerobic digesters from Japan - AD_JPNAS3_MetaG | ecosystem: Engineered > Bioreactor > Anaerobic > Digestate | place... | reverse complement strand
GGCAGATCAACGACGCTGGCGGCATCAACGGTCGCCCGATACAGCTCGTGATCTACGATGACCGAGCTGATGCAAAAGAAGCTGTCGCGGTAGCAGCCAAGCTGATTGAACAGGACAAAGTCGCGGCAGTCGTCGGCGGTTCTTATAGCGCCCCGATGAGAGCTGTGGCTCCCATATACCAGCAGGCAAGGCTCCCTATGGTAGCGGGGTTTGCGGTCCACCCCGATATCACCAGGGCGGGCGATTTCGTGTTCCGCGTGGGGATGCTGGGACCAATAGAGGGCGCAGCAGCGGGCGATGTAGCGGGCAAGTTCTTGAAGGCCAAAACCGCCTGCCAGATGACGATGGATAACGACTTCGGCCGTGCCCTTGCTGAAGGTTTTCGTGCAAGAGCGGCTCAGCTTGGGATCAAGATTGTGTGGGAGACTCTCTATCCCCTTGGCGAGATGGACTTCACCCCCTATCTAGCTCGACTCCGTCAGCTCAATCCGGATGTCGTGTTCACCAGCGGATACTACAACGAAGCGGCCCAGTTCTGTAAGCAGGCCAAGGATATGGGTCTCAAGTCCCAGATCCTTGGCGAAGAAGGCTTCGATTCTCCGAAGTTCATCGAAATTGCGGGCAAAGCATCCGAGGGTGTGATCATCGTTACAAACCTGAACAGAGATGACGCACGCCCAGCAGCGAGGGCCTTTATCGACGGGTACAGAAAGCTTTACAAGATGGAGCCGGACATGGTAGGAGCGTCGAACTACGACGCCTTCCTGGTCATAGCCGACGCCCTACGGCGGGCCAAGTCAACCGATCCTAAGGCAATACGTGATGCGATCGCCTCGACTCGGAACTTCGACGGCGCAACCGGTACAATCAGCGGGTTCAACGCACTGGGTGAATGCACCAAGCCCATACAGGCCCAAGTCGTCAAAGATGGGCAATTCCGCTACTATGGCGAGGTCAGCGACCCTGCCATCATCACACCACCAGACAAGTAAAGATCCGACCATTGGCGGCGTCTCACAGCCGGCGAGCGGCCACACGTGAGGCGCTGCCAGCCCTGTCCAACTCGCTTCCAGTAAGGAGTGATCACAATTGCTCTGGCAGCAGCTGGCGAACGGCACAACCATGGGGATGATCTATGCCCTGATCACGCTGGGCCTTACCATGGTCTACGGCGTTTTGAGGATACTCCACATATCGCATGCCGGCATCTTTGCGCTTGGGGGATACTTGGCAGTCTTGGCATCGCGCGTCAGTCCAAATCTCGCCTTCGTGACCGCAGCGGCCATGCTCGGATGCGGATTGGTAGGCCTGCTTATGCAGAAATGGCTTTACAGGCCGCTCCTAGCCGAATCGAAGGTCGTATCCCTGATTGCGTCCATTGGCATGTTTACGCTCATGGAAGACCTCTTTCGACTAGTGGCGGGTCCCTACGTTCTCCCCCTTCCCGTGCGAGCGCCATTCGGGCTTGACCAATTCGAGACATCTCACATGACCGGCAATCAGCTAGTGGTCCTGATTGCCTCGGTAATGTTACTGATCGCTGCATGGTTCATCATCCACCGAACCCGCCTTGGCCTGGCATGGAGAGCCACCGAACAGGACTTTGAGACCGCGTCGGCATTCGGTGTCAACATCGATCGCGCCGTCGGGACCAACTTCCTCCTCGGCTCAGCGGTTGCGGGGGCAGCTGGCGCGCTAGTAGGGTTCTACTACAACTCTGTGTACCCAACCATGGGAAGCGTACCCGCGTACAAGGCGATGGCCATCGCAGTGCTCGGCGGTCTGGGCAATGTCTGGGGTACTGTGGTAGCGTCCCTCATTCTGGGTCTTGTGGAGACATTCCTAGTCATATCGCCCGCAGGACTCATACTTCCACGCGACTCCATCGCCTTCATTGCCCTCATATTGGTTCTGCTGTTCAGGCCTCATGGCCTGTTCGGACGGAGGTGAGCGGGCATGGGGCTATATCAAGTCACGATAGCAATCACAGTCGGAATCTTCATGATGCTGGCCATGGGTCTCAATATCATCACAGGCTACACAGGTCAGGTCTCGCTGGGGCACGCTGCATTCTTCGGAATTGGCGCGTACACCTCCGCACTTCTGTCTGTCAAGGCAGGTGTGTCTTTCTGGCTCGCGCTTCCGGCTGCTGCGATAGTCACAGCGGCGATCGGGGCCATCCTGGGCGCGATAAGTACACGCTTGCACGACGATTCCCTGGCAATCACGACAATCGGTATCAACTTCGTAGTAGTCTCGGTATTTCAGTACACGCAGTTCTTCGGCGGAGCATTGGGAGTAGGGGGCATTGAGTACCCATCGGTATTGGGCCACGCCCTCACAAAACCTGAATACCTGGTAGTTGTGGTCGTCTGCGTATTGCTGGGAATATGGTTTGACCGGCGATTAGTCAGATCTTGGCTGGGCTTGGCTCTTCGAGCAGTGGGGCAGAACGAAGAGGCAGCGGAGTCACTTGGCATACCCAGCGCTCGGTTCAAGATCGCGGCCTTCGCCATAGGAACAGCTTACGCTGGCGTCGCAGGTTCGCTGTACGCGCATTTCATGACCTTCATTAGCGCACGCGACTTCGGGTTCCCCACATCGATCAGCATTATCTCCATGGCAGTTTTCGGCGGACTAGGTACACTGCGCGGCGCCATTCTGGGTTCACTGGCACTCGGCCTGGCACCCGAAATCTTCCGTCCATTGGTGAACTACCGAAACCTTATGTACGGCGCGCTGCTGCTGCTCATGATGAGATTCCAGCCCAGCGGGCTCATAGGTGATGGAAGCCTCATCTGGGAATGGCTGCGGTCAGTTGCGGCGCGGCGACGCAAGACCCAGTGCGCACCTGGAGGTGAAGCATGATGGCTGGCAGTCGTGACATCCTTGCAGTCGATCACGTTGGCAAACGATTCTACGGAGTACAGGCCCTAAGCGACGTCAGCCTGTCAGTGAAACCTCGCACGATCTTCGGGATCGTGGGGCCGAACGGTGCTGGCAAAACAACGCTCTTCAACGTAATCTGCGGCGCCTATGCGCCCACGTCTGGGAAGGTGCTATTTGACGGAAAGGACATAACTTCGCTTTCCGCATCGCAGACTGCACGTCTCGGTATCGCTCGGACTTTCCAGATCGTCCATGCGTTCCGGAACATGACCGTCCTAGACAACGTGATCGTTGGGTGCGGGCACAGGGTCTACGGAAGAGTATCTCACCTAGTTGGAGGGTATGGGACGCGCGAGATCCGCGACAAGTCGATGGCACTCCTAGACTTGGTGGGCCTTGCAGAACACTACAGCACTATCGCGGGTAAGCTTCCCATAGCTGGGCAACGCCGCATGGAAGTGGCCAGAGCATTGGCGCTCGACCCAGAACTCCTTTTGCTCGACGAGCCATGTGCAGGCCTTACCTACAGCGAGACGGAGAATCTCATGGAACTGATACATGAGGTCAGAAAGGCCAATGTCACCGTGATCATGGTAGAACACAATATGGGAGTCATCATGAACCTCTGCGATGAAGTCGCAGTCCTCGATTTCGGTACGAAGATCGCCCAGGGGCCGCCGTCGGACATAGCGGCAGACCCGAAAGTGATTGAAGCGTATCTGGGGAAGGAGGCGTGAGAATGCTGGTTGTGACGGACCTTACAGCACGGTATGGAGACATCAGCGTCATACACGGGATCTCGTTCAGCATCGACGAAGGTGAGAGCGTCGCCATCATAGGCGCCAACGGAGCCGGCAAGACCACGCTACTTCGCACCCTGATGGGACTGCACAGGGAGTTCAGCGGAACAATCCTTCTAGGCGGTGAAGACATCGGGCGCTTGCCTGCATGGGAGCGGTCCAAGCGCGGCCTGGCCATGGTTCCGGAAGGGCGCAGGGTCTTCCCTGACCTAACAGTAGAGGAGAACCTACTGATCGGAGCATACTCTCGCACAGATACACGGGAAACGCACAAGTCGATGGGGGAAGTGTATTCTCTCTTTCCTATCCTGGACGAACGGAAACATCAAGTGTCGAAGACGCTCAGTGGAGGCGAGCAACAGATGCTCGCCATCGGCCGCGCTCTGATGTCCAGTCCCCGGCTTCTCCTGGTAGACGAGGTATCTACAGGGCTGATGCCGATATTCGTCGACAAAGCGTTCAGCACCCTCACAGAGCTGAACCGGCGCGGAGTCAGCATACTGCTCGTCGAACAGAACGCAAGGAAATCCCTATCGGCCATGTCGAGAGGGTATGTTCTCGAAACCGGGCGAATATCGCTTGCCGGAACCTGTGAGGAACTAAGGTGCAATCCCGAGGTGCAACGAGCTTATCTCGGAATATAGCGGATGCAGGTCCTGACAATCAGGTTCGAAGCAAGATCCGGAGTGGCCCGCCGGAACGGGCCCTCCGGATCTCGACATTACGCGGTTTCTGCAAAGCTATCGCCCGCGCCCGCCCCTGCTACTCCCACTTATGACACGTCTCGCAGGTGTCGTAGTCATCAGTATCGTGGCAGTCTGAGCACTGGTCGTGGCCCATTTGGAACGCGGCTTTGGCGGCCGGCGGGGCCTCGGGGCCGTGGCAGAATCCACATGAGACCATATCGGCGTGGAGCGCGTGTGGTATGCGGATATCTGCGGTTTCGTTGATGTTGGGCGTCTTGTGGCACTTCTCACACTTATCGACGCTGCTGATCCACTTGGTATGGCAGGCGATGCATGTATCATGGCTGATGACCCACGCTTTCTTGGCCGACGCCGGGGCCTGGGGGCCGTGGCATGTGCCGCAGGACACGCCTGCATGTGCAGCGTGGGGTATCTTGAGTGTCTTGGTCTGGGTCACTTTAGGCGTCTTGTGGCATGTGGCGCATGCCGCAGGATCCTTTATCTCGTCTTCATGACATGCGATGCACGTGTTGTGGCCTATCTGCCAGGCCTTTTTGGCTGAGGCCGGCGTCTGCGGGCCATGGCATACCCCGCACTCGATGCCTGAATGTATGTCATGCGGAATCTTAAGGAGCGCAGTCTCGGCGACCTCAGGCGTCTTGTGGCACGTGCTGCACTCTTCGGGATCGCTTATCTCTTCCTCGTGGCACGGAAGGCACGTATCGTGGGTCATCACATAGGCCGCCTTGGCCTCGGGCGGCAGTTGCGGCCCGTGGCACTGGCTGCAAGGGATGGACACATGCATTCCATGGGGGATCTTGAGCGCAGCGGTCTCCGTCACATCCGGCGCCTTGTGACATGTGGTGCAGGAATCGGGATCGCTGATTATGTCTTCGTGGCACTGCACGCACTGGTCGTGGCCCATGTCGAAAGCCTGGCGGGCCTCGGGCGGCGCCTGCGGCCCATGGCATGATCCGCACGACATGAAGCTGTGCGTGTCGTGGGGTATGATCATGTTGGCGGTTTCAGCCAGGTCAACGCCCTTATGACACTTCATGCACGACTCTTCGTCAGAGATGATGCCTTCATGGCAGGCAATGCAGGTGTCGTGACTCATCCGGGCAGGGCCTTCGCCTGCTTCGCCGTGAACTGCGCCGCCGTGGCATGACGCGCAGTCAAGCCCGGTCGCATCGTGCAGCCCGTGCGGTATGATCAGGGATTCGCCTTCCTTGATGTTATTCGCCTTGGTGTGGCACCTGAGGCAGAACTCATCGGTGATCTCTATGTCGAGATCAGGCTGGGCACCCGATTTCTCCACTCGGGCCATGCGGCCCAGGTCGCGTCGGAGCTGGATCCAGCCGCCCACGCCCCGCTCGCTGTGGCATTCTGCGCACTCCACTTCAGCGTGGCCCGACTTCTTCCATGACTCGTAGTATGGTTTCATTGTGTGACAGGAACCGCAGTATTCCGACTTCTCTTGCTGCATAGACGCTGATACGACGCCTGCGACCACTAGTACCAGCACTACTAGGATGATCGCCTGTAACTTGCGCGACGACAACTTGTGGACCCCCTTTGCACGTACACCCGATCACTCTGCGTAATAGGCCAGGCTCTGTAGCTCCAGCGTAAGATCGGCCGAATGCACTCTCACGTTCTCGGGCACGTTCAGAGTCACCGGCGCGAAGTTCAGGATAGACCGGATCCCACACGCAACGATGCGATCGACCACTCCCTGGGCGTGCTCCGCAGGTACAGCATTCACCATTATCCTCAAGCCGCACTCCTGCGCTTTTTCGGCCAGTTGGTCGATGTGGAAGATGGGGACCCCCGCGTACACGCTTCCTATCTTATCTGGATCGACATCGAACGCGGCCACGATACGGAGCCTATCCGGCGAAACCGGGAATCTCGTTCCCAGCCTGGAACGTGCGTCTACATGGTAATGCACTAGCGCCTGCCCGAGATTGCCGAACCCGGCCAGGCCGATGTGCACGTCGGAGCCGAGCCTCAGTATCTCCCGCAGCTGAATGCGGAGGAACTTCACATCATAGCCAATACCCTGCTTACCGAATTCACCGAAAAATGTCAAGTCCTTTCTGACTTGAGCCGGAGTGAGGCCCGTAAAATCGCCCAACTCCTTGGAGGACACTATCACGTGATCCCTCCGGTCGAAGTCCTCAACCGCCCGGAGGTAAAGCGGAAGCCTCCTCACTACTACATCTGGAATCTTCGCTTTTCTCATAGGTTCTCCTCTGACCCGCCGAACCGCTCCGCTGCAACGCATCCTTCCGGGGCGCACTCCATCTGCGCGGAATCGACGATTTCAGTCGCCGCCGACATGAAGGCCCCGGCGCCCAGCGAACGGTCGTAATAGTGAATGACATAATAGCCTGCGGCAAGGAAGATGAACGCCGTGATGGCAGACGCAAGCGAGGCGTTGACAGCAAGCCCGATTCTCCTGGTGATGGGCTCACCCAGCAACAGCCCGAGCATGAACATGACCAGTGGCACGCCGTATGCCAGGCCGACGGCGCGCATGAGTGTGGCGCCCGAAAGCTCAATCTCCACAGTGTCTCCCACAGACGCCCCCACATCGTTTCTGGCCGTCACCGTCCTAGGCTCGTCGCTCGCCAGCTTGCACGCTCCACATCCGTGGCACGCATCCGGGCGCTTGACCAGGACATCCACGTAAGGCCCGTTGACACTCTGCACCCTGCCTGTCTGCTTCATTGCCCCAGCCTCCTCCCGCCCTGCTCCACGTAATCATGGATGAACGCAGCCACCTCCGGATGGTTAAGCGGCACGCCGTCAAGTTCGGCCCGGATGACCCTTGTATCGAAGTGGAAGGATTCATCTCCCTGAACACGATTATACACGAAATCCATGTCTGGGTTACATACTGAAAGTGCCACCAATGTGCTGGCCATGTCGCCAAGGGGCGCGCGGTCGAGGTGCGAAAGCTGGAACACAGCCCTAACGGTCGTGCCCACGCCGGGCGCACTGATGATCTCGAGCCCGCCGCCGCACCTCTCGGCTGCTGCGGCAAACAGGGGGATTCCCAACCCGACCTCACGGGTGGTTCGCGACGTCACGAAAGGGTCGCGAATGCGCTGCGCGGTCCAGGCGTCCATCCCGGAACCATCATCGGCCACCGTGATGGTCATGGTATCGGCGGCATGGTCCTCCACTACATCTATTCTGACCATTTTCGCGCCTGCTGCTATGGAGTTCTGGGCTATATCGAGTATGTGCATGGACAGCTCTCTCATTCGATCTCCACCCGCCTGCCCCAGGCTCCGCGCAGGGCCAGGATGATCTCGGCCACAGTGGGTTCTTCGATCCAAAGGAGCGAACAACCTGTACCTATCTCGCCCAGCGAATGTGCATCGGACGACGATATCAGGCCGTAACCAGCTATCTGCGGCATGCGCAGGAGCGCCTCATCACGGCTGATTGCCCGGGAGACTTCTAGCCCCGCAATGTCCAATCCTTCGGGAACGAATCCCAGCTGACCAAGGATGCTGAAAGCCACCCTGTCTACATGTGACGGAATGCACGCTCCGCCGAGCGCCGTCACTTCGCGCACTACGTCCGCAAGCGACAGCCGGGTGGGCGCAGCCAGCAGCGCAGTGTCGCTGGATATCGCCCCTGAGCCCGCATCCTGCACCCACTGCTCGCCGAAGATTTCAGGCACGTTCTCTCCCGGGGTCAGTGCGCGCCTCACCAGAGCCTCCCACTGAGCTGCACGGGTCGGGTCCGGCAGCAGGGTGAGCACATGGAGTTCCTCACGCGTGCATACCTCCATGCCGGGGATGACTACCGGCCCTGTCGCCAACCCTTGGGCCGCCTCCGCCATCGCCCTGGCGACATTGCCCATGGCGTTGTGGTCGGTTATGGCTACCATGTCCAGCCCGACCTCGCGGCATCTTCTGACAACGGCGCCCGGGCTCATGTCCCGGGACGCGCATGGTGAGAGGTAGGTATGTATGTGCAGGTCGGCGGCCCACGCCCCGAGCATCGCTACACCTTCCCCCTCACTCCCAGCTCGTACAGCCTTCCAACGACCTCAAAGGCGGGCAGATCCGTAGACAGCATGGCCATACTTCGTGCGTCTGCCTTGGCTGTCGCATCCTCCATCAGCGAGAGCCCGCCGGCGATCACCACGGCCGATAGGTTGAGCAGCAGGGCCACGGCCACCACATTCTGGTGGACCTGGCTGGTGACCCATATCGCCCCATCCTGGGCATGTCCCATAGCATCGCTGAGCAAGTCAGACGCGTATCCTGACGTGACTTCGCGGTCCATCCCAGAGCTTCCGGCCACACACGTCATGCCTATCGCGTCCGCGATATCCTGCACAGTCAATCGTCGTCCCTCCTCGCCATCGACGGCAGATCCGTTCTGGCCAGTCGCAGCAGATCCTCGGCCATCTCCTGCATCCTCTCCCGTAGCTTGAACACACAGTCAGTTTCGATTGCCCGTCCGCACACCACGTCTTCGGCATGCGTCCGGCAAGTGGGAGAACCGCACGCACCGCAATCCAGGCCGGGCAGTTCACGAACGATTCTCTCCAGCTCTCCCATGCGGGCTATGGCCGACTCCAGGCTCTCGGCCAGCTCCATGCCTGCCAGCGGATGGATGGGTTCATGCATGTGGAAGAAGTCGTCGCCGAACTCATCTATACAATCCCATGCCAGCTGAAGCGATTCGGCCATCGATCTGGCATCGATACCTGCCGACACGTCGCGCATGCGCACTCGCGCCACAAAAGGGTTCTCCACAGTGGCAGGCCCGCCCACGCATCCCGCCTGACACGCCAGGGCCTCGATGTAGTCGACACGCTTCAGCCTGCCGCTGTCGGCCTCTTCAAGCACGCCTATGACGTTGTGGATTCCGTCCACCGCCAGCGCCTTCATGTCGCCTAGCGCGCGAAGCTCGCCTCCATCCATCGCCCAGCCAAAACCGAGGCCCGAGCCACGGTAGAGCGGGCGAGAGCTGCCCCCCCGGCCGAGATTCGCTATGAGACGGCCGTAGATGTCGCCTATGGACAAGGCGCCGTTGACGTATGATTCCTGCGATCCCAGGGGGGATATGATGGCCGTGACTTTGGCAGCGCACGGAGATATGAAGAAGACGCCAATCCTCTCGTCGGGGATGCGCAGCTGGGCGCCGACGCGCGCGCGCGCGACGCGGGCAGCTGCATACATCGGGCTCTCCATCTTGGCAAGGTGAGGAATCAGCCCCGGAAACCTCACCTGCACCAGGCGCACCACCGCCGGGCAGGCGCTGGATATCAGGGGCTTGGGCAGAGTATTCGCCTTGATGTAGCGGCGAGTGCACTCAGTGACGATATCGGCGCCAAAAGAGACATCGCACACTGCGTCGAACCCCATCTGCTCCAGGGCCCACACTACCTCGTCGGGCCCGGAGGCCCTGCCGATCTGCGAGTACAGGGCAGGGGCGGGTAGCGCAATATTGTAGTCGAATCCCTGTAGATCCTCAAGGGAGTTGGCTATGATGGCTTTGGCGTGGTTATCGCATGTGCGCACGCATTCGCCGCAGTCTATGCAGCGCGCCGCGTTGATCACCGCTTTCCCTTCGCGCACGCGAATAGCCTCGGTCGGACATCTCTTGATGCAGTTCGTGCAGCCCTTGCACTTGTCCTCGAGGAGTTTGACGGAGTGAAACCTGCTCTCCACCTTCGCACCGCCTCCTCTGGAACGCGATCATCACGACCCGGGCTTAGCTATGTATATGGCTGCAGCAACAGTAGTGCCGCGTCCCGCACTGGAATCGATTGTAAATGCATCTGAGCACCGCCGCATGTTGGGAAGGCCCATGCCGGCTCCGAATCCCATCTCGCGCACTTCGTCGGAGGCCGTGGAATAGCCTTCGCGCATGGCCAGCTCGATATCTGGTATTCCGGGGCCGATATCGCGCGCCTCCACGACTATGCGCTCTGAATCCACTTTCAGGACGATCTTGCCGCCGCTCGAATGTATGACCAGGTTCATCTCAGCTTCGTAAGCGGCGACGGCCGCCCGCCGCACAAGGTCGGACGCGATGCCCAGCTGGCGGAGGACCTGCTTGACTCGGCTGGCAACCTCGCCGGCCGCGGCGAAGTCTTGCCTTGCCACAGCAAAGTCCATTTCCAGGGCACGCTCATCCCTCGCCGTCAACAGCCTCTCCCCTCCGCCCGCGAAAGACGATACGTACCGCCAATGCCGGCCCTGTACAGCATTCCACACGCCTCGAACATGGGGTAGTCGGTGGCGAGCAGAGGAATGCCCAGCGCATTCGCGAGCTCGATCACGCCGTCGCCCGGCCGCTTGCCGCGGACGAATACTATGCCCGACAGGCCTGCCACCTCGGCGCTTCTCACTACCTGAGGGCTGGTCAGGCCGGTGAGAAGCAAAGTGCGCTCATGACAGAACGCGAGCACATCGCTCATCAGGTCGGCGCCGCAGGCAGTATCGATGTCGAGAGTACATAGCTTGTCCACACCGGCGATAACGTCAGCGCCTATCAACTTGGCTATCTCTTCTAGTTTCAAGTGCATCGCCTCCATCAGCATAGCGCTGCGCGGTGCGACACCGGACCCGGCCGGCCGCCCGGCGCAGAGCCGGCCGGGCTGTATCGTCCATAGACTTCCGTGCCTATTCGTGAATAGTCACGTCGTAGCCCTGGTTGGCGAGTCGATCCGAGAGAGCGATGGCGTTCTCTCTTTTCGCAAACGCCCCCACTTGCACCGACCATGGCCCGCCACCAGTCACGAAAATCGGATGCCCCTGCTCCTCAAGCTCTGCCGCAGTCTCCATCGCAGCCTCGCGCGTGGCGAACGATCCCACACGCACCCGGTAGAACTTACTCGTCTCTGAGCCGCCCGCCGGGGCCGCCGCCGGCGCAGTGCTCTGAGGGAGGCTGATCACCGGAGTCGAGGTCTGGGCTTGAGTCTGGGCTGGGGTCTGGGTCTGGGCGGAGCCTGAGGACGCAGTCTGCCCAGAGGTATCGGTCGACGTATCTTTCCATGGGTAGTAGTTGTAGTCCGTATCTTTCGAGTCGGTCGCCGCAGACGAGCTTCGGTCGGGGTTCCACCAGTTTAGAGCTTGCTGCCCGATCAGCCAGCCGGCCCCGACTGCCACCGCACCCAGCACGACGACTGCGACAACCCAGGAGAGCGCGCCGCCTGTGGATGACCTTTTCACCGGCATAACAGATCCCTTCCTTCTAGCTCAGTTCATGCGCCGCGGGGCATGGCCCCGCCTCAGTAGATACATCTATTCC
>Ga0116161_1004500_pt1 | contig 11717 bp, 10 predicted proteins | sample AD_JPNAS3_MetaG_FD_89877 | JGI IMG/M metagenome (GOLD analysis project Ga0116161, IMG submission 89877) | Active sludge microbial communities of municipal wastewater-treating anaerobic digesters from Japan - AD_JPNAS3_MetaG | ecosystem: Engineered > Bioreactor > Anaerobic > Digestate | place... | reverse complement strand
ACTACGCCGAGGCCGGGCAGCGAGAGGGAGAAGAGCAGGATGCAGATGGCGATGACGCTGATGAACTTGGTCAGTGGATTGGCTCGGCTGAGGGCCGTGTGCTGGTGTCGGTAGTGGAAGATCAGGGCTTCAGCCATGAGAGCTCCTCGATGGGTACCCCACGCGGGACGTAGATGCCGTGTCCTCCCAGGTGAGGGTATACCTCCTCCTTTCTGCCGGAGAGGGCGATGGTGCCCTCATCGAGGATGAGGACATGGTCTGCATGGGCGAGCGTCTTCTCCACCTCATGGCTGACGAGGAGGATGGTATGCCCCTCCGCCTTGAGGCGCATCAGATTTGTGAGCACGCTGACCGTCGAGCGCCAGTCGAGATTGGCGAACGGCTCGTCGAGGATCAAGAGGTCGGGTTGCATCACCAATACCCCCGCGATGGCGAGGCGGCGCTTCTCCCCACCGCTCAGAGTCTTCGGCCTTCGGTCGAGGTAGCGCTCAAGGTCGAGCAGATCCGCCACCTCAGCGAGGCGTCTCTGCTGCTCATCAGCATCGAGGCCGAGGTTCTCCATGCCGAAGCGGATATCCTTCTCCACCGTCTGGCCCACCACCTGGGTCTCTGCGTCCTGGAAGACCAGGCCGATGGACCGCATCCGCTTCTTCGGCTCCCCGGTGACATCGCTGCCCTCGAGGAGCAGGGATCCGGCCTTGCTCTGGGTGAGCCCCTTGATGATCCGCATCAAAAGGCTCTTGCCCGATCCGTTTGGGCCACTGAGCAGCGTCAGCGATCCTTTGGGAATTGAGAAGGAGACGTCGTGGAGAATGGTTTGGTTCTTATCGAACCAGAACCTGAGATCCTTGACTTCAAGAAGTGGCACATCATTGGTGGACATCGCGTTTTGACTGTAGCAGATACCTCCTCTTGAGTACAAGATTGGTCCTCCAAAAGCATTTCCATTCAAAAGAGTTGACAAGAAAAGCTGAAACAGGGTATACAAGAGAGCGTTGAGCCGCTTTAGCTCAGTTGGTAGAGCGAAGGTCTGAAAAACCTTATGTCCCCAGTTCAACTCTGGGAGGCGGCACAAGAAGCTCCTTGTCCTGATGGCCAGGGAGCTTTTTCATAGCCCAACGGCCCTCATTTTCGTCCGATACATCCCCATTTCTTGGTATAGTATGTGCCTTTTGACCATGGTATGCTGCCTGAGAGAGCGAAGGTAGTGGTGTGGTGGAGCGTGAGACAGGAGCGTTCAAGCGTGTCGTCACCGATGATGTTGAGAAGGAAGTCGTGGCATTTCTCAATACGTGTGGCGGTGTCCTGTACATCGGCCTCGATGACGAGGGTACGGTAATCGGTCTTGATGAGGCCAAAGAGCAGTCGCTGGCGGTCATCGACCGCATCAAGACCACCATCCTGCCATCGTCCCTCGGACTCTTCAATGTGGAAGTCGGACAAGATAACGGCAAAGAGTATGTGAAGATCACAGTCGCCCAAGGAATGGAGAAGCCTTTCTTTCTGAAAAAGTATGGACGAAGCCCCAAGGGCTGCGACACGAGAGTGGGCTCACAGACTGCCATGATGAGTGAGCAGATGATCGAGGAGCTCTCTAGTCGCCGCGTGCGTGATACGCTCTCCAGCGTCCGTCTCCCAACCAACACCTCAGCTTCTCTCAGCTGATGATTTACTACCAGGAGAAGGGGTTTGACGCCACCAGCGAGTTTTTCTTGCAGAATCTCGGGCTCTATACCGACGAGGGAAAGTTCAACTGGGTGGCCTATCTCATGGCCGATACGAACTCGATACCCATCACCGTGGCGCGGTTTAGAGGTACCAATAAGCTCGATATCGTAGAACGCAATGAATATGGGTACACGTGCCTCATAAAAGCCGCCCGAGAGGTGTTGGACAAGCTGGAGATGGTCAATACGACGACGGTACGGGTCACCGGAGAGGCTCAGCGCCGAGAGATCAGTGTGGTGGAGAAGCCGGCTCTGCGTGAGGCGGTACTCAACGCTATCATTCACAACGATTACCTCTTCATGACATCGCCGGTCTTCGAGATATATGATGACCGGATCGTGGTGCTCTCCAGTGGTGGCCTTCCTCCCGGCCTCAGCAAAGATCAGTTCTTCAAGGGGCGCTCGCTGCCTCGAAGCCGCGAGTTGATGAGGATCTTCACCGATATGGAGCTGGGCGAGCAGCTGGGCTCAGGCATGCAGAAGATTCTCAGAGCCTACCCCACAGAGATTTTTGACATCTCAGGCAGCTTCATCCAAGCTACGTTCTATTATGACAAAGAGGCCCTTGCAATCCTTCGAAACCAAATCCCGGAGGAGGTGAGTGAACGTCGGGCCTCCGTGATGAAGATGCTCTCGCCCACCGCCTTGAAGGTCCTGGCGCTCCTTATGGAAGAGGGAGCGAAGACCCGAGAGGAGATAGACAGTGCCTTGGACCTTTCTTCAGGCGACGCCGTCGTCGAGCTGAGGGGGCATGGCCTGATCACCAAAGAGTCAGACAAGTATCTGGTCAGGTAGGTGTGCCTTCACTCCCATAGCGTGTCTGTGTCCTTGTTCGCCTCCCCATGGAACGAACTTTTGTGTACGCTATGGATTCAGATCACAAGGCAGCCAACATCCCCATCATCGCAGAGATCCACGCGGTGGCGCCCTCGAGGCGATAACCGGAGAAGCCCGCCTCGAGGAGGATGGCATGCACCTCGTCTCCGGTGATATCCAAGGTGATCAAACGATCAAGATCCCCGTACTCGGCGCTAATCTCGGTTGCATAATCCCAATAGGTTCCTGAGGAGCCGAACGTCGTGGCGTACAGGATGGGATCGGCTACCGCTCTCTGCACCATCTCCGGCGTATCCTCATAAAAGAGGCTTCTCCCGTTGTCATAGAGGGGGTAAAAGGATTCGCCCTGCCCACTCACCTTGATGGCGATGTTGGAGAGGTGGCGGTCATCTTGGCGCATGATGGCGTCGAAGAGAATCATCCGCGCGATGTCATCCTTGAACTGCGGCCTGACCGAGATCAGGTTGCGATACTCATTCTCAGAGCGGGGACCGTCAAAGAGGCGACGAACGTGCACGATGTACTCGCGGGTAAAGTCATAGGTGAATTCTGAAAAGATGGTGTCCGCTCCGGTCCGGTAGGCAGGGCAGCAGGGAACACCGAGCCGTTTGGCCAACAGGTAGGCGGCGACTTCAGACTCAGTGTCACCGGAGAGTGGATGCAAGCGCTGCTTGTAGATGCCGTATGAGCCCTGCCATACGCCATAGCGCTTGATGTTGTACCCCTCCGGGCTATCGACGCTCTCACCGACGAGATCTGTGTGCTGGACGAAGATCGAATGGAACGCCTCGGTGGTGACATCCTTGAGCTGTTCATCCCTTGTGTGGGCGATCCACAAGAGGTCCTTGGGATGGATGGCCCGGGTATGATGCGCGATGGCGAGCACATCATAGTGTGAGAGGCCGAGGCGAAAGAGGATCCGCTCGATATCCCGGCGGTCCCGGCTGACCAGACGCTCTGCGAGGAATTGGTGGTACTGGAGCGCATCCCATGAGGACCGGCCATGGGTGTAGAGCAACACCACGTCATTGAATGCCGGGGCGATGAAGGTCACCGTACCGTCGCCCTGAACTTCGCCGATGATCGTATCGTCCCATTTGAGCCAGGCGGTAGGGGGATGCTCTTTCTGTGTGTCTGTTCTTCGGCCATCCTTCGGTTTCTGGGCGGTGGCAGGAATCCTGTAGGATCCCTTGTGCATATGTGCTCCCTCAATCCTGCCTTGTTGGCAGAGAAGCCTCACTCTCCGCTCTGAAATCCCCCATTGGTTTGCAGCCTGTTGTACGGTGATATATTTCATGGGTCGCCTCGTCTTACAGGATAGCAGACTATCGGAATGATGCCAATCCTATCATTCCGATGTTATCATGAAAAGTAATGCTGCCGGTGTTCCGGCTCTGAAGGGCAGGAAAATTCATTTTGCAATTTTGATGGATGTTGAGTACCATCGGAGGTAGGAGTTGCCCATGCACATACTCAGAAAAGAATTTGAAGCGCTTCCCGCGGATGCCACCGACGAACAGATCCGTCTGGCTTCAGAGAATCTTCAGCGGAGGCAGTATATGCCCACCTTGATCCTCTCCGTCCCCAACTTCTTGATGATGAAGAAGGCGGATATGCTCGCCGAGTTCGACCGGGTTGCCTCGTTGGATGAAGCGAGCGACGAGTTGTCTGCGGTCGTCGGCCTTTTGAACGCCGGGGAGGTGAAGAAGAAGCACCTTGAGCTGCTCCTCTACAACTACCGCCTCCTGTGCGGGTTGCGGTTGGGTGACGGCGATGCCTGGGCCTTCATCAACGAGCTCTATGAGGATGATTGAAAGGCCTTGCAAGAAAGAAGAGGCAATCGTAAGATGAAAGCCGAGAAAATTCCTCGGAGTTTGGGATGCATTGAAGACCAGCGGGGAGTATCGCCCACGTGTGAAGTCCATACTAGGAGAGTGATAAGATGAAACGATTAGTGAAGAACAACGTCCATTGGGTTGGCAAGGTCGATTGGGAGCTGAAGAAGTTCCACGGTGACGACTACTCCATCAACAATGGATCGAGCCAGAACGCCTACCTGATCCAGGAGGAGAAGACCGTCCTCATCGACACGGTGTGGGCCCCCCATGCCAAGGAGTTTCGGGACAACTTGGAGAAGGAGGTCGACCTTGAGGCGATCGACCTCATCGTCATCAACCACGGCGAGGTGGACCACAGCGGGGCTCTCCCATACCTGATGGAGAAGATCCCCAACACCCCGATCTACTGCACCGCCAATGCGGTGAAGTCCTTGGTCGGCCAGTACCACCACCCTGAATGGAACTTCAAGGTCGTCAAGACCGGCGACTCGGTCGACATCGGGAACGGCAAGAGCTTGGTCTTCGTCGAGATGCGGATGCTCCACTGGCCGGACAGCATGGCCACGTACATGAGTGGGGACAACATCCTCTTCTCCAATGACGCCTTCGGCCAACACTACGGCGTCGAGGAGCTCTTCAACGACAAGGCCGACCAGTGCACCCTCTACGAGGAGGCCATCAAGTACTACGCCAACATCCTCGCCCCCTTCTCCCCGCTGGTGAAGGCGAAGCTGAAGGAGATTATCGGCTTGAACCTGCCCATCGACATCATCGCGACCAGCCATGGGGTCATCTGGCGGGACAACCCGATGCAGATCGTGGAGAAGTACAGCGCCTGGTGCGACGACTACCAGGAGGACCAGATCACCATCGTCTACGACACGATGTGGGATGGGACCAAGGCGCTCGCCCACCGGCTTGCCAGCGAGGTGCAGGAGCAGAGCCCCGATACCGTGGTCAAGGTCTTCAACATCTCCCAGACCGACAAGAACGACATCATGACCCAGGTCTTCCGGAGCAAGGCCATCGCCGTTGGCTCGCCGACGGTGGGCAAGTCGATCCTCTCCTCGGTCGCCGGGTGGATGCACTTCCTCTTTGAACTGCAGTTCAAGAAGAAGCGGGGCGCGGTCTTCGGCTGCTACGGCTGGAGCGGTGAAGGCAACACCGAACTGCGCGAGCTCTTGAAGAAGGCGGGTTTCTCCGTCGTCGATCCGGAGGTCAAGTCTCTCTGGAACCCCACTGAGGAGCAGTTTGCAGGACTGAAGGAGATTGCGACGGCCTTGCTCGCCCCCTGATCACCGTCCGTTGGTAAGAGAGAGCTGGCTCGTCCAGCTCTTTCTTGCGTCTGTTTGAAGCTCTGTGGTAGAGTCGGGTGGGGGAGATTGATGAATGACATACAACACCAGGCGTTGAACTGGGAGACGTTGCTCGCAGTGGCCGACGAAGATTTGGCGTGGCCTCTCTTCGATGAGGCTCACGCGTTGGGCCTCACCAGTGACCCGCTGCTCCTCCACAGTGCGTTCTACGCTGAGCGCCTCGGCCTTGACTCCTCCCTCCTCGGTGATGCCTATCTCGCCCTGCGACCGTTCTATGAGGAGATGGATGAGAACATCGTCATCCTTGACGCGGAGAGCGAACACTGGCCCCGTCTCATCACCACCCGCTCCTACCGCTCGCGCTACCTCTATGCCCAAGGAGACACCGCGCTGCTCTCCTCCCCCATGGCTAGTTTGATCGGGACGAGAACCCCCACGGTGGAGGGGCGTGCATGTGCCGCCAAGAGTGCGAGGTCGCTCATCAAGGCCGGCTTTGTCGTCCTGGGAGGCTTGAGCGGGGGCATCGAGGCCGCCGCCCACCGCGCTGCGCTCAATGAGGGTGCTCCCACCATCGCCGTCATCGCCACCACCCACAACGCCTGCTATCCGCTCAGCCATATGGAGCTGCAGCAGGAGATCGCCCGCCGGGGGTTGGTCGTCAGCCGCTTCGGGCCTGCCGCGAAGAATGAGAAGGTGCACCTCTTGCTCCGTAATCGCTTGATGAGCGCCATCAGTTCGGTCGTGGTGGTGGTGGAGGATCGCGATGGTGGGACCGCGGTACGTCAAGCGACCTGGGCAGGAGAGATCGGCAAGCCCATCATCCTCTTTCGCCACAGCCTCGATGACCCGGCCCTCAGTTGGCCGAAGCAGTTTGAGAAGGGGACCGTCGTCAAACGAGCCCAGGATCTGGGGCGGGTGGCCAGGCGGCTCTCAGGTCTGAAGAGCGAGGTGAAAAAGGATGAGAGCAGGCTGGCGCAGCTCGATCTTTTCTAGCACGGGGCGCGCCTCACCTTGACATCACCAAAAGCTAATACTACTATCACATACTATGGAAAAACAGCTTACCGCCAACGAATTACGGCAAAAATTCATTGACTTCTTCGTATCGAAGGAGCACACCCAGATCAGTGGCGCCTCCTTGATTCCCGAGAACGATCCCACCGTCCTCTTCACCACCGCCGGCATGCACCCCCTGGTGCCCTATATCCTCGGTGCCGACCATCCCGCGGGGAAGCGGCTGGTCAACTACCAGAAGTGCATCCGCACCGGTGACATCGAGGCGGTGGGGGATCCCCATCACCTCACCTTCTTCGAGATGCTCGGCAACTGGTCGCTCGGCGATTACTTCAAGAAGGAGGCCATCACATACAGCTACGAGTTCCTCACCGAGATCCTCGGCTTGGACATCAACGAGCTCTCGGTCACCGTTTTCGCCGGTGACGACGAGGTGCCCCGTGACAACACAGCCTACGAGATGTGGAGGAGCGTCGGCATCCCTGAGGAGCGGATTTACTTTTTGGGACGAGAGGACAACTGGTGGGGACCGGCCGGTGAGACCGGCCCCTGCGGCCCGGACACCGAGATGTTCATCGACACCGGTCGACCCCCCTGCGGCGACAACTGTCGCCCCGGTTGCTCCTGTGGCAAGTACTTCGAGATCTGGAACGATGTCTTCATGGGCTACAAGAAGAACGCTGATGGAAGCTATGTGGAGATGAGCCGCAAGTGCGTCGATACCGGCATGGGCATCGAGCGCACCACCGCCATCCTCCAGGGGAAGCAGTCGGTCTACGAGACCGAGGTCTTCGCCCCGATCATCGCCGAGATCGAGCGCCTCTCCTCAAAGCGCTATGGGGATGACGAGGGAAGCGATACCTCCATCAGGATCCTCGCCGACCATGTGCGCACCAGCGTCTTCATCCTCGGCGACCAGCGGGGGATGGCCCCCTCCAACGTCGGCCAGGGGTATATCCTGCGCCGCTTGATCCGCAGAGCGGTCCGCCACGGGCACAAGCTCGGCATCGAGGGAGCGTTCCTCGGCCGCCTCGCCCCGATCGTCTTCGACCTGTACGGCAAACCGTACCCCGAGCTTCTGCAGAACCGGGAGTTCGTGCTCAAGGAGCTGGCGGGCGAAGAGGCGAAGTTCTCCGAGACGCTGGCCAAGGGGGAGCGGGAGTTTGAGAAGATGCTGCCCAACTTGCTCAAGGGCAAGGACCGCATCATCAGCGGACGGACCGCCTTCAAGCTCTACGACACCTATGGCTATCCGCTGGAGCTGACGGCGGAGCTTGCTGGAGAACACGGCTTCACCGTCGATGAGGCGGGCTTCAATGCCGCTTTTGAGAAGCACCAGGAGATCAGCCGCAGTGGGGCGAGCCAGCAGTTCAAGGGAGGCCTTGCCGACCATAGTGAGAGGACCACCGCCCTGCACACCGCCACCCACCTGCTGCACCAAGCGCTCCGGATGGTCCTCGGTGACCACGTGGGGCAGAAGGGATCGAACATCACCGTCGATCGTCTCCGCTTCGACTTCACCCATCCCGCCGCGATGACGAGTGAGGAGATACAGAGGGTGGAAGACATCGTCAACGAGCAGATCAAGCGTGACCTGCCCGTCACCTGTGTGACGATGACGCTCAAGGAGGCGCGGGAGGCCGGCGCCATCGCCCTCTTCGAGGGACGCTACGATGAGCAGGTGAAGGTCTACTCGGCCGGAGACTTCTCCAAGGAGGTGTGCGGTGGCCCACACGTGACCCACACCGGGCTTCTGGGGCACTTCAAAATCGCCAAGGAGCAGAGCTCATCGGCCGGGGTACGCAGAATTCGCGCAACCTTGGAGTAGGGTGATCTTCCCGACAGCACGAGGAGATACGGGTCCGACTGAAAATCGGGCCCTGTTTTTTATTCTTCGTCGTCGGTGAGGAGGTGGTACTCGAGGTCGTTCAGAGAGACCGCCAACTGGCCGCAGGCGCCGTCGATAGCTTGGCCGCGACTGCGGCGCCGGGTGTAGGGGATCCCGAGCCGCTCCAAGAGGCGGACGAAGCGGTCGATCTCCGCTTCGCTGGGGGTGGTGTAGGGGAGCCCCTCTGCTGGATTCCACGGGATGAGGTTGACCAGGGCATCGAGGCCTTCGAGCCAATCGGCGAGCTTATACGCGTTCACTTCATCGGTGTTCACCCCGCCCAGCAGGCAGTATTCGATGGTGATCCGCTTCCCGCTGACCCGTTGGAAGGCGATCAGGGCATCCTTGAGCTCATGGATGTTGTATCGCTTGTTCACCGGCATGAGGCGTGAGCGGAGGCGATTGTCGGCGGTTACCAAGGAGACGGCGAGCTTGACGGCGACGCGCTCGGCATTGAGGCGCTCGATGCCTGCTGCCAAGCCGCAGGTGGAGACGGTCATTCTCCTCAACGAGATGTTCAATCCGTTGGGATCATGGAAGGTCTCGATGGACTTGATGACCTCGCTGGTGTTGGCAAGCGGCTCGCCCATGCCCATGAAGACGAGGTGGGTGATCGCCTCCGCGCTCTCACGCTGGAGGTGGATGTACTGCTCCACGATCTCGAACGCCTCGAGGTTGCGCACAAAGCCCATGGTGGCGGTCTTGCAGAAGGTGCACCCTTGGGCGCAGCCCACCTGGCTGGAGAGGCAGGCGGTGGCACGCGCCCGCTCGTCGGTGAGGAGGACCGCCTCGATGATGGCCCCGTCGTGCAGAGCGATGGCGAGCTTGGCCGCCCCGCTTGCGTCGTGCTGTCTCTCGATGACATTCGATGAGCAGGCGTTGCCCATACGGAAGGCGAAGCGCTCGCGATCGGCCTTGGAGAGGTTGGTCATCTGGGAAAAGTCGGTGACGCCCTTGGTCAGCCACTCTTGGATCTGCCGTGCTTGATAACGCTTCTCGAGGTCAAGCGCGTGGACAATCTCATCGAGGGAGAGGGCGTAGAGGGAGTGGGGTGTGTTCATCGCTCCCATCCTAGCTGAGCATGCTGATGATGGCAATGACCACGCCGGTGATTCCCTCTCCTCCGAGCAGGCCGCTGGCGATGAGGCCGGTCTCCTCACCGACCCGGTCGACGGTGGTCTTGGAGGAGAAAATCGCCTTGGAGAGGATGGCCAAGAGGGAGCCCAAGCCCATGATGGAGGAGATGTAGATCGGCAGGTACACCCCCAGTCCCACCGTGGCGCTCGGCACGTTGGCCACGTAGAGGACCAAGCCGACGAAGAGGCCGATGAGGAAGGCGGGGATGTGGCCGAGGCCTCCGACCATCGCACTGACGGCCGCCGCTTGGGGCGCGGGCAGTGCCTCGGTGCCGAAGCCCCCGAAGGCACGCCGCATCACCAGGAGGACAAAGACGGAGAGTACGGCCCCCACGACCCCTCCGATGCCTTCGCCGAGCAGCTGCTGGCGGGGGTCGGTGCCCAAGAGGTGGCCGCTCTTGAGGTCGTTCATCACATCGCCGGTGAGGCCGCAGGCGACGGCGACGACCGCGGCGATGGAGAAGGAGGCGACCATTGAGGGCTTGGAGATCAGGCGGATGGCCAAGAGCACGAGGATGGCGAAGATCTCCATCGGATTGATCCCCGTCTGTCCGGTGAGCATGCCACTGAGATAGGTCGTCACGTAGATGCCCGCCATCAAGACGATGGCTTCCACCAGGCCGAGGTCTGCGCCCAGGCAGAGCATGAGGACGGCGAAGGCGATGACGACCAAGACACCGACGTTGCGTTTGTTGAAGGCGATGCGCGTTCCCTCTTCGAGCTTCTTCTGTCGGGTGAGACGGGACGCGATGGCTTTGAAGAAGACCCCGAGGCCGGTGCCGATCATCAGTCCTATGCCGAGGTTCTGGCGAAAGAGGTCAGCTTCGACCATCGAGGCGAAGAGTCCTCCCTGGATTCCCAGCGGGGTGAGGATGTAGTAGCCGAAGATCGCCCCGCCGAACCAGAGGAGGGCGAAGAGCGGTCCGATGATGGCCCCGATGCCGAGGGCCATCGGGCTGACCCAGATGGAGAAGGCGGGAAGGATGGCGTTTCCTCCCCACAGGGTCAGCAGCGATGGTATTTTAGCGAAGTAGTCCCGTATCGTGGTGAATACCACACTGAACCCCATGGAGGAGAAGAGGGTGCGCGCCCCCTTGCCTCCCGAGGTCCCGGCTTGCAGGGTGTTGTAGCTGGCGATGCCCATCGGGTAGGGGAGCGCCTCCTCCTCGATGAGCTTGGTGCGGAAGAGGGCGGAGAAGAGGGTGCCGAGCACCGCACCGACGACGGTGAGGACGATGAGGTTCGAGATGGGGATCGATGCGTCAGGATCGAGCATCCAGAGGCCGGGGAGGGTGAAGGCAAGACCACCGGCCACCATCGCCCCACTGCTCATGATGGTGTGGGTGACGTTGATCTCCTGCAGCGTGGACCCCTTCGCCTTGGAGAGGGCCGCCATGCTCAGCACGGTGACAAAGATCGTCGGCCAGGGCAGTGCGCCCATCCGTAGTGCGACATACATCGAGCTTGCCGTGATGACCACCAAGCCCAAGAGTCCGATAATCAACGCTCGTACACTCAGCTGTCTCTTCATGTCTTTACACTTCCTTCGTAAGTGTATAGTACCGAGCTTTGCGGGAAAACTCTAGAGCGATAGAGTGCTCTTCAATCCCTTGTATCTGGCTATCCCTCCCTAGGCACGGTCGACGAAATATGGTATAAACAAAAAAAGCACACAATAGGATTGTATCCTATATAGGAAGGAAAGACATGAGAAAAGTATTACTGACCGTAGTAGTCATCACCCTCATCCTCGTTCCCGTCTCGGCAAAGAACTCTTTTGCAGTCGGGGTGAACTTGGGGACGAACATGGGTGAGGCGTGCAGTATCAGATGAAGGATTTCGATCTGGTCGGAAACGTTGGCTACGGCCTGCTCCACGGGGTCCTCTCCGTCGACGCAGCGGCATCCTACACGGTGACGAATTTCACCATCAACAAGGTGCGCATCGACGTGACCGGAGGT
>Ga0116161_1004473_pt1 | contig 11757 bp, 10 predicted proteins | sample AD_JPNAS3_MetaG_FD_89877 | JGI IMG/M metagenome (GOLD analysis project Ga0116161, IMG submission 89877) | Active sludge microbial communities of municipal wastewater-treating anaerobic digesters from Japan - AD_JPNAS3_MetaG | ecosystem: Engineered > Bioreactor > Anaerobic > Digestate | place... | reverse complement strand
TAATTAATCTAATCCGAATGACTCAAAACTTTTATAGTGCTATAAAATATCCAGGCTTAATGAATAAAAGAATTGACAAGAAACTTACACAATATCCCATTTCCTTAAAATCTTATAACCTTAATATTATATGTTTTGTATAACATATTTCATATAAGAAAATTTTACTTGTACTATTATGCTACTTGTCTTGTTTCAATATATCAAAGATCGTTGAAAAAAAACTGTCAAAGGTTCTCTCTTAGAACGTTTCACAGGGTTGCTCGTAACTCTTTATCGTCAAAAGCGGCTGCAAAGATAAACACTCTTTTTATATCCTGCAAACTTTATGAGGAAATATTTTTCTAAAAACATCAGAATATTTTAAGCATTCCTAAATACACCTCTGAAAACATGATAGTTAAATTACAAATTTAATTTTCGTATTAATCTTTGAATGTATTCACTAAGAAGCGCATGTTCATCTAAAATAGATATGTATCTATTTAATGCCCTCCACCTTTAAACATGACGATGGCTCCTTTCCATACCACGTACAAATCCGTTAACAGCAATTTCCAAGAAGGATAATGCAGACAACGATGCACATATTCGTATTCATAAACAGGTTTTCCAAATTCCGGAGTTCCCTTACGCACGTGCCCGTAACCCAACAAACCGCCCCGTATTAATCTCCTGGTAACATTACCTTGCGCTAAATCACGCTCGTAATGATGAACAGCCAACGGACGAGGTACTACAATTGACATATCACCTTTCAACACTGAGTAAAATTGAGGAATCTCATCTAAATAAAACTTCTTTACAAATCGACCCACATAGGTTCGTGCTTCCGGCATCCATTCTTTTTGATAGGCATGCCAATCTCCTTTAACTTGAAGTTCCTGATCGATATAAGCCGATTTGATTAATCGGATTTTCCATTTTTTAAAGCGCCTGCCTTGACTGACTGCGTAATAATAAAAAAACAAAGGAAGAGAAAGTTCTATAAAACAAGAAGGGCTGTCTCACGACAACCCAATCTTTTTATTAACCTTATATCTAATACCATGAAAAACACAGTACAAAAGTACGTCATTTTTTATGTTATAAAGCATGCTTTTGATGTATTTAAAACTAATTAACCTTTGTTAGTCAAAAAGGCTCTTACAAAGAGAGCTTTTAACAGTTTTACATCAAAAGAACGTCACCTATTCGTCAAACTTAATCCAAGTTTGAGTTCTACCTATTAATCCGCCACGATCCAATGAACCTCTGACGTTCAGATGACCGGTTTTTGTATCGTAGCTTATATTGCATTTATAAACCTTACCATTATTAGGATCCAGAATCGTTCCACCAGTGAGTGCTCCATTTTTTTCAATCATTTCATTCAAAATAAGCAAACCGAGGATAGGCTTACCTTTATTACTGCCGGTACATTCAGTACATAGCTTTTCGGGATTTTTGAATAAGTGCTCAATTTTACCGTAATACTTCCCATTGGTTGCCTTGAAAATATACACAATTGATTTTTCAGAACCGTCTGCATCATCAATGGTTTTCCACTTGCCAACAATTTTATTCATTTAGCTAAATGACATCATACTGAATTTCACAGCCATTACTAAGAATACAGTGAGTCTTTTCATGCGATATGAATATTAATATTAAAGCAGCAAATATATGGAATTATTTTTATAAATCGGATTCTTTGATTTTTATATTTTCAAACGCACACCACTCATCTTCCTCAGAGATAAATATTCTATTTGTACTATCTGACCGGGTGTTATGATTTATAAAACTTTGAATTTTTGAATTCAACTTCTATCTGTTTGATGTTGCTCATGGGATTTGTCAAAGGCATATTCTTTTTAAACAATTCATAATCCAACATTTCTGCTTTCTTCATTTTCTCAATTTTCGGCAATTTTGTGCGATTGGTTGTTTCAATATAATCCCCCTTATCATCTATCAAAATTAGCTTTGGTAAAAATACCTTTTTTCTTCCAATAAACCGCTCCATAATCTTCACGCCTTCTTGAAATTCTTTTTTTGTTGACCTGCCTAAGGCTTCATATCTACGAATAGTTTTATCGTCCCAAGTATGCACATTGGCGAAGCTTTCAGATATTCTTTCATCAATATTGACTTTCGTATTCATGGTATCATGGCCGGAAGGCATCAATACAATTTTGCCGCCTCCACCTTCTACATTCACAGCGTAGCGTGGCATGGTGATACCTGAAATCCAACCTTGCAAATTTTTCATGTAAATTTCCCCAATTTGAATGGGCGTTATAAAGTGTACAATGCCTTTCTCCTTATGACATTGCAATAAATAATAAGGATGAACGCCTATCCAGAACATGCGTCTGAAGGTCTCAGCCAAAGTTTTATAATAATCATTGACATGATTTAATAGCACGGTTTGATTACGAATGGTAAAACCATGATTGCGAATTCTTTTTACCGCTTCAGCTAAATCCGCTGTTATTTCTTGATGATGATTGATGTGCGTCATGAAATAGACATACTTCTCTATTCCCTTATTATACTTATTGGCAGATGTCTTTATCAACTCCAACAATTCATCAGTAATAGCCATAGGTAATACCACAGGCACCCTGGTAGCAATTCTGATAACCCTCAAATGTGGAATGCGACTTAGTTCCTCTAATACATATTGCAACATATGTTTGCTGATACGCAGTGCATCGCCACCGGTAACCAAGACTTCATTAATATTTTTATTATAGGAAATATAAAACAGTCCTTTATTAATTTCTGTAGTATTGACATTGGCAGAAGTATCCAAAGATTTGGCACGTTGACAATGTACGCAATAAGAGGCACAGCTGGTATTTTCGGCAACGAACAAAGCCACACGGTTGGGGTAGCGCTGATACGCTGCACCATAACTGCGTGAACCCTCATCCATAGCGCCCTCTAAACCAGTATTCGGGAAAAGTAAATTGGCAGGAGTAGGTACGCTTTGCCAAAAAATCGGATCTAATCTTTTCTCGGCTTTTTCGTCAGGCAACATAACCGGATTAAACGGATCTTCATGCATCAAAGAAGCGTAATATGGCGTAATACGTAAGGTGTCTTTACCTTCAGCTTTCAGTGTTGCAATCACCCTTTCTATTTCGCTTGCTTGATAATCTGACAACTTGATGACTTTTCGTAGTTGATCAACAGTTTTAATCGCATTTTTCAATTGCCATTGGGGGTCATACCACTCTTTATCGGTGATGTTTTTCCATAGTTCAATAGTTTTGTAGTGTCTTGGTTGGTATAAAAATGAATTTTCTGCATACATAACTCTATATGTCCTTTCTGTTTAAATGATTGATAAGTAAGAAAATAAGTAAAAGCGAGAAGTGCTTATTTTCAATAAAAAAGAAAACAAATATAAAAGCATAGGGTATATCACCCAAGTTTTTTGATGTTTTTCAGTAGAGTATAACTTTCATTGATATCTATTAAACGGAAGCGAACTTTCACTATTTCAGCATATTAACTCATACATAAAATCAGGAGAGAGTAAGATTATCCATGTTGATAGATATTGGTGAGCTTTTCTATATCTAATATATTTACCTGTTTTCCTGATAGCTCGAGCATGCCTTCCGCTTCAAATTCTTTGAGAAATTTCACTGTGCTTTCGACTGTTATGCTAGCAAAGTCGGCGATATTTTTCCGCGTCAATAATTCATAGATATCATCCTCCTTAAATTGCTCCTGATTGAGATACAACAAAGCAGCTGCTAATTTGCCCGGCATCTGTTTGTAAGAAATATTATTGATGATATGCAAATATCTGTTTTCTTCGGAGCAGTTCTTCTCCATGATTTTCAACGCCACATCTGGATTGCGCAATAAAATTTTCTTCAATGCTTCTTTTTCTATCATACATAAGGTGACATCACTTAAAGCTACCGCTGAATATAAATAAGTAAGATTTTGAAAAAGAGAAGAGAAAGCCATTAAATCACCTTGTCGCAGAATGCGTATGTTTAATTGCTTGACGCGCCCAATTTGCAGATAAGCAAGCACATGTCCTTCATTCACAAACAATACATGCGGCGCAAAAGCACCCTGCTTAAACAACATCTCTCCCTTGTAATACTTAACTTAGGTTTTGTGCTTAGAGAGATACTCCATCTCCTGCTTGGGCAAGTTAGCGAAGCAACCAGACAATTGGTATAAATCTAAGAATTCTTTCATTGGGTTTTTGTTTGGATTTACAAAGATAAGAACAACATGGAAAAGAGCACGGAAAGGAGCACAGAGTTTCGCAGAGGGAAGCACGGAGTTTCACGGAGCGAACACAGAGGGAAGGGAGCACGGAGTATCACGGAGAATAGTAAAACTCGGAACTCGGAACTCGGAACGTTCTGAAAAGGCAGTATGCCTTAGCCCAATGGCAACGCCTTGGGTGATTGTAGATGCGTAATGTTGGTTGTGTCCTGTAGGGACAACATATATATCCGATTATATTATTTTTCCGTACTTTTTTTGCGCCTGCTTCGCTCAAAAAACTTACGTGCAAAACATTAAACACTAAACATTAAATTATTCACTATTCGTTAATCATTATTCGTTCTTAGTTCTTAGTTCTTCACCGATTCTCCATATCAAATTATGAATATTAATCAAAGATTCATCTTGCATATTCGATAATAATTACTATTTTTGTCGAATATAAACGACAAACAAGATGATAACTAAAGAGACAATTAAAATTCTAATTGCTGAATATCAACAAAAAGTTATAGATGTAAGTTTTGTAGAAAGACCTTATATGATTGAAGATAAGCTTAATTATGTTTTTGTTGGATTACGACGGGTAGGTAAATCTTACTTAATGTTTCAACAAATTCATAAGCTTATAGCCAACGGACATGATGCGAATGAGATACTTTATTTTAATTTCGAGGATGACCGTCTTGCTACTATGAAAACAAGCGATTTAGACCTGATTAAAGTGTCGTATGAAGAGATGTATGACACAAAACCAATTTTCTTTTTGGATGAAATTCAGATTGTGGCTAAATGGGAGAAATTTGTTCGCCGCTTAGCTGATCAGGGTTATAGGGTTTACGTTACCGGAAGTAATGCGCAGATGCTGAGTAGCGAGATTGCAACAACCTTGGGTGGCAGGTTTATGATTCAACATGTTTATCCTTTTTCATTTCAAGAATATCTTGGATTGTCTGGCATAGACTTGAATGATAAAAACACAATCCTTCGTAATCGTACTGATATTATTAAAGTTTATGAAATTTATTTCAGATTTGGAGGCTTACCTGAAGTTTTTAATCTAATAGATAAAAGGCAATGGCTGAGCGGTTTATATCAGCGTATATTTTTTGGAGATTTGATAAGTCGTTACCAGATACGCAATGATTTTGCCTTGCGTGTGCTTATACGGAAATTAGCTGAGAGTGTAAAACAACCAACTTCGTTCAATAGGTTAGCCAATGTTGTTTCTGCAAGTGGCAAAAAAATCAGTACCGATACTGTAATTGATTATTTGGAGTATTTAAAAGAAACATGGATGGTCATACAGTTTGAAAATATCCATGCGAAATTGGCTGAAAAGGAATCGAATAAAAAATACTATTTTATTGATAACGGCATATTGAATCTCTTTTTAATTGATCCTTTCACTTCTCTTTTAGAGAATCAAGTGGCAATCAGATTACATCAGTTATATGGGTCAAATGTTTATTTTTATCATCATGGGGTTGAACTTGATTTTTATGTACCTGAAATACGATTGGCTATTCAAGTCTGTTATAGTCTGTCCGATATTGAAACCCGTCGGCGTGAAGTGCATGCACTCCTAAAAACAGCAAAACATTTAGATGTGGATCAAATGATGATTATTACTAAAGATGAAGATGACCTTATTGAATCAGATGGATGGTCTATTCAGGTAGTGCCGGTGTGGAAGTGGTTGGTTTCTTCTGTACTTTTTTCTTGACAAAAAAGTACCAAAAAGTCAAGACTACGCCTGCTTCGCTCAAAAAACTAGCGTTCGATTGGCTGAATCGTTCAAACTCGCTGCTGCGCAGCTCAAACAAGAACGATTCTTTACGCCAATCTCTCTTGTTTTTTGGCTCACCAGACGAGGTCGATCCGCGTGCAAAACATTAAACACTAAACATTAAATTATTCACTATTCGTTATTCATTATTCGTTCTTAGTTCTTCTTCGGCGAAATGACGGGGTGATTAGGATTATACATCATCATCTTCTGTTCCGTAACCAATGCTTAAAGAAAGGATCATCAAATTCAAAACTTTTATTTTTTATTAAATAGCCACTTGTTATCAATCGCTTTATACCACTGTACACCGTGCTGGTTGGTAATGGAAGAGCATCCAAACTTTCATTCATCGACAAGTTTATCAGCAGTTTTTTGTCAGTATTATTTAAAGTGTTCCAAAGTCGCTCGTAATCCGTGTCATGCACTTGTATAATTTGGTATATTACAGATTGAAATGTAGTTTCTGAATAAGGGTTTTTCTCTAAGTGTGTCCAACAATAGTAGGCTAATTGTTGCGTGTAATACGGATGACAATCCGTAAAATCTAGAATGTCTTTGGATATTTCATCTTTCTGTATAGTAACATGATCGAAGCCCGTTGATAAATACGCATAAAAATCAACATAAGGAATTTTTTCGAGATACATCAAATGTCCAAAATGATAAAATGGTGATTTTTTACTTTCGAAAATAGTTTTCATCATAGACTCCAAGCTACCAAGAAAAACATAATTAACGTTTTTATGGTGCTGTATGACAGAGCGTAATTGCTTTAATAAATTTTTATCAAGTGAAACAAGTTCTTGAAATTCATCCAATACAACTATGGGGCGTTTCCATTGTTTACCTATTTTTTCTATCAAATTTAAAACATCTTCAAGAGTTGCAAAATTATCTTTCTCTGAAGGACGAAAAGATATATCCATTCCACCGGTTAAAGGATTAAGTTCTATAGTTGGCACAATACGAAATTGTGCGATGAAATGTTTAAGCTTTTCATAGGGATTAATCTTCAAAACACGTTTCAACAGCTGACTGGCGAAATCATTGATGCCTGTTGTTAGTTGTATATCGAGCGAAATAATGGGACGATCCAAATGTGATGTAACATTTTTTATCAGACTTGTTTTACCATAACGACGAGGGCTTATAAGTATCAGGTGATTATTACTGTCAATCACATTGCGCACCTCTTGTTGTTCTTCTATTCTATTAGTGAAATGTTCTTTGTCAACGACAGTTCCAAATTTAAAAGGATTTTTCATACGATAAAAGTTTTTAAAATATCATTTTGATGACAAAATTAAGTCATTTTCCTCTATTGCGAAAATTTTCGTAACGAAAATAATCGTAATGACTCAAACTTAGCTCCCTGCTATAGCTTCTGTCACCTTGAATTTTTTGTTTATTGAAGCAGTTGCCTTCGAGAGCCTCAGGCAACGCATGCTCCCGGTGGCTGATTCACGGTGCTGGTGGCTGAGGCTCTCGCAGCCACAAATTGGAATGAGCTAAAGCCACATTCCAATTCAATGCTGCATTGTTGCGAAAATCGATAACCCCTAAATCCCGACCTATCCCCTAACCCCTTTCCAAAGGAAAGAGGGATGCAGTGTGCGGATGTTTATCCCAAACAGGCTTCAATTCCCCTTGGTCATTGAGCCTGTCGAAATGTGGAGGGATTAGGGGTGGTCTAAATGATGATGCAGTGTGCGGATGTTCAGGAGCTTCCTCCCTCGCCTGCGGCGATGTCGGAATGACGGTATGGAATGATTGTATATATGCCGCCGGCAAACTTTAACGAAATTATCAACATTTCATTACGGCGGAGGTGAAGTATGCGATCCAAAAGTTGCAAGAATCCGCGGAGTTATTTGCGAACATTTGCGAGAAATTATTAATATCAATCTGCGAGAACCCGCAACCCGAAACCCAACTACAATACAATCTTCACTTTCACACTTGTGTCTTTGTTTTGAATCACAATCAAATATACACCATGAGCAAACTTAGATTTGTCAATCACGTATTGCGTTTGGGTGGTGGTGTAAGTGGCTTGTGGTTTTCCGGTCAGGTCAAACAACGTGATGCTGTGTGAGTTGTCGGCAGTAAGGTTGATTGTAATTGTTTCTATAATGGACGATTGAGCCAAGTATTTTCCTGGATAAATAATTTCAGAAAACAGGATGTCCGGCTCATTAAGATTGAAGAATGTTTCATGTACGTTTAAGCCTAAAGGAATAGTGGTATTAGTCACAAAATGAGGATTGCCATCATATTCAAACACCGTTTTCTCATTTGTTTCTATAGCTTAAATAACCAATCCTTTTCTGCCTCTATCTCTAATTTATGTATCTTATATAGTTCAACATTCAAACATTCCATAATACCCTGATCAAAAATCACATAATTGTTTCCTTCTGTGTGTAGTGAACTCTTGAATTTTACTCCATCCACTCCAGTGTATATTTTCAAGAATTCGCAGATAAATTGTGTTGGTATATAGTCTAACTCCGAGTCGTACCTTCTCATTGGCTTAGACAAATCATAACTTATTCTTTTTTTTAAAAGAGTTGATTTAATCTGTTTATTTACATCATAATGAGTTGCTTCTGCTCCTAGAAATAGACTTGGTTTCTCTGTGAAATCTGAAATTCTAATTTTCTTGTTCAATCCCTCTTTCAAATGGAATGTTCCAATTGATATTTCATCAAGATAAGATGCTCTAATCTCATATGGTACAGTTTTGATATTATCACACAAATAAAGAACTGGAATACCTAAGGGATTGGCTCTTCCTGCAGAAGCTATATTTTTAGGTGGACTAAACATTTCTTCTTTGCTAAATGGGCGAGAGTCGGCTTTACTCTGTAATCTGCCTCTATAAAAACAATCTGTTGGTTGAATGACAACCTCACTCTCAAAAAAACTATCCCACCCAAGTTCATCCTCTGTCAGGTAGTTTATATTGGTGATATATCTACTTTTACATTTAAGTTGACTTTTTAAGGTATCCCAAAAGCCAACATTATATTCAATATCATCATTAAACTTAACCGAAGTATCGATATCATTTATGGGAGAATTTATAATTTTCAATATTGGAGAAAGTATCTTATTTCCTGTTTCTATATCTTTAAAGAAACTCCAATGCTGTTGTATTAACTTTGTAATTGGGCTTGTAGTGCTATGCTCATCTACCTGAAAGTTACTCAATAAGTTTTTTATGAAATCAAGTATTTCATAAATGTCTATAGTAAAAGTGTTACGACTCTGGCAAGCATCACAGCTGCCGGGTTTATTTTGAGACTCGATAAAACCCTTCAACTCCACATCATTAAAACACTCAACGCATATATTCATTGTCTATTAGATTTAAGAATGCCTCAATGATTAACAAATGATTTTTAATAGAGATTTTCTTCACCACACCCAAACCAGGATAATGGTGCCTGGTAAAGTAGTCTTTAAGCTCCAAAGCTGCACTATTTGTTATATTTTCTAAGTCAATAAACTTAGTCGCCTTTTTAGCTGCCTCTGCAAATTTACCTTGCACGTTAGCTATAGAATCATTTGTATTAGAAGTAAAATGGCGAATCCAAATATTGTTTTCATCCGTTTCATTTATGTATGTAAAATGGATGACGACAGCTTTCGGCGCACTACCTCCATCAATAAACTCACGAGGTAAAACTGTAAAATCTCCAAAGCCATCAAAGCCTTCATCTGAAAAATACAAATGTTCTTCAGAAAACTTTCGTGCTGGTCTTTCCAAATACTCAGCATTTCGTGGCTCTTTTTCAAAAGAATCATCCAGTCTAATATAAGTTTTATCCGATAGTGTTTTCATAAATCTATGAAGTCCCCTGTTGCGCGTTGGATCAAGCAACATTATATGTGTGACAGATGTATTACTGCATAACTCTTTTAGTTGTTCTGCATCTGTGAAGTTATCCAATCCAACTATCATACAGTTTGTAAGATTATATTCTTCTATAGCCGATTCAATATATTCCTTATTATCATTAAAATGGAAAGCTATCTGAAAGCTAGAATTTTTTAACTCAGCCAAAAACTTTAAAAACACTTGGATGTCCCCTTTGATTTCACCCTCAAGTGGGTTTACCAACAAGAAAGGCTTGAAATCATTGTCATAAAATACTTTATTCGCTAACTCCAAATTGTTGAATCGAATGCTCAATGGCTCAAGTACCGGAACTACATGATTTGCAGCTCCTTCCTGTGCTAATTCTCTGAGTGCAATCAATTCAAATTGGCGTGCTCTCAAATATGGATAGTACATGTTTTATATCTGATTTAAGTTATAGTTTTTCTCAATTTCAATATCATTTCGTCTCTCTCTTCTTTTTTAAGGTTCATAGACAAGCATATCTGGTTAAACTCACTATTTATCTTATTAAAAAACAGATTGTTGATGTTTCTCTTCTTCATTGTTTCAACAAATATTTTGTTGAGACGATCTGTAGGCAAAGTAGAAATTAATTTTTTAGAAATCTCAAACTGATTAAAGGCATTGATCTCATCAGGTAATTCAAAGTTGTCTGCTACTATTCGCAAATACTCTTTCGAATGCAACACCTCCATCAGAACGTCAACATCCAAATATAAGTTTTTTTTTGCCTCTCTTTGCAGCTCAAATTCATTAAACATTTGATTGTAAGCAATAATACCCACTTCTACATCGTAGTCTTTATACTTATCCAAATGCTCAATTGGCACAATGATATACACATAGTTAAAAATCTTTTTATATTCTTCAAGTTGTGAGTTTAGCCTATATTCGCTATCTAATATAGTCTTTATTTCAAACACCTTCGAGTCGCCATTAAACAAAGCCAAATCAGCAATAGCTTTACCAATCCTAAACTCATTAAAAACCACGGACTTATTTGTTCCAAGCAGCTCTTTTATTCTCTGACTGATAAACTCATTTTTAACTATATATTCATTGGGATAATGCTGTGCAATAGTCTTATATGTTTTTCTTAAAACTTGCAAGTAGCTTTTGCCTGTGTTTTTCTCTAATAGATTATATCGTTTTAGCTTGATGTCAATAGATTCAAAATCACTTTTCAACCATCGATTAACTTCACTTCTCATAAAAAGTGATGACAAATCTCTTAATTGATTTATGCTAACTGACATAATAAAGCTTTTGAAAAATGATGTTGCAAAGATATGAATTATTCGTTTATCTAACTATCCATCTCATCGGATTTTAATTTTCCACCTCGGCTAACTCTCGCACATTTTCATTTGTAGCTGATTCTATGTGCTGGTGGCTGGGGCTCTCGAAGCCACAAATTGGAATGAGCTAAAGCCACATTCCAATTCAATGCTGCATTGTTGAATCACCACAGGCTTGCGCCTGCGGTTAATCATATTTTGTCCTACGGACAATCAATCTGCGAAAATCAATAACCCCTAAATCCCCTGAAGGGGACTTTTGTGCGTGCAAATGATTGTCCCTTGCACGCTCTAAAGCCCCTTTAGGGGTTTGGGGTTGAATGAAAATAAATCTGCGAACATCTGCGAGAAATTATTAGCGTGAATCTGCGAGAACTCGGACCCGATAAAAAAAACCTTATTTACACCTTATTTTCAAACTAAACAAGTTTAGTAGAGTTAGGGGTATATAGATGAAATTTACCCTATTAGCTTATTTCCTCCCGCACCTTATTGACGAAAATCCATCGACC